>Ga0326727_10010844_pt1 | contig 21509 bp, 17 predicted proteins | sample MB2enrmetagenome_FD_207643 | JGI IMG/M metagenome (GOLD analysis project Ga0326727, IMG submission 207643) | Lab enriched peat soil microbial communities from McLean, Ithaca, NY, United States - MB29MY | ecosystem: Environmental > Terrestrial > Soil > Wetlands > Peat | place: USA: New York...
TAGCTACGTGTTACTCACCCGTGCGCCACTTTACTCATCCCCTTGCGGAGACTTTCTCGTTCGACTTGCATGTGTTAGGCACGCCGCCAGCGTTGATTCTGAGCCAGGATCAAACTCTCGTTTGAAACTTGGCTCGCCCGCAGGCCTAGCCTGCGAGCGTATATCTTGTGAGTTTCCCCTCCCGGTTCACTTCCGGAAGGAGATGATCGTTCCACCCGCTATCCTGATGAACCAGGATTTGCCAGCGGGACAGAACGAGTCGCTCAGCATTTGGACCGCCGTCCTCGAAGGACCCGGTCCGATTGACGTGGCATGCTCAACTCAATTGTCAAAGAGCTTTTGTCTCCCGCCGATGGCGGGGTCTCCCGATTGGGAAAGGTTGGAAAGCTTACGCTTGAGGCTCTTCTTATCCGCCTTGCTGGTCTTTCCACCACCTGCTCTGTAGGCTGCTTGCCTTGCAGAACAATTCTTAATCTTACCGAACGAAATAGCTCTTGTCAAGGGGTTCTCAAAAATATTTTTTGGACCTCGAAGCTGCTTCTCCAACTCAATTCCCGCGCGAGAATGCGAGGATAGCCACGTCGTTTGCCGCGGCGCGGTTACGTCCAACGATGACCAGCGCGAACGCCCTGGCCGACGCTGCCACAATCCGGCCCTTCGCACAACCGTTCTTCGCAAACGAAATCGCGCGGCCAACGAGTTTTTTTGCGGTAAAATGTGAGGCCCGTGGCCGGATGAGCAGTGACGGTCGGCAGCCTGTGCTGGTTGGCGATTGGGTGGAAGTTCTACTGCCGACCTCCGAATTTACTGTGAACAGAATTCTGATCAAACATAGGCCGTTGTTTGCCAGTGTCGTCATCTTGTGGGTGGCCATGGGAGTGCTTTCCACGCTTCTCATCCTGCGGGAGAATGGGCACTTGGTGTTCGCTCTCGATGACCCCTATATTCAGATGGCCATGGCTAAAAACTTCGCCTTGCACGGCGTGTGGGGGATCACGCGTTTCGGGTTCACTTCGGCTTCCTCTTCGCCTTTGTGGACCTTCCTCATCGCGGTCACCTATCTGCTCGCAGGCGTCAGCGAGACGTCTCCGTTCTACCTCAGCTTGCTCTGCGCCACACTCATGCTGTGGGCGTCCTACAGTGTTCTGCGCTGGTACAAGGTTTCGCCTAAACTCACCTTCTGTGTTCTGCTGGTTCTGATTTTCTTCACACCTCTGCCCACTCTGATTTGCATCGGTTCGGAGCACCCGCTTCACGCTGCTTTGACCATCCTCCTCACTTTCTCAGCCGCACGGCTGCTATCCGACGAGAGCCCCGCTGCGGCTCGCCGCGATCTGATCGTGCTGCTGGCGCTGTCGCCAGTCCTTACGGTGGTTCGATATGAGGGAATGTTCCTGATTCTGGTAATCGGCGCGCTCTTCTTTCTGCGCGGACGCTGGCGCACCGGGTTGGCGGTGGGAGTGACGGGTTTTTCTTCAGTCCTGCTTTACGGTGCAATCGGGCTGGCGGAGGGTTGGTCGTGGCTTCCCAGCTCGATTCTCTTGAAAGGAAGTTTCCCGCGCTTCGCCGACCTGGGCACAGCCGTCGATTCAGTGTTCGGGCCGCCGTACAACAACCTCAGATCAGGGCCGCATTTGGTGGCACTTGTGGCGGCCGCTCTCTTTCTGGCCATTTCTGCTTCGAACCGGCAAAAGGCCCTCTGGGACAGCCGACAGGTGATGACCGCGATTTTTGTGCTGATTGCTCTCGCGCATATTCAGTTCTGTATGGTCGCGTTGTTTTTCCGGCACGAGGCTTACCTCGTGGCCCTCGGGATCGTGGTGATCGTCACCCAACTCGTGGATCAACTTCCGGAGAAGCTCTTTGGGACGCCAGGCGATCGCGCTCTGGTACCCAAGCACGTGGGCGCACTGTTCCTCGCGGCATTCCTTATTTACCCTTGCCTCGTGCGGGCCGGCGCGGCGTTAGTTTATCTTCCCCAGGCTTCGAAGAACATCTATGAACAGCAATATCAAATGGGGCTATTCATTGAGAGGTATTACCAGGGATCAACCGTCGCATTGAACGATATCGGAGCCGTCAATTTTCTGGCGGACGTCCATTGCCTGGATCTATGGGGGCTGGGCAATTATGAGGTGACTCAACTCCGGCGCCGCCGCGATTATCATGCCCGAGATATCCTCCGCTTGGGACGTGAAGCCGGGGTCAAGGTCGCTATAGTCTATGACTCCTGGTATGCAGGCGAAATCGGCGGCCTTCCGCGCGAATGGGTGGGAGTGGGCGAGTGGACACTCTCGAATAACGTGGTGACGGGCGGCGAGACGGTTTCCATCTACGCGGTGGAGGAGTCCGAGACCGTTCCCTTGATGCAAAAGCTCCAGGAGTTTTCGCCGCTCTTGCCCAAGGGGGTCAAGCAGTCAGGCAGATACCTTTACTGAAGAGCAGTGACGAGTGACAAGTGGCGAGTGACGAGCGAGCGGCGAAGAGCGACGAAGCCCAAGACCTCTAGCCCTCGCCCCCTTGGGGGAGAGGGTGGACCGCGACGGCGCTTTCATCAGCCGCCGCGGGACGGGTGAGGGGATCGGTAAGAGCGTGGACATACGATGGAGGAGAAAACGTGCGAAATGAATCCAAGCAAGCCACGAAAGTAGACCGGCGGTCATTCCTCGGCACAGCCTTAGCCGGTGCTGCGGCCGCCGCATCGGCCCTGGCCGGGCAACGCGACTGGAGCGGCAAGAACCCCATCCATTATCCCGACCCGGATATCATCTCTTTGGACAAACGGTTCGACAAGTACATGGTCAAAAGCACGCCCATCGAGCGCCTGTACACCGGCCTGCTTTGGGCCGAGGGGCCCGCATGGAACGGCGGCGGGCGCTACCTGGTATTCAGCGATATCCCCAACGATCGACACCTGCGGTGGTTGGAAGAGGACGACCATGTCAGCGTTTTCCACAAACCCTCCAACTACGCCAACGGCAACACGTTTGATTGGGAAGGCCGTCTGCTGACTTGCGAGCACAACACGCGCCGCGTGGTTCGCTACGAGCATGACGGTTCGGTGACCATCCTGGCGGACCGCTGGCAGGGCAAACCCTTCAATGCTCCCAACGACATCGTAGTCCACCCCGACGGAGGCATCTGGTTCACGGATCCCGGCTACGGCATCCTGACCAACTATGAAGGCCACCTCGCGCCGATGGAGCTCAAGGAGGCCGTCTACCGGATTGACGGCAAAACGGGGAAAATGGATATGGTCACGGATGAGGCCTACAAGCCCAACGGCCTCTGCTTTTCACCGGACTACAAATTGCTCTACCTTGTGGACACAGGCTGGACGCATTATCCCCGGGCTCCCAAAATCATTAAAGTCTTCGACGTAGTAGACAGCAAGGGCCTGCGCAACGGGCGGACGTTCACCTCGATGGAATGGCCGGGCAAGGGCACGGGGAGTTCGGACGGCATCCGCGCCGACAAGGATGGCAATATCTGGTCCGCAGCCGGCTGGGCCGGTCAAGGATACGATGGCGTGCACATCTTCGCCCCTAGCGGTGAACGCATCGGCGTCATCCTGCTGCCCGAAATCTGCGCCAACGTCTGCTTCGGCGGGGCCAAACGCAACCGCCTGTTCATGTGCGCCAGCCAGTCACTGTATGCCGTTTACGTCGATGCCCAGGGAGCGCATATAACGTAGAAGGCGGAAGGCAGAGTCACCAAGCTTCTTTGCCCACTCGCGGAACCCATTCGGTCTCTTCGTGGCGGTTGCGGGCTGTGATCTTGGAGATCAGCTCGTCGAGCTGGTACTTGCGCTGCGCAGGTCTGATCACGATCGCGCCGTTCTTGCCCACCGCCAGCGTGAGTTTATCGCCTTCCCGAAGCCGGGCCGTTTCGACAACTCTCAGAGGGATCCGCACGGCGAGGCTGTTACCCCACCTTGCAAGTTGCGTCTTGGTCGTCGCGTTCATACGTATCTACGCCGAATATACAAGACTGCCTGTCGGCTTGTCCACTAATGCCGCACTTCATAGGAAGCGAGTAGGATGGAAGGTCAGGCAAATTCGTATACCGGGGCGGTGCGTACGGGTGGGGGAGTGGAGGCGAGCAGGGCTTCAATCCGGCGCACAGTTTCGGGCGTCAGTAGAACGTCGCCACAAACGCTGCACACCTCGGCAGGAACGTGATCGATCACGATCACCTCGCCCCGCCGCTTGACGGTGTGGATCACCGTTCTGGCTTCATACGTACCCGGGCATCTCATCTCGTCGTCTGCCTTCTGCCTTCTGCTTTAGTTCACAGAGTCTGGCTCGCCGGGCGGACCGTAGTCCGGGTGAGGAAGTAAGCGGTCGCGATCGTAGGGAGGGTCCTCGTGCGCGGGCATGACGAAGTCCGGAAACTCCTCTTGAAAGCGACGGCGCCATTCTTCGTCGGCGTAGTATTTCATGTCCAGTTGGATATCCTCTTCGCTACACCCGCCCAGCGGGCTGAGGTGCCAGGCTCCATCGGGATCGGGCGGCATCGCCTTGACTTCTTCACGTAGCATGTCTGACCAAAGCTCGGTGTAAAGCTCGCGATCGCTCAGGTGGTCAGTGTTCTCGAGGAACACTCGCAAAAGCGCCAGCCCGTGAATGACCTCCCAGAGCTTCTTGGTGAGCTGCTCATCGTTGAGCGTTCCAGGGGCGGGCAACTGGATGCCGGCTTCCTCGAGCTGCTTGAAGTTTGTGGTCCAGGGAGCCTTTTCATAATCGACCACGTGTTTCCAGAATCCCTCGGCAACTTCGGGCGGCGTGTCTTCCGCTTCACCTTCCACCATTTTTCCGCCCGCCAGTTCCTGCGCCTGGCGCTTCAATTCGGCGATCCTCTTTTCCCGTTCAACCTCGTCCTCGTCGCTGTCCTTTGTCCCCATGGTGCTCCCTCCTTTGCTTTGGCCGGTCCAGAGCCCCGATTATAGCGCAGGGCGCGACGACCGAAAGCAAAAAGGCCCACCACAGAGGCCACAGAGTTCGCGGAGAAAAAGGCGTTCTTCTCTGCGATCTCTGTGGTCTCTGTGGTGGGCCTGTTCTTTTCGGTAACCCGTCAAATCTTTGCAGTACGACACCATCCGCACTCTGCTTTCTGTTATTCTGTCCAGTTCGGAACTTGGTTTTCCTGGAGATGGTTCATGCACACGAGAGCTCCCCTGGCGCTCGCCTTGGCGCTATGCATCGCCGGCGCGGCAACCTGTTTCGCCGCGAACAAATCTTCCATCGACGACGCGCTTGACTCGCTTTACGCAGTGCGCAACTTCAAGCAAGTGGCAATCTCTCCCGACGGCAAGGAAATCGCCTGGGTCGAGTCTCTGGCAGCAGGCAGCTCGGCAATTTACGTGGCGACTCCTGGGTCTACAGAGCAGCCGCGCCGCCTATCCGCCGGGGACGGCAACACGGAGTATGCCGAGCACGACATCGCCTGGTCGCCCGACAGCCGCAAACTCGCCTTCCTTTCGGACAAAGCGGGTTCGGAACAGCTTCAACTCTACGTTTGGGAGTTCACGGGACAGTCGGTTCGCCAACTCACCCACCTGGCCGGATTTCTCGCTTTTCCCTCCTGGTCGCCGGACGGTAGGCAGATCGCACTCCTTTTCACCGAGAATGCCCCACGCGCGGCAGGCCCGCTCGAACCGATGACGCCGCCCTCCGGCCTCATCGAGCAGCACCTCTACGAGCAGCGTTTGGCGACGGTGGACTCGGCTTCGGGCCAAGTCCGCCAGGTATCTCCCGCCGACCTCTACATCTACGAATACGATTGGTCGCCGGACGGAAAGAGCTTCGTTGCCACGGCCGCCCACGGCGCCGGCGATGCCAACTGGTGGGTCGCCCAACTCTGCACGATCGCCATCGCCTCCGGCGAGGTCCGTTACATTTACAAGCCGCGCCTGCAAATTGCCCAACCCCATTGGTCGCCGGACGGCAAAACCATTGCGTTCATAGAAGGCCTCATGAGCGATGAGGGGAGCACGGGAGGCGACATTTACGCAGTCTCAGTCCGGGGCGGGGAAGCTCGCGATCTTACCCGAGGCCTCAGGGCCTCGGCGGCAACTCTTACTTGGCTCTCCTCCCCGGAGAGAATTCTGTTCACCGAGCAGATCGATGGCGCGAGCGGCATCGCCACGGCGGATCCCCACGAGGGGAAATTGGAAACTTTATGGCGTGGGCTCGAGACCATTTCCACCGGCAGCGCCTGGGACTTCGGGATCTCACTTGCGTCGGATGGAAAGAGCTGCGCGCTGGTCCGCCAATCGTTCCAGGAGCCGCCGGAGATTTGGGCAGGGGAGATCGGAGCCTGGAAACAAGTCACGCACCTGAACGGCAATCTCCGTCCGGACTGGGGCAAGTCCGAGAGCGTTCATTGGACGAGCGACGGAATGGAAATCCAGAGTTGGCTCCTCTACCCGGTGAATTACGATCCCTCCAAACGATATCCGATGGTGGTGTCCGTGCATGGAGGCCCGGGCGCCGCCGAGAAGCCCGGGTGGCCCGGGCCGTTCTTCGACCTCGCCCTGCTTTCGGAGGAAGGCTACTTCGTGTTCTTCCCCAATCCGCGCGGCAGCTTCGGTGAGGGAGAAGCCTTCACGGCGGCCAATGTCAAAGACTTCGGTTACGGCGACTTTCGGGATATTCTCGCGGGCGTCGATCAGGTCGTGAAAACGCTTCCGGTGGACGACCAACGGGTGGGAATCGCGGGCTGGAGCTACGGCGGCTACATGACCATGTGGGCCGTGACCCAGACCAACCGCTTTCATGCGGCGGTGGCCGGCGCAGGCATCGCGAATTGGCAGAGCTACTACGGTGAAAATGACATCGACCAGTGGATGATCCCTTTTTTCGGAGCGTCAGTCTACGACGCCCCACAGGTCTACGCCAGGAGTTCGCCCATCACCTTCATCAAGAACGCTCGAACCCCCACGCTCATCCTGGTGGGCGACCGCGATGGTGAGTGCCCTGCGCCACAGTCTTTCGAGTTCTGGCACGCTTTAAGAAACGGCGGAGTGGAAAGCCAGCTTGTCGTGTACCCGGACGAAGGGCATATGATTTGGCAGCCGGCACACCAGCGAGACGTTACCAAACGCATGGTCCAATGGTTTGACCAACACCTGAAATAGAGGAAACTCGAAATTCGAAACTCGAAATTCGAAAATCGGACGTCGTGCACACGTCCGCATCGCACCCCAGTTCGACGCGCCCGCACTCGATTTTCGATTTTCGAATTTCGATTTACGACCCGGAGGTGAGCAATGGGTGAACTGGTTCGAACCGGACTTTCCCTGGAAAAGGAACTGCTCGAAAAGTTCGACGCGGTCATCCACCGCAAAGGGTACCAGAACCGGTCCGAGGCTATACGCGACCTTATTCGCGAGCACCTGGTCCACTCGGCGGCGGATGAGAACAAGGTGATTGTCGGAACACTGACCATGGTTTACGACCACCACCAGCCGAATCTTTCGGCCAAGCTGATTGAAGCCCAACACGCGGCTGCCAGCAAGGTCCTTGCAGCTACCCATGTCCACCTGGAACACCACCATTGCCTCGAAGTGGTCATCCTGAAGGGCCGCAGCGCGGAGGTCAGAGGCTTGGCGGATCGGATCCTCAGCCTGCGCGGGGTCAAACATGGCCAACTGACCGTCACAACATCGGGGAACAGAGGTTGACGCCCATTTTCCGGTAGTATCCTAAATGTGTGATCTCAGCTTTCTAAAGAAGCGGGAGAGGAATTGTGACCAGAAACGAACGAAAGATTATCGGGGAAAAAATAATTGAGTGTGCCAGAAAAGAAAACTTTGAGGCTTTCAAGGATATACTCACTTCTGAGCTTGACATACCGGTTGGGAGTGAATGATTCCGGCTCCTCGAGAGCGAGTTTTGGAGGACGGTCGCCGCGATCCGACAAAGTAGGCAGCAACAGCCTTGATTTTTCGTTTTCTCTCCTCCGACGGGAGGCTGTTTAGGTGCTCTTCGATAGTATCCACCATCCCTGAAACGATTTTCTTGTAGTCGTCTTTTACGGCCTTTGACATCTCGGTATGGCCCCTTAGCCCCACCCTTGCGGGTGGGGGTATCCTTCGGTCAGACAATGTCCGACATTGTCATCAATTGTCTGACATACCCAGCAGCATAGGTTGTTGCGTTGGGTTTGTCAATTACAATGTCATACGATGACGTCACATGTCCGGACAAAATCTCCTTAAAAACAATACCAAGTTAAGGCAGTACCCATTTTCCAGTTGACGCGAGGGCTGCCGGACTATAGATTTACCGTCTTAAACATTCACAAAAGGAGACACGATATGAAGGTCGGACTCTTTACGGCGCTCCTGGCCAAACTCAGTCTGGACGAAGTCATCGAGAAGGTAAAACCACTGGGTATCCATACCTTCGAGTTGGGAACCGGCAACTACCCTGGCGATCCCCATCTCAAGCTGGAGTGGTTGAAGCAACCCGCGAAGCTTAAGGACTTCAAGCAGAAACTTGACGACCAAGGCATCAGCATCAGCGCCTTGAGTTGCCATGGCAACTCGCTGCATCCCAACAAGGAGATTGCGAAGGCGCACGAGGAAGCCAGCCGGAAGACTATCTTGCTGGCTGAAAAACTGGGCGTCACGCGAGTCATCGACTTCTCCGGATGCCCGGGCGATTCGGACGATGCCAAATACCCGAACTGGTCGCCAACCCCATGGCCTCCGGATTTCCTGGACCTGTTGAAATGGCAGTGGGAGAAGAAAGTCATCCCCTTCTGGGTCAAGCGCGCCAAGTTTGCGCAGGACCATGGGGTCCGCGTTGCCATCGAGATGCATCCGGGATTCGCGGTTTACAATCCGGAGACGATGCTGCGCTTGCGGGAGGCTGCCGGACCGGCGATCGGGTGCAACTTCGATCCCAGCCATATGTTCTGGCAAGGGATCGACCCTTGCGTGGCGGTGCGCAAGCTTGGAGACGCCGTTTTTCACATTCATGCCAAGGATACTCGGCTTTACAACGTCAACATCATGGTGAACGGCGTGCTTGATACCAAGCCCTATAGCGACGAGAAGAATCGTTCCTATATCTTCCGCACCGTTGGCTACGGCCACGACATGGATTTCTGGGCTGACTTTGTCTCGACACTTCAGATGGTCGGCTACGACGATGTGCTCTCCATCGAACACGAAGACAGCCTGATGTCTGTCGATGAGGGTTTGAGCAAAGCAGCGGGCTTCCTGAACCAGATCATCATCAAGGAAAAGTTGAAGGAGATGTGGTGGGCGTGAGAAAGGCAGTGACGAGTGACAAGTGACGAGTGACGAGCCGGAAGAACAGTGGCGAGTGACAAGTGACGAGTGACGAGCAAGGTTTGACAAGCCGCCGAGAGACAAGACCACATCAGGATCAGCGGCCAGCGCAGGACGCTCCTCCAGTTGCGGCGAAAGCGCGCGGGTACAAAGACTTGCTTGTCTGGAGGAAGGGGATTGACCTTGTCAAAGAAATCTATCGCATGACCAAGCCTTTTCCGGCGGAAGAACGATTTGGCCTGATATCACAGATGAGGCGGGCTGCAGTCTCCGTCCCTTCTAACATCGCGGAGGGCCAAGCAAGGAGGACAACTGGAGAATTCATTCAGTTTCTTTCCCAAGCGGAGGGCTCACTTGCGGAATTAGACACTCAGCTAATCCTGGCCGAGGAACTGGGTTATGCCGAAGCCACTCAGGTGGCGTCGGCAGCGGAACTGGTCTCCGAGTTGAGAAGGATGCTTAATGCTTTGAGGAGGACTCTTTTGAAGCAGTGACCGGCGACAAGAGGCGACTAACTACCAAGACCTGAAAGGCAGTGAGCTTTGCTTGGGTCGGCCCTTGTTTGTTGTTGTTTTTCCGGCTCGTCACTTGTCACTTGTCACCCGTCACTATGTTTTCCTGCTCGTCACTCGTCACTTGTCACTCGTCACTTCTTGAAAAGGAGGAAGAATGCCCGAAATCAACGTTGCACTGATCGGTCACCAATTCATGGGGCGCACGCATTCCAATGCTTACCGGCAGGTCAGCAGGTTTTTCCCCGGCAAGTTCACTCCGCGCATGAAGGTGCTCTGCGGAAAGGCCTGCACCGAGGAACTTGAAGCCACGGCACGGCAGTTGGGTTGGGAGGAGTCGGACTGCGAGTGGCGCCGGGTTGTCGAACGCAAGGATATCGACATTGTCGACATCTCAACTCCCGGGTATCTGCACCATCCGATGGCGATTGCTGCCGCCCAAGCCGGCAAGCACGTGATTTGCGAGAAGCCGCTGGCCAATAACTTGGCCCAGGCCAAAGAGATGCTCGCCGCAGTGCAGAAAGCGGGCGTCATGCACATGGTGAACTTCAATTATCGCCGGATACCCGCGGTCTCATTCGCCAAGAGGCTTATCGAGGAGGACCGGCTGGGCCAGATCTATCACTATCACGGTGCTTACCTTCAGGACTGGATCATGGACCCGAACTTCCCCTTGGTCTGGCGCCTGGAAAAGAAATATGCGGGCAGCGGCGCCCTGGGAGACATCGGAGCACACGCCGCAGACCTGGCCCAAATGCTGATTGGATACATCACTTCAGTTACGGGCCAGATGACCACGTTCATTAAAGAGCGGCCCTTTCCTGGAACGGGCGAAGGGGCTTGGGGGGCCAAAGGCGCCGAAGGGAAAAAGGGCAAGGTCACCGTGGATGATGACACGAACTTCCTGGCCCGCTTCAAAAACGGCGCAGTGGGAGTATTCGAGTCGACACGCTTCGCCGGGGGCCGCCGGAATTTCAACACCTTCCAGATTTACGGTAGTAAAGGCAGCCTTGCGTTCAACCTGGAACGGATGAACGAACTGGAGTTTTTCGATCGCACGGAGCCCAATCAGCAGCAGGCTTACAAGACGATCATGGTGACCGAGGCCAATCATCCTTACGTCGGCAACTGGTGGCCACCCGGACACATTATTGGTTACGAGCACACCTTCGTCCATGCTGTGCATGACTTCCTCGTAGCCCTCGAGACCGGCCAGCCGCCCCAGCCCGGATTCGACGAAGGCGTGAAGGTGCAAGCCGTCCTCGACGCGGTAGAGCGCTCGGCCAAGTCAGGGAAGTGGGAAAAGGTGAAAGTCTAGGATCCAGGATTCAGGATTCGGGATTCAGGGAAAAGAACGGGGCTAGGGACTAGGGGCTGCGGAAGAACAGAAGTGGTGGTTCAAGCGTTGTTTTTTCCGCTGCCCTAACCCTCAGTTTCCAGCCCCTTGTGGGCGGATCCGGTTGCCTAGCCCCTAGCCCCCAGCCCCTAGTCCCTTCCGAGATTGGATTGATACCTATGGCATACCTGATGGGAATTGATGTTGGAACCACCGGCACGCGGGCGATCATTGTCCGCCCGGACGGTCATATTTTGGGAGCGGCCACCGGCGATCACCAGCCTATGAAAATGCTCAAACCCGGCTGGGCCGAGCAGGAGCCCGAAGACTGGTGGCGTGCAACTTTGGTTGCGATCCGTGGTGCGCTCGAGCAGGCCCAACTCAAGGGCGCTGACATCGGCGCCGTGGGATTTTCCGGGCAGATGCACGGCGTGGTTTTGATGGACAGCACCCCCGCAGTTCTCCGCCCGGCTCTGATCTGGTGCGACCAGCGAAGCCAGGCGCAATGCGACTGGATCACGTCGACCGTTGGGGCGGAGCGATTGATCAAGCTGGTCTCCAATCCCGCCCTCACCGGCTTCAGCGCGCCCAAGCTGCTCTGGATACGAGATGAGGAGCCACGGGTCTTCGAGCGCGCCGCCCACTTCCTGCTGCCTAAGGATTTTGTGCGCTTCCGTCTGACGGGCGAATTGGCCACCGACGTCTCCGACGCTTCGGGCACTTTGCTGTTTGATGTAACCAACCGCCGCTGGTCGAGGGAGATGCTGTCGGCGCTCGATCTGGACGCCAAGCTCCTGCCTCGCGCCTACGAATCGGTTGAAATCACCGGACAGATCACTCGCGAAGCCGCCGTGCTCACCGGCCTGAGCGCCGGAACGCCTGTGGTAGGAGGCGCGGGCGACCAGGCTGCCAGCGCCGTGGGTAACGGAATCGTCGAGGCCGGCCTGACGTCCGCCACGCTGGGCACCTCCGGCGTGATATTTGCTTACACCGAAGCGCCCAAGCTCGACCCCCATGGCCGCATCCATACCTTCTGCCACGCTGTTCCCGGCAAATGGCACGTGATGGGAGTCACGCAGGGCGCGGGACTATCGCTGCGCTGGTTCCGCGATAATTTCGGAGCCTCGGAAAGCTGGTACGCCCGCCACACGGACGCCGACCCCTACGACCTTATCATCAATGAGGCAAGGAATATTCCTCCCGGAAGTGGGGGACTGCTATGGCTGCCGTACCTGATGGGTGAACGAACCCCTCACCTCGATGCCCAGGCGCGAGGCATGTGGTTCGGACTGACTGCCGCTCACACCCGCGCGCACCTGATTCGTTCCATCCTCGAGGGAGTGGCGTTCAGCCTGCGTGACTCGATTGAGATCTTCCGAGAATTGAAGATTCCTGTGGAGCAGATTCGCGCCTCGGGCGGCGGCTCACGCAACTTCACTTGGCGGCAAATCCAGGCTGATATATATGGCACGGAACTTGTGATCCTCCGGACTTCCGAAGGATCTGCATTTGGGGCAGCTTTGCTCGCTGGCGTCGCAGCAAAGGCCTATTCCAGCGTCCCGGAGGCGGCCATTGAAGCTATACAGGTGAAGGAGAGCATGACGCCCCTGGCGGCGAACGTCAAGGCTTACGACCGCTATTACCAGGTGTATCGAGCCCTTTACCCCGCCGTTCGGGATCTGGCGCACACCCTGGCGAATATCGAGTAGGGTTGTCGAATACCATCTGTACCTGTAGCTTGTCATCCTGAGCGAAGCGAAGGATCCCTGTAGTCTGGTGGTAATCGCGGAAGGAAGAGCAAACTGCGGAGATCCTTCGCTTCGCTCAGGATGACAGCAGTTCCATTCGGACAGGACATTACGATGAAAACCCGCCACGCATTACTTGCATTAATGTGCTTGTTTCCATCGCTCTCTTTGGGAGGCCTCGCCGTGGAGAATTATGCGGTCAAGAAAGAAGTCGTGGAAGGCCACGCCACATACCATCTGCTCGATTCCAAACGGAGGATGGACCTTGGCATCGTACCGGACATTGGCAACTTTGCTTACCAGTTCAAGGTGGACGGAATAGACGTGCTGATTCCGGTGGAGTCCTTTAGGGACTACCTCGAGAAGCACACCTTCGGCTGGGGAATTCCCTTTCTGGCGCCCTGGGCGAACCGGCTTGACCACGACTATTACTACTTTGAGGGCAAGAAGTATCTGCTGAATGATAGCCTGGGAAACATCCTCCGCGACAATTTCAAGCAGCCTCTCCACGGTCTGCTGGTTTTCGAACCCCGCTGGAAGGTAGTGAAGACCGGGGGAACGGCCGCGGACGGCGCGTTCATCGTTTCGCGCCTGGAGTTCTACAAGTACCCCGATCTGGTGGCGCAGTTTCCCTTCGCGCAGGTTTATGAAATGACCTACCGCTTGAAGGAGGGGAAACTCGAATGCACCACGCGAGTTACGAACGTCGGCAATTCCGACCTTCCCGTTCACTTTGCATTTCATCCCTACTTTCACCCGGACGGCCCGCGCCAAGAATGGAAGCTAACCATTGGCGCTCAGAAACACTGGATCGTGACCCGTCAACTGATTCCCACGGGTGAGACTGAGCCCACCGACAAGTTTCTGCCCGGCGTGACCAAGGGTGTAGCGCTCGACAAGACCTTCATCGACGACGGCTTCTCCGACTTTGCCCGCGGCTCAAAAGGCCTCGGCCACGTCGTCATTCACGGCAAGAGTCAAGAGATCGAGGTTCTGTACGACAAACAGTTCGATTACGCGATTGTCTACGCTCCTCTCAATAATGATCTGATTTGCGCGGAACCTCAGTTGGGCCCGACCGACGCCTTTAACCTCCAGCAGGAAGGAAAGTTCAAGCAATTGATCGTCCTGGAGCCGGGCAAGACCTTTGAGGCTTCGTTCTGGATTGTCCCGACGGGGTTCTAGGCTCGGAACAAGAGCCCTCTCCCTTGGGGAGAGGGTGTCTCGCTTCGGCGCTTTCACCAGCCGAAGCGAGACAGGTGAGGGGTCGGTTGCGGAGTTCGGCATCGCGCGACGCGGGTTTGCGCGGCCACGAGAATTCAATTCGCAGGAGCAATGGCGAGGGAGAACATTACTGATGCGACCGTTCGGTACGATAAGCAGGATTCCAAATGTAACTAACCCCTCACCCGACCCGCGACGGCTGATGAAAACGCCGTCGCGGGCCACCCTCTCCCCAAGGGAGAGGGCAGCTTTTCCAAGAGTTGCGAGGATTCTGGTTGGCTGCGCCCTCGGTGGTTTGCTAGCATCCCTTATCGCCCCGCTCGGAACGCAGCACCAGCAGTCGGCGTCAGGTTTGTTGACTTTATTTTCAGCGAGGTTGATCATGGCAGCGCAGACAGATTCCTTTTCGGCAAGAATAGAAAAGACTCAATTCAACGGCTGGAACGCTTATCGCCTGACGAATGGCATCATCTCCCTTTATGTCACGCCGGACATCGGTGGCCGCGCGATTCAGCTTGAGTTAGGCGGGAAGGGGCTCTTCTTCGTCAATAAGGACTTGGCCGGCAAGGTCCTGCCGGCCGAACAGAACAACCTCAAATCCGGCTGGGCCAATTATGGCGGCGACAAAGTCTGGCCGGCGCCGGAAGGCTGGATGACCGACGAGCAGTGGCCCAGCATTCCGTATTACATTCTCGACGGCAGCAGATTTGCCGCGGAGGTGGTTACAGAGACGCCCGCCGAAGTCGCGGTCCGCGTGACCAGCCCCGCCGACCCGCGCAGTGGCGTGCAGTTTGTGCGGACCTATCACGTCTACGCGGGCACCACGCGCCTGAAGGTTGACCAGGTGATGCGCAACATCAGCCATCGGCAGATTCGATGGGGCATCTGGCACCTCATTCAGAACGACGCTGCCGATGCTCACGACCCCACAAAACCCAACCCGGACCTTTACATGTATCTTCCCCTCAACCCCCACAGCCAGTATCCCCAGGGCTACTACAATCCGTACGGCGACGCGCGACATCCCAGCTACCAACTACAGCACGGTGGCCGAATGTTGCAGGTGCATTATCTCTATCGGGTGGGCAAGGCCGCCGCGGATACCGACCGTGGCTGGTACGCGGTGGTCAACGGACAGAAAAGCATCGGCTTCGTCGAGAACTTCACACCCTTCCCGGAAAAGGAATACCCGGACGGGGCCGCCGTGGAAACCTGGAATAACGGCCCAGGCGTTATCTCTCGCGGCCCCTGGGATCAGACCCTTTCTGACGACCCGAGGCAGAATCCCTACATCCTGGAAACCGAGGTGCTTAGCCCCTACGCGGCCCTCAACCCGGGTGAGGAGTATTCCTTCCCAGTTTATTGGTCGCCCACCAGCGTCACGAACCCTGTGCGCAACGCCGTTTGGGCCGGTGCCATCTCCGAGCCGCTTACCGGAAAGCTGGAAGGCGGCCAGGTTAGTCTGAAGGGCGTCTTTGGCGTCTTTGGTCCTGGCGGACTGGTCGCCTCCGTTTACAGCGTCATGGGAGAGGAATTGAGTCGGGTGACGTTGCAAGCCGTTGATCCCAGAGAGGTTGTTCGACTCGACAAGTCCATCCCGGTGCCCGCCGGCGCTTTCCGCGTGAGCGTCTTTGTGCAAGACGCGCAGGGAGAGAACTGCGGGTACCTCGGAAATGTGGTATTGAAGTAGGCAGGTAGGCAAGTCGGCAGATGGGCAGGTCGGCAGGTCGGCAGATGGGCAGATCGCTAATGGCAGCGCGCCGAAAGCGCGTGGCACGAGGCTGAGTTTTGAATCTTAAATCTGAGATTTCGGATCTCCGCATAACGCAGCGGCGCTATTTACCGATCTGCCCCCCTACCCACCTGCCCATCTGCCGACCTCCCCACCTGCCCATCTGCCGACCTGCCTGTTTTCTAGTACCGCCGTACTCTTGTCATCTCACCCCATTAGATAAACACTACTAACGAGGCGACACCCGTGCCAAACGCTTGACTGCTATCGCGTGCGGAGGACCGCGGAGCTCAAAAGTGGGAGGTCCGCACTTCCAGGTTGGCAATCGGCGGTAGTTTGGGGGGTCCACGTGCGGACTGCTATCGCTACATACTCGAAGGCTGTTTGTTTCCCACCAGCGCTTGCATATTCACCAGAGAAAGAGCGGGCGCGGAACTGTGTCAGGGTGCGGAAAAGGGCCGAACGGGATAGCGGTTACTCAAGTGGCGGTCGAGTTTTGGAGGGGAAAAACCGCCGGAACATGTTATTACTCCGGCGGGCCTCAGCCCGCGGGTTCACACGCGTCGAACTGATGGTGGTGGCCGCGGTCATGTTAGTCCTCGCGGCCACCGCCATCCCGCGGGTCTCTTTCGTGGTCCAGACTTACCGCGTGGGGGCTGACGCCCGGTCCATTGCCAGCCAGCTTACCTTGGCGCGCGTAAACGCGGGATCGCAAAATACTGATGCCAGGATCAATTTCAATAGCTGCACGGCCGGGTCTACGAATTATCAACTCGAGACTTACAACCAAGGCTCGTCCACCTGGCAGCAACAAGGCGGACAAACCAACCTTTCCACGGGAATAAGCTATGGATACGGCAGCATATCAACCCCAGTGGGCTCGCAGTCTTCTATTACCAACAGCCCCTGTTACGTCATTTTCAACTCGCGGGGTCTGCCGGTAGACACCTCGGGCAATCCTACGGCGAATTATACGATATACATCATCAACAATGAGAATCTCTGTTTCGCAATAACGGTCTTGCTCAGTGGTCGAATCCAGGTCTTCGAATACACGGGAACCGCCTGGACTGGTCCAGTGTAGTTGTCACGAAAGCGACCCCCTTCCTCGCCAAGAAGGGGTACCCGAAGGAGGATTTCAGATCGGCACGGTAGAGGTTATGAGGCTCACGGCGAAAACTCGATTGAGCAGAGAAAGCGGAGTGACCCTTATTGAAACCATGATTGCGACGGTCATTCTGCTGGTTGGGGTGATCGCCCTGATGCGCCTCATGGCGGTTGCGATCGGTCAAAACCTCAGCCAGGGAGACGTCCAGACCAGGGTGTCCGAATACTGTGAAGACAAGATGGAGCAGTTGATGGCGCTCAGTTACTCCGACGTCTCCTCCAACACCACCGTCTTTCCGCCCACCACCACCGGCGGAGTCGGGCTGTCGGTGGGTGGGAGTTCGAGCCTTGCGTCGCCGGTATCAGGTTATTCCGATTACCTCGATATTTCCGGGAATCTTCTCTCGAGTTCGACGGGAGCCTACTACCAGCGCGTCTGGAGTGTCAGCCAAAACGGCGCAGGGAACTTGAAGACCATAACCGTAACCGTGGGCATCACTGACCAGACGCTGGTCGCGGCTCCCACCACGACACTTGTCTGTCTTATGACGAAACTTCATTGAGTGCGTATGGAAAACGTGCTACGCGCAAATCCGCCAAACGAAGACGGCTTTTCACTGCTTGAGATGGCAGCCAGTCTCACCATTCTGTTGCTGATCAGCGGGGTGGTTTTTACCGCTCTGAAAAGCTATCAGAACGCTTACTATTCTCAGCACATGCAAGCTGACGTGCACCAGGATCTTCGCGGCGCCATGGAATTGATGAGCCAGGAGATCGGCCAGGCCGGGCTGGTGCCGATTCCGGCAACGCTGCCGACTCTCAGTTCCGGCGTGACACACAGCGGCACTGCCCAAGCCGTCACGGTCAGCAGCGCCGTGTCGTTTTACCAGGGAGAATACGTTGTAGTGGACAGCGGTTCCACGCAGGAAACCGTTCAACTTACGGCCGTGAACTACACCACAAATCAGATCTCCGGGATCTTTACCAACAACCATAACTCCGGCGCCAGCGTGAGCGGGTGGGGAGGTTTTCTTTACGGCGTCCTCTCCGGCGCTGCAAGCCCTGGCAACAATACTCTGGAGATTTTCGGCGACATTAATTCCACCGGCCACATCACCTACGTCCAATACGATTGCAATTTCGCCAACGGCACTCTCACACGGACGAGTACCGACATCCTGAACGCCAGCACCACGATGAACTCCAAGGTCGTGCTGATTAACAATCTGGTCAACGGCGGAACGAACTGTTTCCAATACACTAACGGCGTTCCGGTAGGAGCCACCACTGTGTACCCGACCGTCGCAGTGACGCTCACGGTGCAAACTACTGCCAATGATCCGCAAACCGGCCAGCCGATCCAAGTAACCAAAACGCTGCTCAATATCAACTCGCGCAGCGTCTTGGCGGCCATCGCGCTGAGCAATGCGGGAGCGACGGCTGAGGTGCAACCGACGCCAACAACATTTTTCGCGCCGCTCTAGGCCTGGGCCGCGATTGTCACTCCCGCGAAAGCGGGAGTCACGTTAATCCGCTAGGCTTTGGATCCCCGCTTTCGCGGGGATGACCGGGAATAATTGCATGTTCGAGAGGAATACGATGCGAGACAAAACAAATCGAATGCCTCATGAAAATGGCGTGGCCCTGATCCTGGCCTTGCTGGTTCTGCTGGTTCTTTCCACCATCGGAGCCGCCCTGGTCTTTGTGACCCAAACGGAGATTTGGTCCAGCGCCAATTACCGCAACATGCTGCAAGCTCGATACGCGGCGGAGGCTGGCGCGCAGTCGACCGTCAACTGGCTTACTTACGCTTTCACTGCGCCCACCACAAGCCAATTGTCCAGTAACTTCACGCTCACCGCCTATCCCGTGCAATGCTCTGCCGGCTGCACGTCTAACGGCCACTCGATAGTCCTTTCGGCGATGGATGGGGTGACGGCAAACTACCCCTTTTCCGCCCAGCAAACCAGCTTTAACTCCACTCTCTACAACGGATCGGTGCCCGGCGTCAACGTCAACACCGCGACATACCAGGTTTCGGCGACCTTGTTAAGAGCCACTTCAACAGGCTTCTTAACCTGGCAGATCACTTCCGTCGGAAAGATCGCCGGGGTTCGCAACGGCCAGGTGCAGGTGGTGACGACCTACGAGGGGTCCACCACTTCTACGCCACTCGTTCAGTATGGCCTTTTCGCTGCCGGCTCGGGCTGTGATGCCGTCACGATCTCCGCTGGAGTCAATACCGACAGCTATAACTCCAGTTCGGGACCCTACTCTTCCAGCGCGAATACCACCAGCGGGGGAGATATAGGCTCAAACGGCTCCTGGCTCAGCAGCGGAACCTCAACCATCCACGGAAATATCTGGCTCCCTCATCCTACCGTCGGAAGTTGTCCGAGCGCTGACATCCAATACAGCGGTAGTCTGACTTACAACAATGCCGACACGTTGACGTCGCCTTATAATCCACCCTCCCCGACGTCGGTCTCAACTCCAACCACGACCACAAATATTTCCGGCAGCAACAATACGACGACACTCTCCCCGGGCACACTGTATGGTAATTTCAATATTTCGGGCACTAATAACACGCTCGCCTTCCCCTCGGCGGGGACCTACTACATCAACAGCATTACCAACAGCGGGGTAACAACGACCCTCCAAATGCCAAGTTCCGGACAAGTAATCCTGAACATCGGGGGTAACGGCGGTGCCACGACCAGTCTCAGCGGGGCCACGATATTCAACTCGAGCACGAGCCAGATTGCCGATAACCTCATTATCTACTACGCGGGAACCAACAGCTTTACCGCCTCCGGCTCAACCTCGGGGGCAGCCGTTTTATACGCACCCAACGCTCCAGTGACCTTGAGCGGCTCTGCCGCATGGTACGGGGCAATCGTTGCCAAGACTTTCACCGATTCCGGCGGCGCCGCTATTCACTTCGATACCGCGCTGCTGAGCGCAGGCGGTGTCGGCTCAAGTCCAGGGCCCTATCGGCAGGTTGGTTTCACCTGGAGCAAGTTCTGAAACCGTTATCAGTCGTCAGTTGTCAGGCGTCAGCGATTCTTGGCGCCTGACACCCGCCACCTGAAACCTATTTACTCCGTCGCAATTTCCCCGCATCATATCCAGTCGTCAATTGGTCGGAGGTCGACAGCTTGCTCGCTGTTGACGGTCAACTGTCGACTGTTAACTCGTGGGAGGCTCATTGTCGAATACAGGGTCGAGCGCGCATCCTTCACGAGCCGGCATCGTGCTCGCGTTCGCCGCCGTTTACCTGATCTGGGGGTCCACCTTCCTGGCGATTCGCTACGCGGTGGAAACCATCCCCCCCTTCTTCATGGCGGGCTGCCGTTTCCTGACCGCAGGCGCCTTGCTGTACCTGTGGACGCGCGCGGGCGGGGCCGCCCGGCCTTCCCGCCGTGAGTGGCTTGGCACGGCTTTTATTGGAGCCCTGCTCCTGGTGAGCGGCAACGGAGGATTGTGCTGGTCGGAACAGCGCGTGCCTTCGGGCCTCGCGGCTTTGCTGCTGGCGGCCATCCCCATCTGGATGGTTCTGCTCGATAGCCTGCGCAGGGACGGGACAAAGCTGGGGGTGAGGGTGGTGGGTGGTATGACTATGGGGGTGGCAGGAATCGTCCTGCTGGTGGGGCCTGCCCACCTGTGGGGCAGTTCACGGGTGGACCTGGCCGGGGCGGGCGTGCTGATGCTCTCCTCTTTCTCGTGGGCGCTCGGCTCCGTTCTTTCGCATAAAGTAAGCCTGCCGCATTCTCCTTTCCAGGCGGCAGCCATGGAGATGTTGGCGGGCGGCGCTCTGCTGTTGGCACTGGGTTTCCTGAGTGGTGAGAGCCGGCATCTGAATCCCGGCGCCGTGGCCGCTCGCTCTCTGGTCGGCCTCGCGTATCTGATTGCCGCCGGTTCGCTGCTCGGTTTCACTGCGTATTTCTGGCTGTTGCGAACCGTCCCCATGGCGCGGGTTTCCACCTACGCGTTTGTGAACCCCGCCGTGGCCGTGTTCCTCGGCTGGGCGTTCGGAAGTGAGGTCGTAACCGGGCGCGTGCTGTTGGCCAGCGCCACCATCATCGCCGGGGTGGCGCTGATCATTACGCACCGCATCAGCCCTGCCTCCATTGCCCCAGGCCCGGAAACCTTCGCGGCGCGGTCTCGAGGATAAACCACCCAGCAGGTCTAGGCATCCTTATTGGCCGTTGGTCTTGACTCCGAACTTTTGACTTTCGACTCTCGACTTTCGACTCCGCAAGAATCGGGTTGCCTGGCGCTCCTCCGTCAACGATGATGGGGCCAGGAGGGAAAATGCAAACCAACGCAGACGATTACCGTCGAATTGAGAAAGCCATCGAGTTTCTAGCGGAGAACTATCACCAACAGCCGAGGTTGGACGAAGTGGCACGCAGTGTTAACCTCAGCGAGTTTCACTTCCAACGGCTCTTTCGCCGATGGGCGGGCATCAGCCCCAAGCGCCTGGTGCAGTTTTTGACCTTGGAACACGCCAAGCAAGCCTTGGAAGAGTCACGCAGCGTGCTGG
>Ga0326727_10010845_pt1 | contig 21505 bp, 14 predicted proteins | sample MB2enrmetagenome_FD_207643 | JGI IMG/M metagenome (GOLD analysis project Ga0326727, IMG submission 207643) | Lab enriched peat soil microbial communities from McLean, Ithaca, NY, United States - MB29MY | ecosystem: Environmental > Terrestrial > Soil > Wetlands > Peat | place: USA: New York...
ACTCTATTCCCACCCTTGAGGCGGGGGGTTCTGTTGATGCGACGATGGCAGACGAAGCAGTTGTTGCTTTCTAGGTTAGAGTGTTCAGATGGGTCCCCTTTAGTACCGACTGTGCAGCAAGTAGGTGGCATAAGACATTCTAGCGCATTGCGCAACCTGAACTTTATACTTGGATGAATGCCATTGCCGAGATCATACTCTGACCCGCAGTTACTGCAATTGTAAAGCTTCGGAGCAAAGAACCCAGAACCAACCCTGTGGGAAAGCATCGGGGCACAATGGCATGGACTCAGCCTACTCATAGCTCGCTCCCCTGTTTTCGAGTATGGTTTGGTTGTAATTCCCTCAAATCCTTCCTCGCCAAAGCGACCAATCAAGCTCGCGATCGCGCCGGACCTTACTTAAGTATGATTATGCACGAATTCTAGCTTGAGGCAGTCGCAAATGCATGTACCACCTCAATGGGGCGGTTGCCACATCATTAACCCCTTCGCATAACAGCAATCTAGTTACAGTTGATGGTTGATGAAGGTTAGCGTTTCGGGAGTCTACAATGATGTTGTGAAAATTCAGGATTGGCATGTGGGAATGATCACGCAACCTATTTCTGATTTCCTGAAGCCAGATAATACCCCTAAGATCATATGGCTACCCACCCCGGACAAAGAAAAATACATTGCTGACCCATTCGGCCTAATTCGTGATGGTCGAATTTTCATATTGTGCGAGGAATTCGACTATTCGACTTGTAAAGGAAGGATCGTGTGCTATGCAGAAGATGAGGATCACACGTTCGGTGCTTCCCATGTGGCCATGGAAGTACCCTTTCATCTATCTTATCCCTACCTGCTAGAATGGAATGGCGAAACGTATTGCATTCCAGAAACCTGCCAAGCTCGTGAGGTCTCTCTCTACCGGGCTCAAGAATTTCCGTATAGGTGGGAGAAAGCCGCCACTCTAATCCCAAATTTCCCCGGCTTGGACACGTCAGTCTTCGAGTTTGACGGACGGTGGTGGCTTACGTGCGCCAACTTAGAGGATGGGCCGTGGGAAAAACTGTTCATTTGGCGTGCCGATAATCTAACTGGACCATGGCTACCTCATAGTGCTAACCCCGTCAAAATAAGCAGGCATTCTTCTCGGCCTGCAGGAACTCCGTTTATGCACGAAGGAATCTTGTATCGCCCTGCACAGGATTGCTCGAAGAGTTATGGCCAGAGCGTTGTTATCAATCGCGTTAAACGACTGACAAAAGATGAATTCGAAGAAGAGGAAGTAACCGTTGTCAAACCATTCCAGGCGCCGTATCTTGAAGGGTTGCACACACTCTCTTCGATTGACGGATTGACTCTAATCGACGGGAAACGCTCAAGAATGGTCGGCAGTTTTTCCGAGATTAGGTATAATGCGGCAAGGCTAGGGAGTAACCTGCACCGAAGATTAGCTGGCCCACACAGATAATCTGCTCCACGCCACAAACCGACGATGTGGTTAGGATAAATTAAATCGCCGTTGAGCAACTCGCCCGACTTGAAGTCACGGGAAATCCTTGTGAAATAACTTGCTGACGCTGAACAAATTAAGTGCGGGTTATAGTTGTACTTATGGACATACCCTTCATACTACAATGAAACACTTCAAAACACCACATTGGAACAAAGGAAAGACGAACATCGGAAGCATGGATTGGTGCAAATGTTACAATCCTTCCCGGTGTGAATATTGGAAAGGGCACAGTCGACGGCGCGGGAGCTGTTGTCACCAAGGACGTTCCCGACAATGTGTTGGTTGTGGGCGTTCCGGCAAGGGTTGATCGGACATTGTGAATTCCAGAGATTAAAATGAGCGGGAACATTTTGCCAATCAATCTCTCAAACAGAAGCTTGCCCGAATGCAAGTTAAGGAACTCACATACACACCCTAGCAGCCTCGCCACACAGTACGAGGGTGATATAACCCCTCAAAGCATTAGCCTCGCCGAGGGAGTGATTAATCGATCAATTGGCGTGCTGTTTTTATTGCTTGATTAGGCTTCTCCACTCACAAGGTTACTCGATCTACAGAAGACTTGACTGAAATCACTTTCTCTCCGGCAAAGTTAGAAAAAGAAGTTCAAGATTCCACAACCATATCAATTTCACCCGAAGAGTAAACGATATCGTGCGTGACTAGAATCTCATGTAGGCCTTGTGAGGTGACTTGATAATTTGCGTATGGTATGATCGCCATGGTTTGACGTAAGATTACGATGTCCCCGCTCGCTGGAGCCGTGGACATCCATTGAGAGAGCGTAAGGTTCAGAGTAGGATCCAATTGATTGACGTCCCTCTCTCCGTAACCTCCAACATAGTCGTAAGCGATCTTGTCCCCCCAGAGGGTACTTCCCCCTGCGTGGCCCAAGACGAAGTATCCTGCAGTTTGCCACTGAAAGAGGGGAAACCTTACGTCTTCAATATCCATTGGGGCTTTGTTATCAATAATGTATCGTGGATACAGGGCGTAAACGCCCGCAACAACGATGATCAATATCAAACATATGCAAGTTACCATGCGAAGAGTGGATCTTCGCCCCAGCACTGATGAACTTCTTAGAATAGCATAGAGAGCGAGGGGGGCCGCAAAAAAGTAAACGTAGATAAATCCTCTCGTAAGCAGGTCCGTTCCTTGATGGAACTTAAGGTAAGAGATCAGACCAATGAAGAAAATTAGAGCACCGCTTCCTGCATAGGGAAGAAATTGTCGATATGCAGTGTCCTCTCGCCTTACTGACATTAGAACGACCCCCCAGGCGCAGGTTATCGCAAAAAACACTACGCCGACATCGCCTACGACTTGCTCCCATGAATACTGGCCATTACCTAACGGAAACGCGACGCGAGAACTTCCACTCAGCAGCGCACCAATCACAAAACCAAGGATACCTATCGCGCTCCCAAAGAATGGTAAGGCGACAAACGCAAGCCATGCGAACGTCATCGTTACCGTAAGAGCGGGCATTTTGAGCATTGCGTTTTCGATCGGCCCGCGTTTCAATCCCAACCTACGTGAAAGAATAACTATGGCCAGAGCTGCGAATATGAAGAACGCCGCGCTTACAATTGAGGTAAACTCGTGGGTTGACACGATCGCAAAAGCGAAAAGAACCGTCAGGACTCTCCAGATCACGCCAGGGTTTATCAGACTATATATCGCTACTGAGAGAAAGAGAAGTGCTAAAGTCTCGTGAGTTGCTGCATCAACCTGCACAAACCAAAAACAGTTTCCAGCCAAGAACGCCGCGATGAGTGCCTCTTTCTTCGACAAATACGCCCTGTAAAAGCCTAGCAGGAACGGAACCGTTAGAACGCCGAACAGCGGTCCTGCATACTTCAACACCGTTGCGCCCGAAGTGCCCAGTATCATGCTGACCATTACGAGCAGTGTTTCTTCCGTAGGGGTGAAAATGTAACCCAGCGCGTATGTTGTTGGAGCGTTGAAGCTTATGGTTCCAGTTACCGCAATATTCTGCATGATCTGCAGTTGATAAATCATGTCCGGTTCATTGGTTATTATGCCCTCGGGGAATCTCAGAGGAACAATACTCATCAAGGTTAGCACCGACAAGAGTACGAGAAAAACTTGGACGCCATACCGCAACTTCGATCGGACTAGGATGATCGACAGGGCTAGCACAGCCATAAAATGTGAGACATCGAAGATAACGGACGGCGTATTGAATAAAATCAATGACCGTACGTAGATCGGAATGACAGCCAACGCCACAACAAGCACGATCACCAGGCCTGTGTCTGACAGTGAAACCGAGCGAGAGCTACTAGGCTCAGACTGCATAGGCCGTCGCATACAATTTGTTGCTCGATTATTTATGCCATTTTGGAAGTTGGATGCCGACAGGTAGTAGCTGATCAAATAACCGAGATAGACGCCAATCTACGCCAGAGATCGTCCTTGTGTCTTGCAATGGCGTTCTGCATTACTTCTTACGCCGCCGGAACCGGTTTGGTATTCGTTGCAGCGCTAACATTGATTGTTAATGCTGAATTATGGCCGGTTGCGTAGAAAGTTGGTATGCGATAGTTATCATGAATATTGCGACAAGCAAAAGGGCTGCCATTCTCAAACGTTTGCGATTTATGAGTATTCCATAACGGCTTCTGGAGTATATTGGTGATACAAGTTCCGAGGCGGTCAGAAGAAATACCGACATGACCGCCGCCCAAACACTAAGGTTGCCTACGGTGAGTGGTAGGATTGGCAGTAAAACTCCGGAGTTCAGTCCGGATGAACCTGAGGAAGACGGACTAACGATTGGCGCCCCAGAAAGATCGCGGTAGAGAACAGTCCACCCCACAGGTTGAGCTATGACGTTGGTCGCGAGGTCAAGCGATTTACCAGCTCTTCCTGAAGCATTGTATGTTAGTCCCATTGAGTTGTACCCAACTACATCTAACAAGCTCACCTGGTTTGGCAAGTTCACAACGAAACTCTCTGGAATCGGGTGTATGTCGTTGATTCTCTCCCAAGGATACTCCCTCCACGTAAACGCGTAGGTCCCTGCACCCAAATCCCGCAAGAGGTTATACATTGAATCAAATTTCAAAACGAACGAGTAGCCAGCCGCCCTCGGGCCTCCGAGGTTTACTAGGATTGGATCGCCGGGAGAGGTTGTCACCTCAAGGGGTTGGTTGGTTGAATAATCATGTGCGGTCACATTGAAAGCATATGGCATGTAAATCTTGTAGCTACTCCACGTCAGATTACTAGGGTGAATTACCACCCTCAATGATCCGTTAACCTGGGGAGGCGAGGACCGAACAACGGTGAAGTTCCAGTAGTTATACTCCGTCGTGACTGTGGTCAGCGAGAAGTAGTCAGAGTAGATGAGTGAACCACCGTCGAGGAAATCTACCCTCCAAAGTCCGGGACTGATCGCGACGTCATAAGTAATCCATAACTTATCAAGTTCATCACATGGCGACGCAACACAAATGGCTGGATAAGAATAAGTGGCGTACAACTCCCCTGAAGGATCATACCAGTTCCAGGTAATGTTCGCGCTATAGAATATGGCCTTAGCGTACGCGTAGATTACTTGATCATCCTGAGTGAAAGTTGAGGTTCTGTTGATCAGGATGACGTTGCCATTGCTAGCATACTCGGCATTCTTGGCGAAAGCATGATCTAGCACTATGATTGCGGTTGAAGCTCCAACATTCGCGACCTGTCCGAGCCCCAGCATCAAACCAAGAATGGCGATCACGAGCATTAGTTTTCTTTTCATTGGAGCATTCAAAACCTTCTAGTACGTTTCGTCTTGGAGGACGCGTTGATTAAGCAGCGGATGGGACAAACAGACACCTTTCTTCTTGCCCTGAAGACTTCTTTACCAATAAACCGCTAATTCCCGCTTATAGGAAAAGCGATGTAGGAAGCCGGAAACCACTCAATCTCTTCTAGGTTTCTACCCCAGCACTAGGCCCTCATGCAGATGCCGGCCAATTTTGCGGTAAGCCCGGAGCACACTTAACCCCAGATAAAGCCACCCGAAAATTAATATGCTCCCTGCATCCCGCTCCCACAACTGTACGACCGGCCAGTGACCAAAGGTATGGGCCTTGGCCTCGAAACCGAGAAACGGTCGCGCGATCAAAGTCTTGCAATGAATCTGTGGAGCCGTTAATGACGCCAATGGGTCTCCTCCAACGCGTGAATGCTTCTAGGAGCGTCATAATTGTGATCATAATTATTCTTCTCGTTTCGCTCCTCAATGTCCCTAGCACGGCCTCTTTCAAGACAGATTCTAGACAATCACAAGTAACCATCACTGAATGGACCGTGCCAACATCAGCAAGCGGCCCTTCAGCGTTAACGCTCGATCAATCGGGTTCATGCTGTTGGTTCCTTGAATACTACGGAAACAAATTGGGACACCTCGATGTCAACACAAATACGTTTCAGGAATGGACAATTCCGACGCAAACATCAAATCCGTTTGATCTAACATTCACTTCCATCGAAGGATCACCAACTCTTTGGGGAACCGAGTATGGTTCAAACAAAGTCTTCGCGTTTTCGCCCACGTCTAATGTTTTCCTTGAGTATTACCTTGCAAACCCTAACGCGGGTGTCGGATACATTTCGATTGAACCCTTAGGGCCACAGGTGCGGGTATGGTTCACTGAGACAATCAGAAACGCCAACGGAGAACTCATCTACGACCCAACTTCGGGAAACGCTACGCTCTACGAGGACAGTTTTCCCTCAGCTGCCGGAGGAGGAGCCTATGGAGTATTCGCTGAGTCAAATTCCGTCTGGTTTGCTGGTTTTTCCGCCCTCGTTAGATGGGATCGAGCCTCCCAACAATACACAATGTGGCCGTTGCCAGCGCACGGTTCAGCAATAGGGCGTTTCATAACAGTTGACTCATACGGACAACCATGGTACACTCAAGGAGTTACCAATGCTACGAGTGGAGACAACTTTGTTGGCGTTCTCCGGGGGGATGGCGTTCTACAAGAATGGCGCCTACCGACCTCGGGCGCGGACCCCCGAAAGATCACCATTAACCAACTTTCCGAACAACCGTGGATAGCCGAACGTTCGCTAGCCGCCAAAAACGGCTCCATCGCCGTCCTCAGCAACTCGAGTGAAGGGACGCTAATCACCACTACGCCAACAACAGCCCAATCCAGCGGAACACCGGTTGTCCTCGCGCCTAGATCAACAACAGTCACCTCGTCAATTCACACTGCTCTGCCAACTATGAAGGTGATTGGAGGATCGTCGGGCCAACAATTTACTGAATACCCAATCGGATCCACCTCCCCCCAGGACGTTGTGACGGATTCGCAGGGTAACATTTGGATAAGCGAACCGGCTGCGAACAAGATCGCTAGGCTTTCAGGATTTAGCCCCGACTTCGCATTGAGCGCTTCCCCTCAGTTCATCTCGTTATCGAAAGGCAGTTCCAGTGAAATTTCAATCGCGGGAACATCCACTTTCGGCTACCAAGGAAACCCAACAGTAACCACCATCAATCTTCCCTACGGCGTAATCTCCTCCCCCGCACAAAGTCAGCTCAACATTCAGCCAGAGAAAAACGCGTCTGCCCAAGTAACTTTGGATGTAAGCCCCATCGCCACCGCTGGCCTTGAGCTAGTTACGGTTGAAGGTAATGATGGGACGATCGCTCATTCAGTAAGCATACCTATCTCCATCACTAATAGTACAAGCGGGTCTGCCGCCAAATCGCAGTGCCTCCTCGCAACTGCGACATATGATTCAGAGCTTAGCCCGCAGGTTGAATTGCTACGAGAATTTAGGGACAGTATAATGAACAGCCAAACTGGAGCCAGTTTTCTAACAATATTCAATTCATGGTACTACTCTTTCAGCCCCTACGTAGCAAAGGAATTACGCAATAACTTGGATACACGTGAAGTGATGAAGGGTGTTCTCTACCCATTAATCGGATCCCTCGCACTCTCTTCAGGCCTTTACTCGGTGCTACCGTTGTCCCCGGAATATGCAACGCTGATTTCCGGCCTCACGGCCAGTTGCATGATCGGCGCATTCTACATAGGGCTCCCCCTGGGCGTCATTAAACGGAGAGTAGGATTCAACCTTCGTTCCAGTATCCAGCTGTGCGCTGCTCTGCTCCTCTGCGGGTTAGGCGGAATCCACGTGGGATTGATTTTCGCATCTACCGGACTACTAATGATCGCAAGTTCGATAACGGTTCTCTCAACCACATACGGGACAGCCGCACTAACGGCAGAAGCAATCTCGCAGTTAAACAAGAACTCGAGGGCCACCTAGCCGACAAAAGCTTTCCCAGCCGCTTAGCAAGGGGAACAAACTTGTCTAAGCGACGCCTTAACAATTCTCGTATTCTAATGGAGCGAATTTATTGCGCCCAACGATCCCTTTGGGAGCGATTCTGACCGAAAGCACTGAATTACTGATGATCAGAACCATTCTAATGCCTCAGTGGGTTGGTGGGTTAGGCAGCCGTCGCGTCAAGCGGGTCCGCGGGGCGCCTAAGACTTGTAGAGATTCGGCTAACGCACGTTTGAAGTAATACCCATTAAATAATTTGTCTGAAAGACGTAGGCAAGCGTTTCTCATCTTCTCGTACTGGGATTCAGACAAGGCTTTTGCTAATCCTGGAATCTGGTCAAACGAATGAAATGGCAAGCCAATCCCATATTTCCTTACAAGAGACGCAACGTACGGGCAATCCGACTTAACTAGTATCGGTACTCCTGCAGTAACGTATGCGCCGAACTTAGATGGACATGCGTATTTGTAATAGTCGCTCATCCCGCCTGCATACGCGATGAGCCCAAAATCTGCATTTGCGTGCATATAGTCGCAAACCTCCTGTTGTGTACCAAGAAAATGCCAAGTTAGATCATCTCTATTCAACTGCCACAACCAGTCCCAATTCAAGCCAAGAAACTCATACCTCACATAATCGACCTTCCTTAATCGACTCATCCACTCCCCCGCATAACGCTTGTCTCCATAGCCAATGTAAAACACATTCCATCTCCGCTTGTGTACGCTTCGACGTCTTTCCCTTGTTGGCCTCACCCCATAATCGGGGCACTCAAATTCAACAAACTTCTCCTCGGCAACCCTGTATCGGTCTCTCATAACTGCGCGCACGTTGCGATTGAAGACGCAAAGGATATCAAAGCAACAAACTATACGGCGTTCAAGCTCGTACGAGTTGGCATCGTAAAACTGGCTTCCGCGCTCGCGGAGACCCTGCTCAATCGGCAAATCATAGAGGAACAGGATCCTCTTATTCTTACGTTTCAATTTGTTAAGAAGCCTAAAGAGAAATTTGTCCCAGGCTCGAAGTGGGTTGGCCTTGGACATACCATTCCTATAAAACCAAGGGTAGATGCACACAAGAACATCCGCGAATATCCAAGAAGAGATCAGCTTGAAGTAGTAGACCGGTAGTTCCTTCAATGACGCGCCATATAGTACACTTCGGAAACCGGCGCCCCATGAAAACTTAATGGCGTCCGTTAGGGTTTGTTGTACAGCCGGCGAGCAATCGCTGGGGCTTCGGGAGAATACTATCTTATCCAACTACAGATCGAACATGGAATATTACGTCAGAAAAGAACTTGCCGACATTTGGGCTTGGTATAATCGCACTTATTGAAATTTCTCATAAAGTGCCCGATACCGGTTCATTATGATCCCCCAATCATACTGCAGGGCCTTCTCGCGGGCATTTCGCTCCATTTTTGTCCTCGTGCTTTCATTTTCCATTAAGTATCTAATAGATTCAATCAGCTGGTCAGGCCGCCGGGGATCAACAAGTAGCCCGTCACGTTCATGTTCGACATACTCAGAAAACCCCAATTTGGTGGCAACAATTGCCCTACCACACGCCATCGCTTCCAAACCCGCTAATGAAAAGGTCTCCCAGTACGAAGGGAATACGCATAATGAAGCTTGATTATAATAAGACGCAATGGCGTCGTGATCAACGAATCCGATCACTTTAATATTTGGAAGAGAGGGGACCTCAACCCTATCCGTTTTAGGATCACCGATAAGCCAAAACTCGTACTCCTGCAACGCTCTCGCTGCTTCGAACAGCTCTCTAACCCCCTTCTTTTCCAGCATTTTTCCAACATAGAGAATGACATTGCTATGACTGCTCATCCCTTTGGTGGGAGCGAAAATATGTGTATCAACGCCATTCGGGAGAACGATGCAGTCAACATCGTACTTCTCTTCTATACAATCCGCAAGCCACTTGCAAGGCGCACACACAATGTCGGCATTCTTTATGGCACTACTAAGAAAAGGGCGAGTAAGATATTTTTGCCTTGGATGCTTGGACGTTTCAGAGAAATCCAACCCATGACAAGTAACGATCTTCGTACACTTCGCCTTGGCAAAGACATACGCCCAAGGTAGGATCTGATGAGAATGCAGTATGTGGGGCGAGATATCATTCAATGCCGCATTAAGCGTAGACTTCGAGAAGGTGGAGTATAACAAAGTAAAGGGACGTTTAGGCGGGACATAATGAATCCTTACCTCATCCTCCGTACTCGTTGGCGACTTTTCAGCCGCAAGAATATGAACTTCATAATCTGTCACGAGTCGCTTAGCTGTCTCCCACGCGACTTGTTCGGCTCCACCTAAGCACAGCATAGTAGTCGCGATTAACAGGCGCTTCAAACGAAGTTCACTCTTCACAGCAAGACATCAAGCCGCTCGCAGTGCAATTGAATCTGGAAACAATTATTACGATAGCTATATTTGGTTGTAGCCGGATCGAGAAACGATGCCTGGCCTCAGCGCCGTTGTTAGTTGTGATACTCTCTCCCCAACTCAGCTTTCGGAGAGTGACAGGGAGTTGGAGTACAGGGATGGATTTGAAGTGCGGGCGTTATTGTCTGTGCGAAATATGGCCATTCGCTTTTCCGGGTGTAATGGCTATCCGTCGTATTGTTTTGAAGACGAGAACCTATTCATTCTAGTCGAGGGGCTAATCTATAACGCAACTGATACTAGAATCCATTCACAGCTTCTTGAAATAAGCCAGCTTTGCATCGAACACCAAGACTACAAAAGCAAGGTAACCGAGTTCATTACGAGTTCGGACGGCGATTTTCTAGTTCTGCTATATTTCAAGAAGGAGGGTCGGATAATTGCCTTCAATGACCGCTGGGGAAGACTCCCAACATTTCACTTAGAAGAAGAACGAGTGTTCGCGCTTTCGCGGGAACTGAAGTTTCTTTTGCATTGGATACCGTCAATCCACTTTGACCATTTTGCGATCAACGAGTTCCTAATGCTTGGGTATTCCCTTGGCGATAAGACTCCTGTAGAAGGAATCCGTCGAATGCGGCCCGCCTCACTTCTCCAATTAAGCTGGACCAATGACCAGATGAATTTCATCGAAGATGTCATGTTGCCGATAAACTTCGACACGATTGACTTAGGCCTAACGAAACACCAGATTGTCGAAAAGTCTGTGGAACTTTACAGACTAGCGCTCACCGCAAGGTTGGAGAAACTGCGTGAAAAGGGCTATGGACTCATTGCTGACGTCAGTGCAGGATTTGACACCCGTGCAGTCTTCATAGGCATGTCGAATGAAGACACCCATTTCACGGGCATTAATGATGTCAGTGGTGATAGCGACCAGAGTAACATTGCACTAGAGCTTTCTCGTCTTTTCGGACGTGATCTTGTCGTCTGCTTCACGCTGAATCCGGTCGAAGACCTTGCCGGAATGCGCGAAGTAACGTACTTGAGTGATATGGTATCGAATTGTCGCATTGCATTCAGGGATCAAATGACAGACGCGGAGAGAGAGAAGATTGGCTTCAACGGACCGATTGCAAGGTTCATGGGAATGGGAGCGGGCGACTTCATGCGCCGCCCTTACCAACTCAAGAGACCATACCACACCTTTGCAGGATTGTTAGCTGGTGGCGCCTATAACGGCATGCACTGTGTTCCACCAGGTTCTGCGTGCCCTATAATGCGGTTAAGAGCCGATGAATTCCTAACGAATCTTGAATCTGAATTACAGCAGTATCCGGAGAGGGACGATGAAGGCAAGATCAAGCATCTCTACTTCGAATACTACAACAAATCGGTTAACGGTGGAGAGAATCGGCATCGCATGTTCAATTGGACCGTCACGCCTCTCTGGTCAAAAGACTTACTCTCCCTTGAAGCAGTGAACCTACCGCTGAAACACGTGAGCGTTCGGTTCCACATAGACTTCATGAACGCACTTGATGCCAGGGCGCTAATGGTACCCATGAAGGGAGGCCATGTCAGGTTGAATTCCCCGTTCGGCCGACTATTATATGACGCCAGACTGGGCTTGGAGAGAAAACTGCAGTACAACACATATTGCTTCAATGCATACGTACTATTCACCACTCTACTCTGGCGCTACAAAAAACCTGACAGCAAGTACCGGCGACTCGTCGAAGAGGCGTCAAATGTCTGCGAAAGAATTGGTGCTGCGATTAATTGCGTTGACAGAGCGGCGGTAGATGTGTTCCTGAAGACGTCTCCACGCCCAATGCAGATTTATCAACTTCTGACTGTGCTCTTTTATCTCGAGGAAATAGAGCGGAGGTTTGGCAACAAAATAGTTCCTTGCGAACACTTGTCAACACAACTTGACTGATTTGGTTTCGAGACTGACAAGGCACCCATGTTTGCCACACGCGCCTCGCGTTCTTCGTGTTCAGTGTCGGTGACCGACGAAGATAAATGATCGGCCGAAATAGTTGCGAAAGAAGTAAGAGATATCGAAATCTACTGGAGTCCGTGGGCCAGACTGAAGTGATGAGCAAAGGTGGACCTTCGTGTTGGCATTGTGACAAGCATCTATCCATCCAGTAGGTTTCCTGTCCAGGGGACCTTCATCAAGGATGTAGTTGACCATCTTCGATCCGCGGGCGTCCATGTGGTAGTCATCAATTACCGGTATAATTACGCGGCTATGTCGCTGGAATGCATGATAAGAAGCCCACGACTTGACCTTCTCGATGCACAGTTCGTAGCTCCTGCAGGAGTTGTTGCTGCTTTTACACCTCGGTTAGCTCCCTTTGTCATAACCGTGCATAGGTGGGATATACTTGAATTTCCGTACAGATACCCCGCCGCAAGATTTGCGACGTTGGCAGCTCTTAGGAGTGCCTCCGGCATCGTAGTTGTAGGGCGCACGATTATGTCTGAGGTTACGAAATTTGCCACAACGGGGTCCAGACTGGCGTTAATTCCGAATGCCGTTGACACTGCGCGGTTTAGACCTGACCTTAAATCTGACCTAAAGTTGAAGTTGGGTGTTCCTGAAAATCATAAAGTAATACTTTCAGTCGGCCACCTTATTCCGCGAAAGGGACACCAGTACCTATTACATGCAATGTTCATCGTTCTGAAACAAAATAGTTCGTGTTCACTAGTCATTGCCGGAGAAGGCCCCCTACACGATAGACTCGATCATTTGATACGGGAACTCGGCCTAGTGCACAGAGTCAAACTAGTCGGAAAGATCGACGATGTAATTCTCCCTTATTATTACGCGATGGCCGACATTTTTGCGTTGCCTTCCGCGTCGGAAGGACACTGTGTTTCCATTCTAGAGGCTATGTCGGCAGGAAGGCCAATTGTTGCTTCGGATATACCGGCGAATGCTGAGTCCGTTGTCAATGGCAAGAATGGTTTCCTCGTACCCGTAGGTAACTCAAGAGCTTTAGCTGACTCAATTCTCATGCTCTTGCGCAACAACGAATTAAGGCAGGAATTCGGGGCGTATTCGCGGCAGAGGGCTGTCAAAGAATTCGGATGGGACAATCGCGTAAATCGCTTGGTAGATTTCTACGAGGCAGTTCTCACTCAACCTGAGATGAAGTGACTAACTTGGTGGTATCTGCGGGCAAACCGACCGCCGCCTGACGCTCCTACAATCGGCAAACTACATTGTAACTAGCGAGTGCGTCGTTCCTCTCTTCAATTATCGCTGTTTCTTCACTAACCAAGAAATTTAGCCTATGAATCGCTCTCGGCTTCTAATGAATCTATACAGCGAGTGCCGTTCTGAGCAAGTATCGAGTAAAGATTACGGGTTCAATAAACGGATACAACCTCCGATACCGCGTCCATCGAATGATCCAAGAGAACAACCATGGATCTCTAGTCCTCCCGTAAAGAATCCGTAGGAGGGATACGTGAATCTCGTGATATTTCTGTTCGGCCGGAGTTCTAAGAGAATCGTAATATGTGTAGAATGATGCGTCAAACATTCTGATGTCACGTCTCAGCGTCTTGTAGGCTAGATCGAATCCATTCTTTAAGGCATCGTCCCTGATGCGGTCGGCGCACTCTCGTAATATGGCGAGGCAATGTAACATGCAATTGAGTATCAATGGAGGGTTATTGGATGGATATTCAAGAAACCAAAGTGAATCGCCAGTGTGATAGCCTAAGCCACCGTCTTTGAAATCTGTTAACATAGACAAGAGATGTAGACGGGCATCGCTCGCACGATTAGCCTGCAATAAAAGTAAAGCACCGAAAGCCTCCGTTAGTGCACATCTCCACGGAGGTTCGAGATGTGCGGGCGGCCACGGGAAATCGCATTCCCAAACGCTGTACGATTCGCATTTTTTTTGGTTGACTGTCAACCAGTCAACAGCTCTCTGCACATAATCGCGTGACTCTGTTTCTTTCAGGCGTGGAACAAATATGGGACCGGTTACGTGCTCAAGACCTAGTTCCTTGCAAGCATAAAGTGCCAAGTATAATGGGTTGACAGCCCTACCAATTCGAATTCCCGATCGAATACCATAATTTACGACAGGGATTCCTTGATCGGTATCAAATTCAGGGCTTATCGGATCATTTCCCAGTCCTTTCAGAGCTAATGCACGAGCTTTCCAACGCACCCTGGCAATTGCGTCTGACAAATGAGTGCACTACGCTTCGGATCGTCTATCCTGATTACGCGGGTCAATACTTAACCTGTAACTATTTCAAAGCCTCCATTTCCGGATAACCTAGGCGTGCTCGGCAAGACTAGGTCCATAGCCTGTTCCAAAATACTTGAGTCCCAAACTTCTCACATGTTTGCGATCTAGTACCCGAGAGCCGTCAAATATCGCACAATGAGGCTTAGTAATATTCTTCTCCAGCAGGGACCCAAGGAATCTGAAACACTGGTGACCGGTAGCGATCACTATCCAATCCGCATCTAGAATCGCCTGCTGCACGGAGTCGCAACGCTCCGCGCCAAAAGTAATCAAAGTGTGAGGGTCATATACAGTAACTGAAGCCCCATTCTTTAGAAGATCTTCGATTAGAGGTTTGGCTGGGCTATTCGTTACATCATCTATGTCGGCCTTATAGGTGACACCCAAAACTGCAACCTTTGAATTCCTGATTTCCTTTCCGCCGCGAACAGATTCGTTCATCATTATTTCGATCACGTGTTTGGGCATATAGTCATTCAGCAGTCTGCCTTGTTTGACCAATTCAACCATATTGGGTGGCGTTCCGTACATTAGGAGATATGGATCCTTAGGAATACAGGGTCCGCCCACTCCTAATCCCGGTTCATGAATCGATACTCGCGGGTGAGTGTTCGCTAGTGCAATGATCTCGAGGACATCGGCCCCAATGTGTTCACTGATTAGAGCCAAGAGATTCGCGTAGGCGATGTTTAGGTCCCGAAATGTATTCTCTGCTACCTTGCTCATTTCCGCAGTAAGTGCGCTTGTTAGTACTACCTCTCGGCAGACTGTATCGTAGAATTCTTTAGCGATTCTGCCGCTCCTAGGTCCCACTCCTCCTACTATTCGAGTTGTGTTTTTGAATTCCTTCAAAGCCAAGGTTGGAGCTAGTCGTTCGGGGCAGTACGCGAGAAATATGTCACCGTCAACCCTGTACCCAAGGGCTTCAAGCTGGGGCACAGCGAAACTAGATGTGGTGGACGGAGGGAGTGTGCTTTCAATCAAAACGACCAGGTTTCGATGTGCGCCCCGTTTTACCTCTTCGAACGCGGCTTCGAATATAGTCAAGTTTGGAACCGAGTTTTTAACGGGAGTAGGTACGCATATGCTCACGATATCGTTTTCATGGACCGCGTCGGATATGGAGGAAGTGGCGCTGAAAGTTCCTTTCTCCAAACAAGCTCTGAGTGTATCTTGAATGCCAGGTTCAGTTATGTAGCTCGTGCCTTGCCTCAGAGCATCCACCTTATTCTGATCAATTTCTGCGCCGGTGACATGGAAGCCTGCATTGGCAAATGCTAGTGCGGTCGGTAGCCCGACGCGGCCTAGACCTAGTATTGCAACATTTGTCTTCCTCTGTCTAATACTCTCTATAACGGAGAGATCTCCGTCCATCTCTGATTCCCACGTAGCTCCCTTCATTCTTCGGACGATATTGACTTATGGTAAGTTCGGGACATCTCAACTACCCGGTTCACGGTTCTGTAATTCATATGCTGCTGATTCTTGGCGATTGCCAAGCTATGTCTAAACTCAACTGATCATTTCCGAATGAGACTTCCGTCAGTGGAGCTTGTCATATATTCTAACAAGTTCCTCAGACATCCTCTCCCAACTAATATTCAGTTTTGAATTTGCCAATCTGGTTGCCTGAACTCTGCTCTGGTAAAGGTCTGGATTTGCTGATATGTCAAGAAGTAATTTAGAAATGCTTTCTGACTCGAGCCTATTCAGTACCCATCCACAATCGAACTTGTTAACTAGTTCTGATCTCAGTGTGCGCGCCTCCACAATCATTGGTACTCCACATGCAAGTGCATCAAAGAATTTCCACGGCAGAGTCAGACGCGGATTCCAAGAAGCATAACCTTCAGAGCGGTAGACAGCCCACACTATATCACTTGCTGAAGTGTAGGTCAGGGCTGTACGCCGTTCTACGTAAGGGAGGATGGTGACGTTTTCCTTTGGCTCTTCGTTGGCGTCAAGAATGTGATGCCCTAGCGGACCCTTATGGCCTATGATGAGTAGGTGTAGCTTTGTCTGGTGTACGAGTTCTGATGAGAATGCCTTAAACAATACATCTACCGTGCTATCATACCTTATTTCGCCGATGCTGGCAATGATGAATTTGTCGTGTGGTAGCCGTAACTTCGTCCTTGCGTCTCTTTTGGAAATCGTAGGTGCGTCATTTTTCTTGGGACAATTATAGATAACGTTAGCCCTCCGTCCGAACTGGCTCAAGTACTTTGCTACCGGATTGCTAACTGTAATCACCACGTCTGCGTATTTGACCAGGTGCTCCTCGAGAACTTGGACTATCTTCCCCATCAGCGGATTGAACAATTCATTGTAGGCGGCGAAACTGAATTCATGGCAATCATAAACCAGGGCGGACGATAGTCCCAATTTTCGCAGAATTATTCCCGGTATTAGAGTATTGAAATCGTGCGCGTGTACTATCGGGCGTTCTTTAATTCTCGCCGCAAACCTCACGGTCGCCAGGACCAGCATCACTTGGAATGCAACCGCGCCCATTGTCAGTCCCAATTTTGACTCGCGACCTAGCCTTACCGGGTGAAAGGACAGAACTTCAGCCCCCTCTAACGCAGTGCGCTTATCGACTTCCGACTTTCTGTCCCATGCAAAAACCAGAACATTTCTTGTATGAACAAGTGTATTTGCTTCTAGCCTAGGCCGAATATCCTTATGAAAATTCTTGGCGAGGAACATCACGATCGTCTGCCGTCTCTGATTATTTGATGCGTTACCAGGCGACTTTCCTGATTGCTCGACCATTCTAACTCGCTCGCCTAGTCTAACTCATTTCTTAGAATCTGTAGTCTGCAGCTCATCTAAAATGAATCGAGCAATCCTGTCCGACGTCTGGCCGTCCCCAAAAGGTGAGTGATCGGGAAGATCAGAACCTTTGCTGATTAACTGTTTGGCTCTGTCCACGATTTTGTTCTTGTCTACTCCTACCAATTGAGCAAATCCATTCTCTACCGCTTCGGGCCTTTCGGTAGCAGATCTGAGAACTATCACAGGTTTCCTTATGGTGGGCACCGTGACCTCTTCCTGTAAGCCACCTGAATCCGTCATGACAAAATCGCAGTTCTTCAACAGGACAAGTGTATCGAAATAGCCGGCTGGTTGAAGCAGTTGCACCATTCGAGAGGCTGACAGTTTCGAGTATAACCCAAATTCCTGAAGACGAGCGTTCGTCCGCGGGTGAACGGGGAAGACGACAGGGTATTCAATTTGAAGGAGAGCATCTACTAGATCGGCAAGGGTCTGAGGTGAATCCACATTCTCCGCCCTGTGAAATGTCGCTAGGCAGAATTGTGGAAACGAAATTGAATCCATTATTGAAGAACTCTTTAGCGCATACGGCATATACTCAAGGACGGCGTCTACAACGGTGTTTCCAGTGACAAGCGTTCGCCCGTAAACATGTTCCTCGACGAGATTCTGTCTTGCACGCTCAGTCGGAGCAAAGAGTACATCTGAGACATGATCGACCATTCGACGATTGTGCTCTTCAGGCATTCGCCAGTCGTAACTTCGAAGACCTGCTTCTACATGTTCAACGGGCAATCCGACCTTTATTGCTGTAAGTGCTGATGCCAACATGCTGTTAGTATCGCCTTGAATCAAGAGAATACGAGTGTCTACCTGCTCGAGAATAGGTTCTAGCCTTACCATTATCTCTCCGATCTCTGACGCGGGTTTGGAGCTGGACAGTTGGAAAGATGCAAATGGCACGGGCAGGCGCAATTCCTCGACAAACATATGCAACATATTGTAGTCGTGGTGTTGCCCCGTGAGAACGTAGTTGAAATCCACGCCAAGTTTTTCAAGAGCATGAATGACTGGCGCCATTTTGATTATTTCAGGCCTCGTTCCCACGACTATCGTAATTGTCAAATCGATCGCTTTTCAACTTCGGATTTCTGATCTAGGTTTCAGCTTGTCTCATCTCGAGAAACAGCAGTGGAAACATACTTCAACGATAACGTCACGTAATTGCCTATATGCGCTTTAGATCGTCTTGAATATTGCACAAATAGCGACGGCGTGTCTTGGAATACTTAATAATCCTGTGGAGGAATCGAGGACTTGAGACATTATAATTTGGCAAGTCTTGGAGCACTACGACTACCACGTTCAACACTAGACAACTTCAGAGCTGATGGTTGGTCTTAGTACAAGGAGAAACCCCACTCCTCACGCTCCCTTCAACAGGAACTGATCGCAAGTGTCTTGAATTTGCTCCACCGGCGCGTGGGACGGTTCCTGGAAAAGCCGTTCTAACTGATGTTCGCGTAAACGCTTTAAACGAACTTGTGAACGACCTTACGGCATGAATGACCTTCGAGTCAAGTTATGCCATTGGGTTGCTGGGATCAGCCTCGGACTAGGCCTACTCGTTCTCCTCAACCAGCTGCAGATACCCTACTACCTCTACTACCCGCGAACAACTCAAACGATGCTCATCTCCTCCTCTTATGATTACTACGTCTTCCTAATCTCAACCATCAGCGTACCCTGGACATTTGCGGTTTATTGGAAGAGATTCTCAACCCCAGTTTCAATAGGAATAGTGGCTATCTGGGCGGTATCAATTGCCCTGGCAATTCTTAACCAACCCACGGGCCTTCCAATCCTCTATGCCGTTGTGATCTGTGCTGCTGCTTTGAATGTGCTACGATCGGAGGATCGCAGAGTCGCGCTTACGGAGATTCTTCCCTCGGCCCTCTCGATCCTTGTTTTGGTGGAGTGGTCAGCTCTGTTCTATTGGGTAAGCGCAGCCATCAACCCCCAGGCGAGAGTTGTGATCCTCTCCCAACAGCTTGAAGCCAACTTGACCTTTTTCCTCTACCCTCTTGCGATTCCGATCATGCTGTTACTTCTGTTCTCGTGGGTGTGGGTACCGCTCATTCCACGCCTCCCAAGATTCAGAAGCCACTTACTTGTTCGATATCAGCCGTCACCGCAAAAGCTGGTCCGCAGAACGATTGTGGCCGCGTTAGACCTCTTCGCTATCATAGCGATAATCGTCTTCTTCTACACATACCTCGCAGGACAGACTTGGACCGTGGGTGAGGACTCATTTTGGAGGTACATACAGCCACTTAACAGCCTTGTCGGCCTCACGCCATCCCAGGCCCTTAACACATCAGCCAGTCATGGGGCCTACGTTCTGTTTCTCTACCTCATCCAATCAGCCACCGGCCTTAGCTCAGTCTCAATCGTGAAGTATGCCCCCCTCGTTCTAGCATTCTGCACCGCTACCGCTGTCTTCTTTGTAGCTCTTCGCGGAGGTTGGACCTTTCAACTCGCAATTCTAGCTTCGATCTCCACTTTGCTCTGGATGCCAACGATTCTCGGAATATACGTGGCGATCCAGGCTAACTGGCTTGCACTTATCGTCTGGATGGCCTTCCTAGCAATCTATTTCGCAAAGAGTGAACCGAAGATCATGACTTACATTATCCTATCTATCTTATCCCTGATAATTCTTCTAGTTCACCCGTGGACTTGGGGTGTCTTCGCTACAACCTTGCTCTTCACAGCGATCCTTTCAAGGCAGAGCCTTTGGAGTAGTCATTGTGTTCGGACGCTTGTCGCCTCACTAATACTTGCTCTTCCAGCTGGAATAGCAGGATACTTGCTTTTCCCAAGCCTCAGATCTGATTTCCTGAATACCCTTCAACTGTACGTTAGTGCTCCGGTTAATCCGGTTAGTTTGCTGACTTTCGGCGGCGCCTTGACAAACATGTTCGCTACTTTGGGGCCTATCCTTTCCCCTGCCATTCTTCTGGTCTGCGTAGTGGGGGCGTATGCTCTTTCCCGACGCCGTGGTATAACCGCTAACTACCTGATCGCGTGGCTTGCCGCTTGGTGCATAGGCTCAATCCTCGTGGCCCCGTCGGGGTTCAACCCTTCAAATCCGGGACTTGGTGAAAGCGGGCTTTGGCGGATGCTATACGTTTCGCCGCTCCCATTTCTTCTTGCGTTGGGTATGGAGAAATGCATCAGCATTACAAAGCAACCGATAACTACTGAGAGCTCGAAGAGTATTCTGTTCAGAGTCGTTCCTTTGCTCTCGATGGCACCATTCGTCGCTACGGGTGCGGGATTGTTCGTGATCTGGGATCCCAATGTCAGGTTATTACTTGTAGCCGCTGCGTTGATCATGGCGCTGTTCCTTGTCGTCAGTTTACCGAAGTATCGAATCTTGGATGTCCTTTTCGTTTCGGTTCTAGCTCTCTTGCTGTTCAACGCCGCGTTTCGAAGCCTCTTCCCACTAGTCCTAGACCCCCATAACATATTCACCTCGGTGGGAACCTCGAGATAGCGATGAGCCAAGTTGGCTGATGTTTCAATGTTTGATTTTGGCTAAACATACTCTGCGAGGCCGCGTAACCTATATAGTTGAGAGAGTTCTTCTCAATTTAGATCATAAATGAAGGGTCTTCGCGTAGTGGCCGTCACGCTTGTAATGTTCCTCGCGTTGGGCGTTGCTTCGGTGTATGCAAATCCCGATGGTAATCTTGGGTTGCCTATTCTTGGCACCACAGGCGCGCCAGCATTGGCTGCTCCCAGCCTTTTCAGCGGAGCAATAAGCGTACTCTACGCCGATGGAACCCCCGTTGTCCTACAGACAAATCAAATAACCCTTAACCTCTGCAACACCAGTTGCCAAACGGTCACCGCAAGCCTGAAGCAGACTGCTCCAGGAACCTACACGTACTCATTCACACCACCAACATCAATGACAGGCACAGTCACAATCTACATCCAAGCCAATGGTCTAGCGGATGATAATGGTCGTGTGTTTCCAAGCGTCGATACATCGATTGGAACATACGCATTCTCGCCTTCAACTAGTAGTCCAAGCCAGCAACCGGCAACAAGTGCACCTCCTGCTGGAACCCCGGTAGCCCCCTTAACTCGCCAGGCAGTCAACACACCTCCGAGCCAGCCAA
>Ga0326727_10010846_pt1 | contig 21503 bp, 18 predicted proteins | sample MB2enrmetagenome_FD_207643 | JGI IMG/M metagenome (GOLD analysis project Ga0326727, IMG submission 207643) | Lab enriched peat soil microbial communities from McLean, Ithaca, NY, United States - MB29MY | ecosystem: Environmental > Terrestrial > Soil > Wetlands > Peat | place: USA: New York...
CGCGCTGCTGCGCAATGTGGGGCTGAAGTTCGTCTGCCGCGAAGTGACACTGCGCACGGAAACGGCGGACAGTCCTTTCACCAACGCGCTGCGCAAGGGCCAACTGGTTCACGCTCCCGTGGCGCACGGCGAAGGCTGTTACTACGCCGATGAACGAACGCTCGATGAACTGGAAGCCGAGGACCGCGTGGTGTTGCGCTACCTCGATAATCCCAACGGCTCGCTGCGCGATATCGCCGGCATCCTGAATAAAGGACGCAACGTGATGGGCATGATGCCGCATCCCGAGCGCGCCTGCGATCCGCTGATGGGATCGGTGGAAGGGCGCGCGGTGTTCGAATCCATGTTCGCGGCGATTGAATCTTCTCTTACCCGATGACCATCACACCCGACCTGATTACGCAGCATCAACTGACGCCGGCGGAGTTTCGCAAAATCGTGGCGCTGCTGGGACGCGAGCCCAGCTACACCGAATTGGGAGTCTTTTCGGTGATGTGGAGTGAGCACTGCTCCTATAAATCGTCGCGCATGCATTTGAAGAAGCTGCCCACACGCGGGAAAGCCGTGGTACAGGGACCGGGCGAAAATGCCGGCATTGTGGCCATCGGCAAGGATGCGGAGGGGCGCGATTGGGTGGCGTGCTTCAAGATCGAATCGCACAACCATCCGAGCTACATCGAGCCGTTCCAGGGAGCGGCGACGGGTGTCGGCGGGATTCTGCGCGACATTTTCACCATGGGCGCACGGCCCATCGCGGTGATGGATTCACTGCGCTTCGGTTCTCCGGAAGATCCCGACCCGGTGGTTGCCGCGCGCAACCGGCGCATCATCGAAGGCGTGGTCGCGGGCATCGCGCATTATGGAAATTGCTTCGGCGTACCGACGGTCGGCGGCGAGACGATTTTCGAATCGTGCTACAACGGCAACCCGCTGGTGAATGTAATGGCGCTGGGCGTTTGCCGCAAGGACGAGATCTTTTATGCGCGCGCGTCGGGCATCGGCAATCCGGTGATTTATGTGGGCGCGAAGACCGGGCGCGATGGTATTCATGGCGCGTCCATGGCGTCGGCGGAGTTCACCGAGGAATCCAAGCAGAAGCGGCCCAACGTGCAGGTGGGCGATCCATTCATGGAGAAACTGCTGCTCGAAGCGTGTCTGGAAGTCATGAAGACGGACGCGGTGGTGGCGATTCAGGATATGGGCGCCGCGGGGTTGACGTGTTCTTCCTGCGAAATGGGCAGCCGCGGCGAGGTTGGAATTGAAATCGACCTGGACCTGGTGCCGCAGCGCGTCACCGGCATGACGGCGTACGAGATGATGCTCTCGGAATCGCAGGAGCGCATGCTTCTGGTGGCGGAAAAGGGCAAAGAGGAAGAGGTCTTCCGCATTTTCAGGAAATGGGGACTGGATGCGGTGACCATTGGCAAGGTCACGGCGGATGGTCTTTTGCGCGTGCGTCATAAAGGAGAAGTCGTAGCCGAGATTCCCAATCGCGCGCTGGCTGACGAAGCCCCGGTTTACGACCGGCCGCACACCAAGCCATTGCGGACGGTCCCGATGCACGGGCCTTCGTTCGCGAGCGCGGATTTGACCGCCGATCTGTTCAAGCTGGTCGGGTCGGCAGATTTGTGCAGCAAGCGCTGGATTTGGCAGCAATACGATTACATGGTCCGGACGAATACTACGGCTGGTCCAGGAGCGGACGCCGCGGTGGTGCGGGTGAAGGAGATCGGGACGTCGATCGCGATGGCGCTCGATGGCAATGGGCGATACTGCTATCTCGATCCACGGGGAGGCGTCAAGCTGAATGTCGCGGAATGTTGCCGGAATCTGGCGACGGCGGGTGCAGCGCCGATCGCTGCCACCAACAATCTGAACTTCGGCAATCCGGAGCGTCCGGAGATTATGGCGCAACTGGTGGAAGCCGTCGAAGGCATGGCGGAAGCGTGCGAATTCTTCGAGACGCCGATTACCGGGGGCAATGTAAGTCTGTATAACGAGACGCTTGGGGAGGGAATCTATCCAACTCCGGTCATGGGAATTATCGGGTTGATGCCGACGGGGAAACCGGTCCCGAAGCAGTTCCAGAATGAGGGACGGACGCTTCTCTTGCTGGGCGGCTTGGGCGAAACGGACGATACACGGTTTGGCGGAACGCAATATGCCAAGGTGATTCTCGGCACGTTGTGGGGGTTGCCGCCCAAGCTCGATATGGCGTATGAGAAGCGCGTCCACGATGCCATGCGGGCAATCGTGGCCGAGGGGCTCGCCGAAAGCGCGCACGATTTGAGCGACGGCGGCCTGGCGTACGCGGCTGCGCTCAGTTCCACCAGCGAATTGGGAGCTGACATCCGGCTCGATTCCGCAATGCGGCCGGAGCACCTGTTGTTCCACGAGGGTCCGTCGCGGATTCTTATCTCAACAGCACAACCGCAGGAAGTCCAGGCCATCGCGCGGAAGAACGAGGTCTCGTGCACCTCCATCGGCGTTACAATGAAAGAGCTGTTACAGATTCGCAACGCGGAACAAATCTTGATCGAATCGACCACCCGCAACCTTCAAGATCAGCACGAAGCGGCATTTCCCAAACTCTTACATCATGCTTGATAAATTCCGAGAAGAATGTGGCGTGGTGGCCATTTACGGCCATCCGGAAGCATCGAAGCTGGCGTATCTCGGGCTTTATGCGCTGCAGCACCGGGGCCAGGAGTCGGCTGGGGTAGCGACTTCTGACGGACACGAAATCCATACCCGTAAGGCGATGGGACATGTCGCCGACATCTTCACCAATCAGGTACTCAAGGAACTTCCCGGCGAGCTGGCGATTGGCCATACGCGCTACTCGACCGCCGGCGACACCGTTCTGCTGAACGCCCAGCCGTTCTCGGTGGCGTGCAACAAGGGCCTGATTGCTGTCGCCCATAATGGCAATATCACCAACGCGCTGGAACTGCGTCACGAATTGGAAGAGCGCGGCGCCATCTTCCAGGCCAATAGCGATACCGAAGTGGTGCTGCATCTGGTGGCGCATTCGAGCGAACGCACCCTGGCCGGCGCTTTGCGGGATGCCCTGCTGCAACTGGAAGGCGCGTTTTCGCTGGTTTTCCTGGCGCAGGACCGCATCATCGTGGCCCGCGATCCGCACGGCTTCCGGCCGCTGGCCATGGGACAAAAGAGCGCGACCGGCAAGAAGCACTGCTACGTGTTTGCGTCGGAAACCTGCGCGTTCGACCTGATCGACGCGGTCTATTTGAATGATGTCCGGCCGGGCGAGATGGTGATCGTAGGGCCGGAGGGGGTGACGCGCGAACGGTATGCGCCTGAGCAGCCGCTGTCGCAATGCGTCTTCGAGCATGTCTATTTCGCGCGGCCGGATTCCATGGTATTTGGCCGTCCGGTGCAGCAATCGCGCGAAATGCTGGGCCGGCTGCTGGCGCGGGAGGCGCCCGCCGACGCGGATATCGTCGTTCCGGTGCCAGATTCCGGGGTTGCGGCGGCACTGGGTTACTCCGAGGAATCCGGGCTGCCCTACCGGCAGGCGCTGATTCGTAATCACTACGTCGGCCGGACCTTCATTGAGCCCTCGCAGGCCATCCGCGATTTCGGGGTCAAGCTGAAACTGAATCCGATCCGCCATCTGCTGGAAGGAAAACGGGTCATCCTGGTGGACGATTCCATTGTCCGCGGGACCACCAGCCGGAAGATTGTCCGCATGGTTCGCCAGGCGGGCGCGCGGGAAGTGCACTTGCGGATTTCCTGTCCGCCGACGGTCTCTCCTTGCTTCTATGGCGTCGATACTCCCAATAAGAATGACCTGATCGCAGCCAACAGCACTACCGAGGAGATTCGGCGGTTTGTGGAGGCGGATTCGTTGTCCTATTTGTCTTTGCGGGCTTTGCGGGAGTCGGTGGGCGACGACGCCCATGAATTCTGCTACGCCTGCTATACGGGCGACTACCCAACCGAGCTCACGGACCACCAGCGGCTGGTTTCCATTAAAACAAAGTAACCTTGGGTGTTTCTTAACACGTCTTTACAAACGGAAATCAACTCCCTTTGACATTGGGATGACAAGAGAGGATGATCCTAGAAGGAGGTCGTATGCTTGCGACCAGGTTCGTGGCGGTTATGGTATTAGGGCTTGCCGTATTGGCCGGCCTGAAGGCGCAATCCGTAATCTCGGCCCATTCCGGCGTTCTTCACTACTATGAAGGTGACGTGACGGTTGACGGCCAGGTCCCTCACCAAAAAGCAGGGACTTTCGCGGACGTCAAACAGAACCAGGAACTCGCGACGCAGGCCGGGCGCGCGGAAGTGCTGCTGACGCCGGGGGTGTTCCTCCGCATGGGCGAAAATAGCGCGGTCCGTATGGTCAACAACAAGCTCACCGACACCCGGGTGGAATTCGTGAAGGGTTCGGCGATCGCTGATTTTGTTGAAGTTGTCAAAGACAACCAGGTGACGATGGCCTACCAGGATTACAAGGTCACGTTCGCCAAAAGAGGCATCTACCGGTTCGATTCGCAGCCCGCGGAATTCAAGGTCTATACCGGCGAAGCGATGGTATCGCGCGGCACGGCCAGTGTCACGTTGAAAGACGGCCGGGCCGTACCGTTCACTCCGGCGCTGATCGCCGAGAAATTCGATAACAAGACCGGCGACTCCTTATATCGCTGGGCGAAGCGGCGCAGCGAGTATATCTCGGTGGCGAACCTCTCGGCCGCGCGGCAGGCGGGTACCGGCTTCAATTCAAGTGGAACCAGCGGGTGGTATTACAATCCCTACTACTCGATGTTCACGTTTATTCCGGGCAGGGGCTACATGTGCGATCCTTTCGCGACGTTCATGCCTGCTTATTCACCAATGTTCATGTCCCTCTACCAGCCCATGTTCGGCTGCTATTACAGCCCCATGAGCGCCTGGAATTATTTCTCGCGGCCTTATTACAACTACGGCGGAGGCGGATATTACGGCAACCGCAACGGTTACACCAACGCTTCAGCGCATTATCCGACCTCGATCGGGACCTCCAGCGCCGTTGCCAGCTATTCCGGGAGTTCTTCCTACTCTTCAGGTCCGAGCGTAGGTTCCGGATCTAGCAGCGCCAGCAGCGGTTCGTCAGGCTTCTCGGGCGGCGGCGGATCGCATGGCGGCGGCTTCTCCGGCGGGAGCGGCGGCGGAGGTGGCGGCGGATCGCACGGCGGCGGATCGGGCGGCGGCCACGGAAAGTAGCCACCCTCTAAAGCACAGGTTGGAAATCGTCGGGGCTGCGCTCCTGTTTTCCACGGGAGGCGCGGTCATTAAGGCGACCTCGCTCAATAACTGGCAGGTTGCCGGATTTCGTTCCCTGATTGCCGCAGTGGCAATCCTGCTGCTCATGCCGGATGCGCGGCGGAACTGGACTTGGCGCGCTGCCATGGTCGGATTGGCTTACGCCCTGACGCTAGTCCTCTTCGTTACGGCCAACAAGCTCACCACCTCGGCCAACGCCATTTTCCTGCAATCCACTGCTCCGCTGTATCTGCTGGCGCTGGGGCCGTTACTCCTCAAAGAGAGGGTCAGGCTGGTGGACGTTCTATTGATGGCGGTGGTGGCGTGCGGTCTGGTCTGCTTCTTTGCCGGTCACGAACCGGCTCGCGTGACCGCCCCAAAGCCCTTCGAAGGGAATGTGGTGGCATTGCTTTCCGGGCTAACCTATGCGTTTACCATCGCTGGGTTGCGGTGGATGGCATCGACGTCGGCCGCGTCAATGGCGACGGTGGCGTTGGGAAATATCCTGGCATGCGCTATTTGCCTGCCTTCTATGTTCCCGATTCAGCACGCCGGTGCGGGTGATGTGGCCGCCGTAGCCTATTTGGGAGTGATTCAGATTTCGCTGGCTTACGTTCTGTTGACCGCCGGGATGCGGTACGTTCCCGCCGTGACGGCTGGAACGCTCTTGTTGACGGAACCGGCGCTCAACCCGGTCTGGACGTGGCTGGTACATGGAGAACGTCCCGGCACGCTGGCCATTTGCGGGGGCGTGTTGATTTTGGCGGCGTCAGCCGTGCGGGCGAGACTGTAGCGCCTTCGGCGCAAGTCGTCAGTTATCAGTTGTCAGTCGCCTAGCTAGTCCGAAGTTCCGCACCCAAATGCAGAAACCCTTATTTTACGGGTCTTCCGTGAATTGCCACATGCCTACGTAGTCATGTAGAAATCGCTGAAAACCCCAATAAAACGGTGCGCCCGTAAGATGTTTGCGGAACTTCGACCTAGTCAGTCGCCAGTTGTCAGTCGTTAACTGCGGGCTGATAACTGATAACTGAAAACTGGATACCTTACTTCTTTAACGCTTCCTCAAAGAACTCCGTAATCGTGCGAAGCATCTGGGAGTGCTCCGGGCCGGTAACTCCATGGGATTTCTCCGGGTAGACGAGCATGCTGAACTGCTTGCCGCTACGTTCCAGTTCGGCAGCCATGCGCATGGTGTTCTGGAAGTGCACGTTGTCGTCTTCGAGGTTGTGCAGCATGAGCAGTTTGGCCTTTAAATCTCCGGCGTGCGGGATGGGCGAGGTTTTATCGTAACCCTCGGGATTGGCGGAGGGAAGCCCCATATAACGTTCGGTATAGATGGAATCGTAGGTGCGCCAACTGGTGACCGGCGCTCCCGAAACGCCGGCCTGGAAACGGCCGGGCGCATTGCATAGCGAATAGAGCGTCATGTAGCCGCCATAGCTCCAGCCGTAGATTCCGACACGCGCGGGGTCGATGAAACCGAGCGAGTTCAGATAATCGAGACCTAGCAACTGGTCGGCGAGTTCGTGCTCGCCAAGGTGGTGGTAGATGACGGATTCGAACTTGTGGCCGCGTCCTGTGGAGCCCCGGTTGTCCAACTGCCAGACGACGAAGCCTCGCTGGGCGAGCGCTTGTTCCCAACTCAATCCCAACCATTTGTCGCGGACGGTTTGGTTCCCGGGCCCGCCATAGACCTCGATGATCATCGGATACTTCCGGCTGGAGGTGAATCCCGCAGGTTTGATCAGCCGGCCGTAGAGCAAATCGCCGTCCGGGGTCTTTACGGTGTGGATTTCGGGCGTCTGCAGATCGTAGTCGGCGAGGGATGCGTCCGGCGCGCGGAGCACCATCAACTGGTTCCCGCCGGAGCGAAACAGTCCGGTGCGGGGAGGCGCGGTGAGGCTGGAGAAAGCGTCCGTCCAGAACTCCAGGCTGGGACTCAAATTGACGGCGTGCGAGCCTTTAGTGGAAGTCAACCGCTGCTTTCCGGCGCTATCCAGGCGGATCGAGTAGAACTGGCTTTCAAGCGGACTCTCTTCAGTGGACTCATAGTAGATGACCCCTTTTCCTTCATCGACCTGCAAGACCCTGTCCACCTGCCAATCGCCATGCGTGATCTGGCTTTCCAGCTTTCCGTCCATGCCGTAGAGATAGAGATGCAGGAAGCCGTCGCGCTCGCTTCCCCACAAGAAACGGGAGCCGTCGCGGAAGAAATGGAGGTGGTTGTTGACGTTGATCCAGTAGGGATCTTCTTCATGCAGCAATACGCGGGAGGTCCCGGTTTTGGCATCGGCCAGCAGCAGGTCGAGCTGATTCTGGACGCGATTCAGGCGTTCCACGGCTACGCCCGTGCTCGACGGCAGCCACTCCACGCGGGCCAGCAGATGGTCGCGCGTGTCGCCGAGATCCAGCCAGCGAGTGGCGCCTCCTTCCGCTGGAATCACACCGATCCGCACATCGGGATTCGGATCACCGGGTTGAGGATAGCGTTCAGGCTCCAATATGCCGTTGGTTTTAAGCAGGGACACCTGCGGGAAGACCGGCTCGCGGCTGATATCGAATTGCATATAGGCGATATGGCGGCTATCGGGCGACCACCACCACGCGGTCGGAAGTTCGAGTTCCTCCGGGTAAACCCAGTCCATCTCGCCGTTCAGCAAAGTGGAAGTGCCGTCGGTGGTCAGGCGGGTGAGCTTGCGGTCCTGGATGCGGAGGGCGTAGAGATCGGAGCCGCGCCGGAAGGCAACCGACCGGCCATCGGGCGAGAGTTTGGCGTCCTGCTCCACTTCGGGCGAAGAGGTGAGCTGGGTAAAGGGCGAACCGGATTCGGGTACGGGCACTGGGACGACGAACAGGTCGCCTCCCTCGCTGACCAGCAGTTCCTTGCCGGAGGGAAACCACTGCACCGGTTCATCCGCCACGCGGCGGTTGGTCCAGTCGAAAGTGGCTGATCCCTTGGGCTTTACAGCCGAATGCCGGAGCAGTGTGAGGCGTGCCAACTGAGTGTCTTTGGCGGCCGCGCAGTCCACCAGATGCAGCGTGTCTTCGGAGGTATAAACAAAGCGATCGCCTTTGGGAGACCAGACCGGCACGATCGCGCCGGGGCCTCGGGTGTCCTTCAAGGATTCGAGCGTCACAGGCTTCTTCTGAGCTGTGGCAAACGAGGAGGCGGCCAGGGCAAAAAGCACCGCAAGCAGGGAATTGCGCATGAATCCACATTGTAAGCTGCCTTCCCCTAAAGTTTCGGTAGGCCTTCTGCTTCCGCTGTTGAGCAGACAAGGAAGGAGCGTAACGTCAATTATGCGCGGCTACCGCGATCCTGGTGCGCTGAGCGCCACGAGATGCGAGTTGACGCAGACCGGCCAGGCGCCGTCCGGGACGTCCGCAGTCGCAGGTTTCCGTCTCTATCCGGGCCAACCAACCTGTCCTGACCTGAATGGTCGGTTGTACCAGGTCGGTCAGGGAGGTCAGTAAGAGTTCGCCCTGCACCAATTCGAAGACCACGTTCTCTTCGACGACATGGAGACCGGAATGGGCCTCGCATTCCCATGCCAGAAGTTCTCCGTCCAGTCCGATCATATGCTCAAACATCGGCAGACCGTACCGCAGCCAGAGTCCATCTCGTTCGATGGGTGAAAGCAGACCTTCCTCCAACCCGATTCGGATTAAGACCGCGCGCTGTGAGCGCAAGACCGCACACCCATCGCTATTCCAGCCAAGGTCGCGGCCCGCAGCCAATGGTAAGGGGGAGACCAGGTTTGCGGTCCGTTTGCCGACCAGCCTCACCTGGATCTGGTTCAAGCTGAAGACTCCCATGCGTCTGAGCACGGATTCTATATCCGTGATACGGTTCAGGCCCCGCTTCCCGTCAATCCGCGCCGCCCGCAGGGAAGCCTCGTAAACAGGAACCGTCAGTGCTGCCTCAAGAACCTTGCGAAATCGCACAAGGCGATTTCCGGCAGGGTCGGAGATTCGCCGGCCCTGCCACCAGGGAAGAAATCGCATTCAACCAGATAGTGCGATTACCCCGAGCTGAATCTCAGAAAAATCTTTTAGTCACTTTCTGACACAAAATGGCTATACAGTCGAAAAACCGCTTGCTAACACTATTATTGGGTCACAAAATAGCCACACCAGCATCATTTGTGCGGCCAATCTTGGCCGCAGCCACTTTTCAAGCGGCTCTCGCCTGAGCGCAAGGCTTCGCACCGGGCCAGAGCCGGCTAAGAGCCGGCTGCAGCCAGGATTGGCTGCCCCACTTTTGTGACCCAGTAGTACTGAGTCGAGTCTGAGGGAGCGGCATTTTGCGACAGAAAGTAGTTAGCGCCAAATCAGGCCGACGACGGCTGCTCCAGCCATCACCCAGAAGGTGTCCACGCGGGAGAAAGTCATCAACAGGAAAGACGCCACCGCGACCCCGGCCGGCACCCAGCCTGTCACGGATTCCCGCGCCAGGGGAACGGTAGCCGTTATAATGAGCCCCGCGGCGGCAATCGATACGCCTTGAATCGCCCCTCTGACTCGAGGCTGCTCGGCGCGTTTGCCCACGTAGCGCAAAAGCGGCAGGATCAGGAACGCCGGCGTGATCATGGCGCAATAGCCGGCCATTGCTCCCGGCACCCCGTCCACGAAGTAGCCGACGCTCACGACATAGAGCCCGTTGGGTCCCGGAGCGGTCCGGCCGGCGGCGACGGCGGCGTTCAATTGCCAATCGGTAAGCACGTGGCGGGTTTGGACCAGGTCCTGCCGCACGACCGGCAAAGACGTCAGCCCACTGAAGGAGGTCAACGTAGCTTTGACCAGGTAAAGATAAAGCACAAAACAGTTCATGCCGTCCAGAGGGCCCCCGCCAATGCCGCCAGTCCGAGAACTTGAATCGGGGTCAAACCGAAGCGGAGGGACAGCACCAGCGACCCCCCAAAGAGAACTATCGCTCTCAGCCAGCGATCGCGTTTGAAATGGGGCTTGAGCAGGCTGAACGCCGCTACCACCATCAACCCGGTAGCGGCTGCCAGCATCCCGCCGATGGCCGCCATGGCCCAGGGATTGTTGCGCCATGCTATGTAGCCGGCCGTTAGCATCATGACCACCAGCGACGATGGAAAGGAAGATCCCACCACGGCCAACACCGCGCCGAAACCTCCCAAAACCAGCCAGCCGGTTCCGGCGCAGAAGGCCAGAATATTGGTGCCGGGAGTGGCGCGCGCCAGTCCCAAAACCAGCCCATACTGCTCGCGATCGATCCACTTCCTTTCAAATAGCTCGCCTTGCAGCGCCGCCATGGTGGGATCGCCGCCGCCAAAAGTGGTGTTGCCAATACGCGCGTAAAGCCACAGCAGGTTCCTCCAGTTGGCCATACCCATAAGTGGTACTGTAGCAGTCAAATGACGCCACGCAAATTCGCCGGCGGAGCTGCGCTTGCCGTAGCTTTGCTGGCTGTTATCGGATTCACTGTCTGGCGGACCAGGACCCCGCACCCCCCTGCCGCCACGCCCCGGCCGGTTGTGTCCGCCGCGCCCAAGGACCGCACTATCCAAGGCCATGTGGAAGCGCTGCACACCGTTCCGGTGCCTGTGTCGATTGCCGGTGAAGTCGATTCGTTTTCGGCCGAGGTCGGCCAGGATGTTTTCGAGGGTCAGGTGCTGGCGCGAATCTCCAATGAGGGTTTGCAGACCGGTCTCGAAAACGCGCAGCACATCCTGCAAAACGCCGAGACCAAGCTGAATACACTCGAAACCAGCATCAGCGCCGCACGGCTGGAGGCGATTCGCGCACGGGATGAATCGATGAGTGCGGGCGAGGACCTGGCGCGCGCCACGCGGGAATACGACCGGCAACGGGTACTGAACGACGCCGGCGCAACGCCACGCAACACCTACCAGAAGGCGCTGAAGGACTCTGAATCGGCCAAGGCCAAAGCTGAAGGTACCGCGGAACTCGCCCGTCAGGCCGACCAGCACGTGGTGGAACTCACCAAGGAGTACGACCTCACGAAGAAAACCCTGGACGACAAGCGTAAAGAACTGGAAGAGGCGCAGACCGCCATGGACGCGGCCGAAATCCGGGCTCCCGCGGGCGGCATCGTGGTGGCGCGTCAGGGTGAAATCGGCGAGACGCTCACCCAGGAACAGGCGTCCGCTCTGTTCAGCATCGCGACGGATCTTACCGCACTGCGCGTAGTGTTTCCGCCCGATCCAGGGATGAAGCCCGGCGACCGCATCACCATCACCTTCACGGATGTTCCGGTGGAGCCGATACCGGCGGCTATCGGCGAGATCAAGAACGGGCAGGCCGCGGCGGATTTCACCAGCCCGAATGCCGCGATCCGGCCGGGGATGCCTTGTACCATTCGCGCCACGATAAAATGAAAGTTCATGCAATTCCTTAAAAGTAGCCTCGTCGAGCTGACTACTCAGACTTCGACCAATCTCCCGCCGGACGTGCGCGCTGCCATGGCCGCGTCCGCCGCCAATGAAACACCGGGAACCCAGGCCTCCCAGGCACTTGGCATTGTCCTCTCCAACATCGATATGGCCAAGGATGACGAAGGGCCGATTTGCCAGGACACGGGCATGCCGACCTTCTTCGTGCATACACCGGTCGGGGTGAATCAGATCGAGATCCGCAAAACGATTCGCGAAGCCGTCGCGGAAGCCACGCGGCGCGGGAAACTGCGCCCCAATTCGGTGGATTCGCTGACCGGCAAGAACAGCGGCGATAACCTCGGTCCCGAAACTCCGGTGATCCACTTCGATCAATGGGAGCAGGACGAGATCGAAGTCAAGCTGATGTTGAAAGGCGGCGGCTGCGAGAACAAAAATATCCAGTATTCGGTGCCCTGCAACCTGGACCATTTGGGACGGGCCGACCGCAATCTCGAGGGCGTGCGCAAATGCCTGCTGCACGCGGTCTGGCAGGCACAGGGACAAGGCTGCGCGCCGGGCGCTCTGGGAGTGTGCATCGGCAGCGACCGCGCCCACGGGTATGAACTGGCGAAGCAACAGCTTTTCCGCACGCTGGACGACGTGAATCCGAATCCGGAACTGGCGAAACTGGAGACCGATATTATGACCCAGGCGAACCAGTTGGGCATCGGCGCCATGGGTTTTGGCGGACGCGTATCGCTGATCGGCTGCAAGGTCACCGCAGCCAACCGGCTGCCGGCGAGTTTCTTCGTTTCGGTGGCGTACGAATGCTGGGCCTTCCGCCGCTTAGGGGTTCGGCTGGACGCGCAAAGCGGGGCGATTACGCAGTGGCTCTATCGCGATCCGAGCCGGCAGGTGGAACGGATGGCCGAGATGGAAGGCTTCCCGCTGACCGGCCGCGAGATCGTGCTGACGCCGCCGCTCAACGAAGAGACGGTGCGCGCTCTCAAGGTGGGTGACGTGGTGCTGATCAGCGGCGAAATGTACACGGGCCGCGATGCAGTGCACGCGTATCTGATGAAGAACCCGCCGCCGGCCGATCTGCACGGAGCGGTCCTGTATCATTGCGGTCCGGTGATGCTGAAAGAAGGCGAGGAGTGGAAAGTCAAGGCGGCCGGCCCGACCACCAGCATTCGTGAAGAACCTTATGAGGCCGACGTCATTCGCAAATATGGTGTCCGGGTGGTCATCGGCAAAGGCGGCATGGGTGCGAAGACGCTGGCGGCCTTGAAGGAATCGGGTGCGGTGTATTTGAACGGCATCGGAGGGGCGGCGCAGTACTATGCCCGGACCATCGAGAAAGTGCTGGGAGTCAATCTGATTGAATTGGGCATTCCGGAAGCCATGTGGCATTTACGCGCGCGGAATTTCGCCGCCATCGTGACCATGGACTCGCACGGTAACAGCCTGCATGCGGACGTAGAGACGGCAACTGGCGTGCGTCTGGAGGAACTGGCAACCGTATAGGGGCTGGTAACCGGAGCGGGTCGGCGTTAATCTAAAGGTGAGAGGAATTTCCGATCATGCGCACTTTAATTGTTTTGGTTCTCAGCTTGGGATTAGCGGGAGGTGTGTACGCTCAGCGCGGCGGAGGCCACGGCGGTGGCGGCGGCGGACGCGGCTTCTCGGGAGGTGGTGGTCATATCTCGATGGGCGGCGGGGGCCGGTCGTTTGGCGGCGGCGGTTTTAGCAGTGCCGGCCGCGGTGGCTATGCGGGCGGGGGTTATGCCCGCGGTGGGTATGGCGGCTACGGTGGTTACAGCCGTGGTGGCTATGGCGGCTACGGCGGTTATGGGCGCGGCGGCTACGGTTATGGGCGCGGCGGCTATGGTTATGGCGGTTACGGCCGAGGATATTACGGCGGCTGGGGTGGCTGGGGCTGGGGCTGGGGTGGTTACGGTTTAGGCTGGGGTTTGGCCTATTCGCCCTGGTATTACGGGTACGACCCCTATTACGCGGATCCCTATTATGCCGATCCCTATTACGCGGGCTATTATCCACCGGTTGCGCCGGTAGTCGGTGGTGTGGGAGTCGTCGTAGGCGGCGGGGGCGGCTGGCGGCACTTCGGCCGTTAATGCATTTATCCTGGCTCTCCACTGACTGCGATGCCCGACTGCGGCGATATCCCGCAGTCGGAGGCTCCCTTGGACTGCGAGCAAGGCCCCGCGGTTAGCGGCTTTTATCTTAGCCAGCGGGCGGAGGTGCTCACCTCGCGGGTGGGCACCCAGCCCTGCGGCACGCCGCCGAAGCGGCGTTCTCTGCGGTGGAACTCATCCACTGCGCGCTTCAGGTCCGATGCATCGAAATCGGGCCACATGCGGGGCGTAAAAATCAGCTCCGCGTAGGCGCATTCCCATAAAAGAAAATCACTTAAGCGCTGCTCGCCGCCTGTCCGGATCAGCAGGTCCACGTCCGGACCCAGGACTTGCGCGATGGTCTCGCGCGATGCTCCCGTTTTGGCGGAAGCCGCCGCGGAGAGGATCTGGTCGCGCGCCGAATAGTCCACGGCCACGCGCAAATGCAAGCGCCAGCCCCCAGCCGTATGGCCTTCGGCCCACTCGACGGCCTCCACCACTTTAGCCGGCAGCCGATCGCGGCGGCCGATGATGGAGAGCCGCACGCCCGATTGGCGGAGTTCCTCCGCCTCGCTGCGCAGAAAATGACCCAGCAGATGCATCAGTGCCGTGACCTCGGGTTCCGGCCGGCTCCAGTTGTCGGAAGAAAAGGCATACAGCGTGAGGCTGGTAATTCCCAGCTCTGGCGATGCCTTCACGACGCGCCTCACGCTCTCGGCGCCGGCCCGGTGACCGGCAATGCGCGGCTGCCCCCGTTCCAACGCCCAACGGCCGTTCCCGTCCATGATGATTGCTGCGTGAATTCCCTGGCCCATGCTGTTAGAGTGACTCCCTGGCGGTCCGAATCAATGTTTCCATGTGGTTGAGATATTTTTCCAGCGCTTTCCTGCCCGACGGCGTGATGCGGTACTCGGAGCGCGGCACGCGACCCTCGAACCCCTTTTCGCAGGTGATGTAACTGGCGTCCTCGAGTTTGCGCGCGTGAACGCTCAGGTTGCCGTCAGTCGGCCCCAGCAGATTCTTGAGTTCACTGAACGTCATCGATTTTTGCGCGGCCAATGCGCTCAGGATGCCCAGGCGCAGCCGTTCGTGAATCAGGCGATCGAGTTGGATGGCACTCCCGGCCAGTGCAGTCGGCTGAGGTGCGGGTTCAGTTTTGCGCATGGCGTTTGATTTTGCGGCCATAGGTTTAGCCTCCATGTCTCCTTGCGATGAGGATGCCGAAAATAATGTGCAATCCTCCAAATCCTCCAGCCAGCCAGGCGTCGCTCCAGCCGGCAGGCGAGAACAATGCCGCCGATCCCAACGCCAGGAAACAGGTGCCCATTACCGGCACCACGGGCACGGAAAACGCACCTGCGGCCGAAATACCGGCTCCATAGAGCAACAACCAGCAGCCGGCGAGTAGCCCGGTTTGTCCGGTTTTCCAAAGCGCGGCGGTGAGCGCTCCGCCAGCCAGCAGGGCCGGAGCGAATGCCAGCATAAACTTCCGGGCAGGCCGCGAAAACAGCTCCACCTGGATGCGCCGCGCTTTGCGGTAGGCGAAAAACACGCCCAGCGCCAAGGCCAACAGCCCTTCCGCCATCCAGACTACGAGCCAGTCATTCGGATTAGTGGCCATGCTGCGATGCGCCAGGGCACCGGCCGCAAGCGCGGACGAGCCCATGATCACGCCGCCAGTTCCCGGCACCGCCGTAAACGAGGCGGCGCCTTCCATGGTGCGGCGGATGTACTGCAGATGGTCGATCGCTTGCGAGTGCAGCGGGACCGGATTGCGGGCAGCCATGAACCCTAGCCTAGCAGATGGCAATGTACTTTGCAATATAAAGTTTTCGCCCGTGCCTCCCGCTACCGGCGATAATGCCGGTTATGCTCGCGAAAACGCTGCAAGACATGTTTTGGCTCAACCTGCCGGTACTGGAAAAGATCGTGCGGCCGGTCATTGTATATTTCGCCATCGTGGTTCTGCTGAGAATCTTCGGCAAACGGGAACTGGCGCAGTTGAATCCGTTCGATCTGGTGGTGCTGCTTTCAGTGTCGAACACGGTGCAGAATGCCATTATCGGCGACGACAACTCGGTGACAGGCGGAATCCTGGGGGCGGTCAGCCTGTTTGCCGTGAACTATGTGGTGGTGCGTTTTCTGTTCCGGCACCGGCGTCTCGATCAGATTCTCGAAGGCAAGCCGACAGAATTGATTTCCGGAGGACAGGTATTGAAAGACGGTCTCGCCAAGGAACTATTGACGGAGTCCGAACTGGTTGCCGTGGCGCACCGGCAGGGATTCGAAGACATAACCGACATCGATTGCTGCGTGTTGGAGCCGGGCGGCAACTTCTTCATCAAGGGCAAGACGCCGCCCGCCGACGAGCGTCACCATCTGGAAACGATGCAGCTGCTGAATGAGCTCCGTGAGCGGATGGGCGCCCTGGAGAAACGGCTACCGGCCAAATAGGCGAACGCGCCAGGCTCGTGATAAAACCGATACCGGAAACGTCGTAAAGGCACACCTTCCCAACGGAAATGAAGCGGGGCCCGCGTCCCACGCACGATGCCGCCTACTGGGCCAAAGCTACCGCGGGCATGGATTTCAGCGTGGAAGACCGCATCGATTTCAATCGCTATAACCACATCCTATGGCAGGGACTGATGGGCGCCAAGCCCTACCCCGAGGAACCCTCGGGCAAGGACTTTCGGCACAATCGCCAGCAACTTCTGCAGCGCCTGTCACCGAATTGATCCATCTGCATCCTGCATGACGTAGTAGATTCCCGAAATCCGCAAACTCATGCGAACGTTACTCTGTCTCATCCTGGCAATGCCCCTTGCCGCACAGGAGCCGCTCTCCTTACGGGACGCGGTGCGGCTGGCGCTCAAGGAGAACACAGCCATCGCCGCCAATAACGCAAGTCTGCATGCCAGCGACTCGCGCATCCGGCAGGCGCGAGCAGGCGTGCTCCCCAAACTGAATTATTCCGAATCCTTCACGCGCAGCAACAACCCAGTGTACGTTTTCGGTTCGCTGCTCACACAACACCAATTCGAGGCGGAGAACTTCGACCTCGGTCCGCTGAACCGGCCCGATTTCCTGAATAATTTCCAATCGCAGATCACGGTTGATCAACCCCTTTACGATGCCGGACAGACGCGCAACTCGACCAAATCGGCCGGCCTTTCGAAAGAGATGACGCAACAGGAGCGGCGGCGCATCGAGATGCAGTTGATCGCCGGCGTGGTCAGTACTTATTACGGCGCAGTCCTCGCGGCCGACAGCCTGAAAACCGCGGAGCAGGCGGTCCATTCGGCCGAAGCGGACCTGCAGCGCGCTGAATCGATTTACGCGTCGGGCATGTCGACCAGCGTCGATGTCTTGTCGATCCGCGTGCATCTGGCCGCCGTCACCGAGCAGCGCATCCAAAGGGCGGCCGACCTCGACGTCGCCAAAGCGGTGCTCAACGACGCGCTCGGACTGCCCCTCGAAACCGAGCATGTGTTGAGTACGGCGTTAAAGCCGGCGGACCTTCCGGAATTGACGCTCGCCTCACTCGAGCGCGACGCTGCCGATAGCCGTCCGGAGGCCCGCGAATCGCACCTGGCGTCGGATCTGGCCAGGACGCAGCAGGACTCAGCCCGCAGTGCGTTGCTGCCCCAGGTGGATTTACACGCTGCTTTCGAAGCCGACCGCCAACAATTCATCGAGAAGGGCGGGGCAAACTGGCTGGCGTCCATCGGGCTGCGCTGGAACCTGTTCAACGGCGGTGCCGACAGAGCGCGCATCCAGGAATCGAGCTTTCGGCTGGCCAGCGCTCAAGCCGATGAGCAGCGTGTCCATTCGGCGGTACGCCTGGAAGTGCGCCGCGCCTGGTCCGATCTTCGCGCCGCACAGCAGCGTATTGAAGTGGCTAAAGCCGCGGTGGCCGAAGCGGAGGAAAGTCTGCGCATCACGCAGAACCGCTATGCAGCCGGCATGAGCAATGTTACCGACTTATTGCGCAACGAAACTGCGGTGCTGGAAAGCCGCACGCGCTATCTCGCCGCCGTACATGATCAGCGTATCGCCGCCACCATGCTGGATTTGGCTGCCGGTCGCCTGTCACCCGATTCGGAGGTCCTGAACTGATGCGACCCATTCTCATTCCTCTCACTGGGCTGGTCATCTTGAGCGGTTGCGGAGGCCCTCAACCCCAACCTAAAGCTGAATCCAAAGCACCCGCCGTCGTTGTGCACGCTATTACCATCGGCAAACAGCCGTGGCCGGAACTGTACGAAGCTACCGGAACCGTTCGCGCGCGAATGTCAGCCGTCCTTGCGAGCAAAGTGATGGCCTACGTTCGGCAGGTTGCGCCGCAGGTGGGTGACAGCGTTCATGAGGGCCAAACGCTCATCACGCTAGATTCGCAGGATCTCGAATCGAATGTCCGGCGCGCGGAAATCGCGGAAGCGGAAGTGTTGAGCGCCATCCCGGAAGCCGATCACGGCGTCGCTGCTTCAAAAGCCAGCCTGGATCTCGCGCAGAGCACCTTCAAGCGCATGCAGGAACTGGCGGGAAAAAAGTCCATTTCCAACCAGGAATTCGATGAAGCGTCCGCGCGCCTCAAATCCGCTCAGGCCGCCTACGATATGGCTCTGGCAAAACGCGCCGAACTCGATCCCAAACTGGCGCAGGTACGTGAGGGAATTCGCGCAGCCAGAATTCAGCGCGACTATACCCACATTTCCGCGCCTTTTTCCGGCGTTGTCACGGCCAGATCGGTCGAGCCGGGAAACCTCGCGGCGCCCGGAACGCCGCTGTTGACCATCGAGCAGGCGGGCGTTTATCGATTGGAAGCCTCTGTCGAAGAGTCCAGGATTCAATTTGTCAAACCGGGGCAATCAGTCGAAGTCGCGCTCGATGCCCTGGACCGGAAATTGACTGCCCGCGTCTCCGAAATCGTGCCCGCGGTAGACGCGGCCTCGCGCGCTTACACCGTGAAGATCGACTTGCCGGCTTTATCCAACCTGCGTTCCGGCATGTTCGGACGCGCCTGCTTTCCCCTGGGCTCGCGTAGCGTGCTGGCGATTCCGGCGCAGGCGCTAGTCGTGCGGGGGCAACTGCAATCCGTGTTTGCGGTGGAAGATGGCTTTGCGCACGCGCGCCTGGTCACTACCGGGACGCATACGGAAACCGGTGTCGAAGTGCTCTCCGGCTTGACCGAGGGAGAGCGGATCGTCAACCCCATTCCTTCCGGTCTCTTTGACGGCTCTCCGGTTGAGGTGCGCCCATGAGCGCGCGCCGTCTCGGTCCGGCGGGACGGTTCGCCCACATGTGGATCGCCTCCAAGCTGACTCCTCTAATCATCGCCGGATCGCTGCTCATCGGCGCCTTCGCGGTGTGGAAACTGCCGCGCGAAGAAGAGCCGCAAATCATCGTCCCCATGATCGACGTCTTTGTGCAGATGCCTGGCGCGTCGGCTCACGAAGTGGAAGAGCGCGTCACCAGGCCGATGGAAAAGCTCTTGTGGGAGATCCCCGGAGTCGAGTACATCTATTCCACCTCCAGTCCCGGCATGTCCCTGGCGATCGTGCGCTTTCAAGTGGGCCAGGACGAAGAGAAAAGCATCGTCAGGCTCAACCAGAAGCTCTACGCCAATTTCGATATAATTCCGCCGGGCGCGTCGCCGCCGCTGGTGAAGCCGCGCTCCATCGACGATGTACCGATCCTCGCGCTGACTCTCTCCAGCAAGCGCTACGGTGATTTCGAACTGCGCCAGATCGCGGCCCAGGTGCATGACACTATCAAGCAGGTTCCCGACGTCTCGGCTGTCACCTTGATCGGCGGTGAGCGCCGGGAGATCCGCGTGGTGCTGGATGAGGGAAAGCTCGCCGCATACAATCTGGCGCCCTTGCAAGTAGCCGCGGCACTCGGCCTCTCGAACCGCGAACTTCCTTCCGGCGAATTCGACACAGCCAACCGGCAATACCTTCTCGAAACCGGCGAGTTCCTACGCAGCGCCGACGATGTGCGCAACGTGGTGGCCGGCATCGCCAATGACAAAGCCGTGTTCGTCCGCGACATTGCCCAGATCACGGATGGCGGCGAGGAGCCCACCGAATATGTTCGCATGGCGAAGGCTGGGTCGCGTGAATTCCTTCCGGCGGTGACCATCGCGGTTGCCAAACGAAAAGGCACGAACGCGGTGCTTGTTGCAGACCAAGTGCTCCAGCGCGTTAAAGCTCTGAAAAGCGTTCCCTCCGACGTGCAGATAGACATCACGCGCCAGTATGGCGAAACCGCGGCCGAGAAATCCAACGAACTGCTCTTCCACATGCTGATCGCCGTCGTTTCGGTGAGTGTGCTCATCGCCATCGCGCTCGGCTTCCGCGAATCATTGATTATTTTCACCGCCATCCCGGTGACGCTGGCCCTGACACTAGCCGTCTTCTATCTCTACGGCTACACGCTGAACCGCATTACGCTTTTTGCACTCATCTTCTCCATCGGCATTCTGGTTGACGACGCCATTGTGGTGGTAGAAAATATCGTCCGCCACTGGCGCATGCCCGCCAATCGCCGGCGCCCGCCCTACGACGTCGCCGTAGAGGCCGTCGATGAAGTCGGAAACCCAACCATTCTGGCGACCCTGACCGTCGTCGCGGCGATTCTGCCGATGGCGTTCGTCGGCGGATTGATGGGTCCGTACATGCGGCCCATTCCCATTGGCGCCAGCGCCGCCATGGTCTTTTCGCTACTGGTCGCTTTCATCGTGACGCCGTGGGCCGCGGTGCGCATCCTGAAATCGGCGCACGACGGGGCACACGGCGAAAAAGAAGACTTTCTCACCCGGCTCTACCGCCGCGTGATGGGCGGACTGCTGCATGTCCCCTTGCTGCGTTGGGGCTTCCTGCTCGGAGTCGGTGCACTGTTGCTCGCGTCAGTCAGTTTGTTTTATGTGCAGTTCGTCAAAGTGAAGATGCTGCCGTTCGACAACAAGAGCGAGTTCCAGGTCATCATCGATATGCCGGATGGTAGCACTCTCGAAGAGACCGCCCGCGCTGCCAACGCACTGGCCCGCGCCACGCTGGACCAGCGGGAAGTCATCAACCTGCAAACCTACGCCGGCGTCGCCTCGCCCTTCAACTTCAACGGACTGGTGCGGCACTATTACCTGCGCCGCGGCTCCAATGTCGCCGATATCCAGGTGAATCTACTGCCGAAAAGTCAGCGCAACCTGCAAAGCCACGAGATCGCCAAGCAGGTTCGCCAGCGTCTGCTGCCGGTGGCCGAACGCTACGGCGCCCGGATCAAAGTTGCCGAAGTCCCACCGGGACCGCCGGTGCTCGAAACGCTCGTCGCCGAAGTCTACGGCCCCGAGCTTGGTGAGCGCATCTCCATCGCCCGCCGCATTCGCGATCTGTGGAAGCGCACCGATGGCGTCGTAGATGTCGACTGGTATGTGGAAGACGATCAGCCCAAATACCGGCTCGTAGTCGATAAAGAGAAGGCCGCGCTGAACGGCATTTCTGAAGACGACATCGCCAAAACCGTTGCCCTGGCCTCCTCTGGCTATCAGTCAGGCCTCCTCCACGCCGATGCTTCTAAAGAAGACGTCCCCGTGATGCTGCGCCTCGATCGCGCCAGCCGTTCGGATATCGACAAGATTCGCACGCTCAAAGTCGCGGGACGCACGGGACGCCTGGTGGCGCTGAGCGAACTGGTCCACAGCGAGCAAATGGTCGCCGACAAGAGCATC
>Ga0326727_10010848_pt1 | contig 21502 bp, 26 predicted proteins | sample MB2enrmetagenome_FD_207643 | JGI IMG/M metagenome (GOLD analysis project Ga0326727, IMG submission 207643) | Lab enriched peat soil microbial communities from McLean, Ithaca, NY, United States - MB29MY | ecosystem: Environmental > Terrestrial > Soil > Wetlands > Peat | place: USA: New York...
CACCCCCGCGGGTTGCGTGCCCTTGGGCACTTGCCCCTTGGGGACTTGTCCCTTCGGGGCCTGCCCCTTCGGGGTCTGCCCCTTGGGGGCCTGCCCCTGGGAGGTGAGGACGAAAGCCACGATCCCGGCGGCCCCCGCGGCTCCGAGGACGAGGGAGAGGCCGTTCGAGCCGTGGGTGGAGGAGGATTTCTTCATGGCGGTTCACGCGGCGAGTAGGAACTGCGCGAGCTCGAGGCGTATGCGGCTCTTGACAAGAGGAGGGATGCCGCCCGGGGTGGTGCGGGCCTCATCGTACCAGAGAAGTCTCTCTTCGAGGGTTCCTGGTGAATCCAGGGCCTGGCGGAGCATGTCAATCACGGCGAGGCAGGCCGTGTGAGGCAGGAGAAACACTGTGGCGTCGGCCGAGCGCGGGAGCTCGACCTGAAATAAGCCAAAAGCCATCGCGCCCCGCCCGACGAGGTTGGGGTGAAATCCGCTCTGCGTGTAGGCGAAGGAGACGAGCAGGGCCGCGGTGGCGTAGCGCCCGCCTTCCTCGGCCCAGAGGGGATCGAGGTTCGCTGCGTTACTGATGGCGGTCGCGATCTCGGGGTAGGCGGCGTGGTAGTCGGAGTAGGGGGCGACGATGCGCATCCACCGGAGCACGGTCTCGCACGACACGCCGTCGCCAGGCTTCGCGAGCGGGGTCGCGAAGACGGGCGGCAGGGTGCGCGAGAGGCTGGTGTTCATCGCGACTTGGCTTTGCGGGTCCAGCGCTTCCAAGTTCCGGGGTGGTCGTAGCGGCCCATGACTTCGTTGAAGGGTGGACTCTCGAAGACGACGATGTGGCACTTGGGCCACCCCTGATGAATGTACCCGGGAAGCATGGTCTTGGCTCGCTGCAGGGATCCTTGTGGCCAAACGCGCCCTTCTCCGTGGGCAATGCCGAAGGCTTGACCCTTGGCAAAGAGATTTCTGTCTGGGTCGCGCCTTGCCTTGCGATGGTGGGCGGTCACGACTCGTATCTCGCCCGCATGAGCGTCTTGTGGGTCACGCTTTCCTCGCGCGCCTTTCCTCCGGCCTTCGGGCGAGACCAGAATTTCCAAGTACCTTTCCCTGTCGGAAGGGCGCTATTGGGAACATACTCGCGCGTGCCGCCGCTCACGACGGCTATGTACGATCGCATGCGCCTCTGGTGCGCGGCGTATTCGCCCGCGGGGTCGATGGCGTGGACTTTGGGCGGCGAGGGATCGCGACGAGGCGTGCGGGCCTTGGCCTTTTGGATGCTCTTAGTTCGGAGCTCGTGGATGTGCCACTTTCTGTCCGATTGATTTGCAAATACGCGTCCTGAGCCGATCGATAGTTGCGTGTAGAGTTTATCGCGAAGATTCTTGAGTTTCTTGATCTCAGGAACGTCCCAGATATTGCCGCGGACACCCTTGTGCTTTTCCATGGCTCGGAGCAACCGAGCTTCCACGCCCACGATGGCTGCCGCGAGGTGAGCTCTCGGCTCCTTAGGCTTGGGGCGAACTCTCGTGGGATCGGCGGCAGTCCTTTGAATCCCGTAGTTGTACGTGAGCGATCCCTGCCGAATGCGGTATTCGAGCTCGTGGGGACCCATGCCCTCGGCGGCGAAGCGCTGCGCCCAGGCTCCAGGCCTCTCGTAGCCTGCCCGCTTGAGCAGTTCGGTCATCTCGGCGAGTGTGGCGCGCGCCGCGCCGGCCATTGGATCTCGCCTTGCGTGGCGGCGTTGAGTGGCCTTGGCTTCCTTGGCCGCTTGCTTGGAGGAGAGCCAGTCGGGGATGAGGATGTTGCGGCCCCCGCGAAGGGCTTGGCCCCACCGGTCCACTGCGCGGCCCAACGTCTTCGCGCGTCGCTGCACTTGATGCAGGGCGCGGACGTGGAATTTTTGGCCCAATTTCTTCTCTTTGCTCATCGAGTGGATCTCGACGGCGCGGGTGAGGGCCCTGTCTGCTTTACGAAGCTTGGCTGCCTGGGAGCGCTCGGTCACTCGGCCTCTCGCTTTGCGCACGCGGCGGGTCGGTTTTTTCGGATGGTAAGTCATGAGAGTCCTTGGATCTTGTCTGGGTTGCGATCTCTTAGCCAGCGCTCGCGAGAGCGCGGCTTCAAAATGTTCGTAGTCGTGGGCTTCGAGCTCCCAAATGTGGCCTTCTTTGTCGCGATATTTGCTCCCGAAGATCCACTGGCCGCCTGGAGGCAATTTTGCCGATTGGCGCATGACATCGCGCCATTGCTGTAGCGAATATCGTCGAAGAATGCGGGCAGACCGGGGATCGATACGAACCCCTTCGACGTCGTGGTTGGGCCATGAGGATGGGGCTTCGATGACCAAGACTTCATTGCCGTAGGCGCCGAATCCTGCGTCGGGATTGAATACTTCATAGACGCTTGTGAAAACGTCGATGCCCGGAGGATGACTCTCATCCGAAGCCTCGGATCGGTGGCCTTGCAAGGGCATTGCACTGGGCTGCATTCGAAAATAGATCATGACTTATGGGATATTTTGCGGACAGCCGTAATGCGCCCTTTTGCTTTGATGGCGTTCCTTGCCGTTTTGGGACTTGGAGGGTCTTCTCTCGGTCTTTGCTTTCTTGAGGGAGAGGTGAATATCCACTCTCCGGGGTCGTCGGCACTTCCCGGTTCGTAACGCTGCACTCGGGCGAAGCCCTGGTGGGAAGCCTCCGCGAAGATGCGATAGGCATCTCTCTCGCTAGACGCGCTGGGTGACTTGCCCATTGCCCCACCACACGCGCCAATCCGCGCGTCGGGTCTTTGCGACCCAGTTTCTCAAACAGCTGCCTGCCGCGCTCTCGCCCACGTTCGGCGGCATCGAGAGCTTGGGGGTACACCCGCATCTCCGACGCAGTCAGGAGATCGCGGCGCAGGAGCGCCTTGATGCGGCCGTAGTCGCCCATGCGGCTCTTGAGCCTGCAGAGGGTGGCGCTGCGGGCTCCCTTCTCGATGCGTCCCCTGCGCAGTCTTGCTCGCCTCTTCGGTCGACCTGCCATGATGAGAGTTCCTTTCTCGTTAGTTGCCCTTGGGTACGCCGACGATGGCCGAGACCCCACGTCCAAATCGCACCGTGCGCATGCGCCGGAAGTGCCCTGGCTCCTCGAGCCGCACGCGGTGGTAGCGCGCGGTCGTGTGCACCTTCTTACTGGCCCGAAACCCGTGCTTCCTGGCCCAGGCGAGGGCGCTCCGCGCCGTGTGCTTGAGCGGCTCGAAGAGAAGGGCCTGCACCCGCGTCTTGGCAGGGTCGAGGCGCTTTAGTTCCGAAACGCTCACCCACTCGCTCGGGTGCTTGTCCCACATGACTTGCGCCTTGCCCGGCGCCTTGCCGACGACGTGTCCGATGGGGTGCCGGGCGCTCCTCACGTGGGCGCCGAGCGGCAAGCGTTTAGCGGACGTCGGGTCGCGCCGACTAAGAGTAGTCATTCGTCGTGACTTAGGAGTCCAGCGTTTCCAAGCTCCAGGCTGGTCGTAGCGACGGGCGACGATGTGAGATTTGGGCCACCCCTGGTCGATGTAAAAGGACAAAATCTTCTTGGCTTTCTGCAGTGATCCCTGTGGCCAGACGAGCCCCTCTCCGTTGTCGATGGCAAACGCGTGTCCTTTGGCGAACGTCGGGTCACGACGATTTAGGACGTGCGCGGGGTCGCGACGCGAGGAAGCGACGCGCCGCAAATTGCAATAGGTGCCGCTCGAGAGGTTGCATCGTCCGGCGTATTCAAGACCGTTCTTGCCGCGGACGCGGATCGACACGACCGAGCCCCCCATGGGATGAGTGACTTTTCCGCGATGGATCACGGTGCCGAGGACGTCTCCCATCCACGTGGTGATCGCGTCGCCGACCTGAGCATTTCCTTTGTAATATGCAAACAGTTTTTCGGGCGGGCGGGTCATGAACTCATGAAGTTCGAGTTTGCCCTTGGCTCGATTGCTGGCCTTGGGCAAGTGACTGCGAATGACCGCAGCTCGCCTCTCGGTCATGCTGGGATCGCGACGCCTGGGTGCTGCAACGATGTGTCTCATGTGCTTTTTCCCTCGTTTCTGAGCCCTCTTGTACGCCGCTGCGGCTGCCGCGTGCATCCCCGCGTCGGCCGCGGCTCCGACGGCCCGGTGCGCGAGGAAGTGCCCGAGAAGAGCGACTCCCAAGAAGGGGTCTCTCCTCTCGGGCGAATAGGCGTTCGTGATGATCTTGCCCCCATAGCGTGCGGCCCACGCTCGGATGCGCTCGTGAGTGTGCCGGTGCGTCGTGAAGTGCAGATCGCTTCCCGAGTGAAATTTATCGTGCGCACCGGTGAGCGCGTCGTGCATCATCTTGGCGATGCCCGCGCTCGGGAAGCGGACGATGAAGGGGTGGAGAGTGGGCCTCGCGGACCCCTGGTCGGGCGATCGGGTCGGGTCGCGAAGCACGGTCGCCTGGATCGGCGTGTCGATGGGGATGCCCGCCTCCTTCGCTCTCTTGTACAGAGCTCGGATGCCGGGAGCCTTGCCCGATCCCTCGTAGATCTTCCGCAGGGCCCCGCCCCGGAGCTCCTGGCGCGTGTGCACGCGCGCCCGAATGCGGCCGTTGGGATACTTGGTCCGGACGACCTCGACGATCTGCTCGCGCGACGCGAGCCGCGGCACTCTTGACCGAAGGGTGCGCGCGGTCGTTGTCCCGGGATCCCGTCTCTCCTCATCCGCCTCGAACGTCGCGATGTTCACGCTAGCTATCCGGCCCCCGAAGGCTCGAGAGACAATCCCGCGCACCTCCGCCATGCTGTCGCCCTGCTCGAGCAGGCGTCTGGCCCGCGCGAGCGCTCCCCGGACGTCCGACGGCGGCTCGTGCGGCAGCGCGTCTGCTTGCTGCCCCGTGTCTGCGCACCAGTGGAGGATCTGCAGCTCAAGTCGCAGGCGGTTGGTTCCCGACTCCTTCTCCGACAGCTTGACGATCTTCGGCCAGGTGTACTCTGCATGCGCCTGCCGGCCCGAGAGACCGAGCTTGCTCCCCCGCACTGCGTCCTTCTCCAGGGTCGTCTTCATGAGGACATCTTCTCCACGCGCGCTGAGAGTTTGTTGTGTGAGGACGCGATCGTGGCGATGAGGATCGCCAGTGCGATGATTAGAGCGAGCAAGAGCCCCATCGCCGCGAGAATCCAAGTGAAGTACACCTTGAATTTCGATAGATCGCTCTCTGCCGCGCTCGAGGTCTTGTTGAGCAGTCCCTCGATCTTGGGCGTTGCGCCCACAATCAGGCGATCCATCGCGCTCTGCAAGTGGGGCTCGGCAGAGTCGATGAGCGTGTCGATCTCGCCTCGCGTTTTGTCCGAGAGCGCCTCGTCGACCGACGCGCGTACGATCCTCTTCACCTCAGCTTGAGTCTCAGGGCCGAGGACGTCTCGCCTCAGGTCTGCCACCTCCCTCCGGAGCTTGGCCTGGTCGATCAGGGCGTCTCTCGTCGTGACCAGTTCGGCCCGAAGGTCCTTCATGAACGAATTCGTGGCCGCGGCGAGTTTGTTCTCCACGTCGGGCGAGAGGATCGCGCTCACCCCCGCGTCGATCAAAGAGACCTCCTCGGCGGAGAGCAATTTCTCCGATGCGGGAGACGTCACCCCCACCACGGCGCCCGCGGCCGCCACGTCGGCCTTGCCGGCGAGCCACGGGGTGCAGCTCGCCGCGAGGGCGAGGCAGAAGAGGGGCGCCCAAGAGTTCATGGTGGATTTTCGGGAAAAATGCCTTCGACGTAGGCAGCCCTGAAGGTGGCGCACTCACACTTCCCCGCTTCGGAGGAAATGTTTACCAAATTAACGGCCAGACATCGATTCAAGGATGGAGTATGAGCGCCTCGCGAGTGCCCACACACGCACAAGACAAAAGGCCCTTGGATGGCCGGGTGCTTGTCTATCCTCTTGGTCATGCCTCTCAGGGCGCGTCCGTACAGAGGAGCGCGAGTCTCTGCTCGACTTCTTCAAGCGTCGCCAGTCTGCAGAGTAGGGTGGGGAAGACTTCGACGAGAGACGGGCCTCGATTCTCGAGCGTCAGGCCAATCGTTTGTCCAAGTAGACACACGGGCAGTTCGGTGCCCTCGAAGAGCTCTCGCTGCTCCTTGATGTCAGCCTCGGTGGGAGCCTTCTCTGTGAAGAGGCTCGCGCGAACGGGATCGTGGGCTTTCCACACGCTTCGAGTGCCGACTCGAAAATGGTCGATCACCAGGTGAGGTGCGACGTCGCTCGGGATGATAAGTCGCAGTCCCACGACTGGGAGTTCGACGCGAGTCGCCAGGATGATGCGATTGTTATTTTTCCCTCGCCCCATCACGTGCGAGGGGTTGGGGGCATCCCAGGGCTGCTCGAGGCTCGCTTCGTCCCAGGGTTGGACACATCGACGAAAGCCCAGCGTGTACGTGCGGCGTTGCATGGATGCCTCCTAGTGTGCCGGCAATACTCCGTCCGGCGGCGGGTGGACCTCTTCGACGCTCGTCACTTGCAGGTTCGGCGCCGAGCTGACGCTCAAGCCGTCCGCGCCTGCGTACTTCGCGATAGCCTTGACGAGTTGCGAGTTCGCGCTCATCCCCGCCCCTGGCGAGGACATCGCCGTGATGGGCAGCGCAAAGCCGCACAGGGTCATCAGGCCCTTGGCCAGGCCCTCGGCGACCGGTCCTGGCGGCTGGGTGCTCGCGGCGGGCGCCGAGAGGATCCCCTGCGGCACCGTGACGGCGAACGTCACCGCGTACCAGTGGCCGGGTGAGAGCTTGGTGAGGGGCGACCCGCTGCCGCGGGCAGCTCGGATGCCGAAGAATGCGACTAGAGCGGCGATCGCGCCGCCGATGAGCCAGGGCATGGGTGGGACTTTCTAGGAGTTTACTGGATCGGTATCGAACGATTGTTTTCAGGTTTTCTCAGTCACGGCGCTTGAAACGAGTCTTTCGTCCGCCAATGTTCACCGTCTGCGTCAAGTGATTTGATTCGTTGTCGTAGCCCAAGGATATCGGACGATAGAGGGTGCCCGCGGGCCACCTCTTGCCCTTGGTATCGATTGCGGCGCGAGTGAGGACTCGCAGCGTGTCGCCTGGGATGTCGCTGGCCGATTGACTGGAAAGGACGGCCTTGTGTGCGCGCAAGCGCGAACTCGGGTCTCTTCGAGTTCTCCCCCTCGAGGTCCGGATAGCAGGATGCTTGCGTGCTCTCCGGGTGCGGCTCCTCTTCGGATCCTTGCGCCCCTCGCGGAGTGTGACCGTGGCCTTGCGACGGTCCCCGGAGGGCGTCGGGATGGTCAGGATGAGGTCTTGGGGAACTTTGAAGTGCTTGGATGCAAGCCACCTCACGTACGCGTTCTCGCCGTGAGAAATGCCCGGAACCTGGGCGACGTGCGAGTCCGAGTCGCCCTTATTCTTTCGATAGATGTAAACGTTCCAGCGCATGATCGGTTCCTTTCAGAAGCAGCCCGCCTTCTTCATTGCGAGATCGATGTACTTATTGAGTGCCCGAAGGGCCCTCTTCGCGGACGCGTCCTTCTTCGCCTCGTCGGGAGTGTGAAACGCGTTGGCTTGATTCCAAGCGCGCAGAGCTTTGTCCTTGTGAGCCTCGAGTCGCAAGAACCGGGGGTCCTTCCAGAGCTCTTCGTAGACTGCCGCTCGCTTCTTCTCCTTGACGGCCTGAGCTTGTGCGAAAGGGGAATCGCTGCCCTTTTTTCGACTTGGGTCTCGCAGGGAGGTTCGCAGGTGTGCGGTCATAGAACTCCTCGCTAGTAGACGGCTCGACTCAGCCTGGGGTCGTAGGGTCGCAGGACCACCATTCGCGATCGTGCCACGTCGTCCTTGTCGAGCGATTTCCACGATTTTCGCTTGGCGGGCGTGACGGGATTCTACGTCTGCCCGAACTCGTAGGCCTGGATGGGAGCGCCCGGATTCTTCTCCCACGCGGCCCTGAGCTGCTGGGTGCAGAACCCTTCCAGGTGCGCGTGGGTCTGGGCGTCGAAGACCCAGTAGATCTTGAAATCGTCCTTCTTCGAGGGATCTCGCCGGGCGCGCCTTAGGTGCGCGGTCACGATTTGCTCGCGAGCACGGCCGGCGGGTTGACTTCTTCGACGTCGAGGATGAGGGCGTCCTGCGTCGAGACGAGCTCGCCCTGACCGCCCGCGTAGGGCCCGATGCATTTCACGACCCAGACGCTCGCCAGTCCCATCGCCTGCGTCGCCGGCATCTGCTTGGGCGTGGTCGACAGAGCGCCCGTGAAGCCCTGGCTCTTGAGCGAGGTCGCGGCCGCTGCGGTTGCGACCGCGGAGGGGGCCGTGGCGGACGGCACGAGCACCGTCACCGCGTACCAGTGGCTCGGCGTGAGCTTGGCGCTGGGGTGGGGAGCCAAGCGCACGTCGACGATCGTCACGCCGCCCGAGTCGACGAGCTGCCCCTGGCCGCCCGCGTAGGTGCCGGTGACGGTGATGTGCAGGCCCGACACGGGCTTGACGCCTCCCTTCGTGTAGACGGCCTGCTTGCCGGAGACGGACGTCCATTTCGTTAGGCCCTGCTTGCGGAGTTCGGTCCCGACGAGGAGCGCCGCAGTTTGAAATGCCGCCGAGGGCACGAACGTCGTGACGACGTAGGATTTGCCCGCGGCAAGCTTGGTATTGGGGTGCTCGCCCCCGAGCAGGCCCGAGCCTGCTCGCGTGCCGAGTTCGTAGAGGAGCAGGCCCGCGAGACCGATGCCGACGAGTGTGAGGATCATGATCTTCCTTTTCCCCAAGAGCCTTTTCGCCACCACTTGCCGAGGGCGATTTTTCGAGCCTTGGAACGTTTGGTGACGCGCTCCTGCGCCTTGGCGCGGTGAAGGGGTCCGAGGGCGAGCCTCTTGGAGCGTCCCTCGTGCGTGAGGGCTCTCTCGTAGGCCCGGCTCGACGCGACCAGGCGCCTCTTCTCGTGCGCCTCGGGCGCGCGTCCTCGCGGCTTGGCGCGCCCCGGCTTGCGACGCTTGGGGGCGGGCGCCCCTCGGCGTGGATCCGTGCGGAGTCTCGAGTGAAGGCGTACGGCGCAAGCTGCGAGCTGGTCGATGGCGCGACTACGCAAAGCGATCGACTTCGCGGCCTGGTCCACGCGCCCGCGGTTGAGAAGGTGCTCGATCTTCGCGTCGAGTTTCGCGATGCGGCGCGCGAGCAGCGTGCACTTCTTGAGAGAGAGACTTTGCTCAGCATGATCTTCGAGCCTTCTTTGATTTCGTTCGATGTCTGGGATCGCCTCGCGTCAGGGCCGCGACGTCTCTCGCCCTGGCCCGGAACTCGATCTCGGCGGGCGCCACGCCGGCGCGAAGCAGGCGCTCGACGTGCAGGCTCGCGTGCTTGACGCCCGCCTGCGCGAGAAGCCTCGCAAGATGCGAGGGCGGACGGGACGCGTCTCGTCTCTCGCCTCGGCCCGTTAACTTCCGGATGATCTCTCGGGCCTCCTCTTTCGTGGGTCCTCCCAGGATTCCGACGGCTTGGTCGGGCATCCGGAGCGTCTGGCGCGCAACGCGCAACTGGTGCTTTTCGAAGACGGTGAGTTCTCGCCTCTTGGCCGGGTCGGCCATCACGAGGCCACTCGGGTCCCCGCGCCGCAAGACGATGCGCTGGCGCGATCCCCGAGCGCGCTGCGTGTGATGCTTCGGGTCGCTGCGCGCTCCGAAGCTGCCCTGGCCGGGCGGGCCCTCGAACGTGGCTTCGATGGCCGCGCCGGGCGGCGCGACGGCGAGGGCTAGGACGTTTCGCTTGGGCACCGCCCACCGGTGCGCGGCGGCCCACTCGACGAAGAGGCGGTCACGACGCGTCGTGTGGGGCACCTCGACGACGTGCGATCCGCCGTGCTTGCTGCACGTGACGTGGATGGTCCAGCGCATGGCTCGGACTACCAGCGCCTGCGCGAGGAGGCCGCCTTGTGGGGGTGCGAGGCACTCTTTCGGTGACGGGTCGCACTCTTCTTGGCTCGGCGCCTCGGGTCCTGCCGCTCGCCGAGCGCGGGGTTCTTGTACCGGACGCCGGCGCGCACCCCCGCGGCGAAGGCGTTGGCTTCCTTGAGGCCCAACGCCGTGAAGACGGGATCGTTCGGGTCGTGATACATCTGGCTCGCCGGGGCACCGTAGAAGAAGCGATAGCGCGTCGCGCCGTCCCCGGGGGACCACGTGGAGACGCTCCAGTGGGCGGGGAGAGAGATACTCGATGCTCGACTCATGACAATCTCCTAGGCAGCCGCCGGAGCGACGGTCGGGGGTGCGGGAGTCGCCGCGGGCGCCGCGGCGGGAGGCGTGATGGGTGGAGTGTGCACGACGGCCGGGGGCTTGACCTCCTCGGCCTTGGTGACGAGGTAGTCCTGCGTGCCGGCGACCATGCCCTGGCCCCCGGCGTACTTTCCGATGCATTTCACTTCCCAGCCCGGCGCGGGCGAGAGAACCTGGATCGCGGAGACGACGACCAGATCGGTCGGGAACCCCTGGCTCGAGAGCGACGAGGTGGCCGCCGTCTGCGCGAGATCCTTGGTGGCGGCCTTGGACGGCACCAGGCCCGAGATCGCGTAGTAGTGGCCGGGCGAGAGCACCAGAGGCGGGAAGCCCGCGGGTTTCACGTCCATGACGACGATGGGCTGGGCCGACACCAGGCGCCCCTGCCCGCCCGCGTAGGTGCCCGTGATCGACATGCCCCAGCCATCGGGGAACTTCGCCCCGACGACGGCGTTGATGTAGCTGAAGCCTTGGCGCTGGAGAAATGCGGTGGCCGCCTGGGCGGCGTTCCAGAGGTCCGCCTCGACGGGGACGTGGAGAAACACTCGGTACGCCTTGCCGGCGGCGAGGTGCGCGCCCGGGGTCATGTTCAGGCGGACGCCCTGGTAGACGCCGTAGCCTGCCAGGCCGCCCAGTATTGCAAGGATGATCCATTCCATCAGCGTGCCTTCTTTCGTTTGCGACTCGCGCCGCGATGGGCGCCCGACTTGCGCCGCAATTTCTTACCCCGGGCCCACGCGGGCACCGGTCCGCGCGACCAGTAGATGTCGGGGCTCATCTCGTGGTGATCGGCGCCGCGAAGGTGTGCCACCTCGTGCCGGAAAATGAGCGTCGCCTTGCGAAGGCTCCACTTGGAGGGGCGCGCGAGGGCGAGCACCATGCGCCGGCCGCCGAGGATCGCGCAGCCGCGCGTTCGGCCCGGGGCGGCGCGCACGGTCACTTCTGTGTTGGGGGGCGCTCCGTACGCCCTCAGGCCCGCCTGGACGAATTTGCGGACGTCCTCGTCTCGGTAGCTCGTGCGGTTGTCGATGCGTCCGCGCGCTCCCCGACTGGGCGGGATCTCGGACCAGGCTTCCGGCGTATTGGAGCGAATGCGGCGCATGGCTAGTCAAAGAGGCTCTCTTGCACGTCGGGAGAAGGGGACGGAGCTTGCTGCGCATCCCCGTCGTCCGCGGCGGGTGCGGGCTTTTCTTCAGGAGGCTGCTCGGTCGTCGCAGTCGCCTGGGCAGGCTGCGCATCCCCGTCGTCCGCGGCGGGTGCGGGCTTTTCTTCAGGAGGCTGCTCGGTCGTCGCAGTCGCCTGGGCAGGCTGCGCGGGAGCTGCCGCGGCGCCTCCCGCGCCGAGCTTGCGCGCCCCCGCGGCCCTCTTCGCCGCGCGGTCGACCAGCGCCGAGAGGACCTGCTTTTCCTCGGGGTCGAGCAGAGCCGCGAATTGATCGAGCGCCGAGGATTTCCCGATAGCCTGTGCGACCTTCTCGCCCACAGCCGTGATGCCGATCTTCGCGGCCTGGTCCGCGACCCCGATGAGCCGATCGGTCAAGAGACTCTTTCGGCCCTCTTCTGCCTGGATGCGCGCGAGGTTGAGGGCCCGCTCTTCCTTGGATTCGACCAATTCTCGATAGAGGCCCATTTGCTTCATCTGCGCCTCGGTGGCGTCGGCCACCGCGCGGCTCTGAAGCGCGTTCTGGTTGGCTAGGGCCGAAATCATGTCGGCCGTGTGCTTCATCGTCGTCGAGAACATCTCGTTCATCATGCCCATCATCGCTTCGTTGTGGGCGATGGCTTGGCTCGAGAGGGCCTGCTCGGCGCTCCCTCCCTCGAAGTTCTCGGGATAGACCCAGATGCAGGCGCGCGTGCCGTCGTAGAGGACGTGGAAGGGCGTCGGCGAAGACTCGCCCGACTGCGACACGAAGGCGTTGCACTCCTCCAGGGCCCAGATGGCGAGCTCGGGGGGCTTGTCTTCTTCCGTGATGGTTCGGGTGTTGATCGACGTGCCGGTCTTGGCGTGGAGGATCTCGCAGGTCGACGCCCGCGCGTCCTCGACGCCTCGACGGACGCGCGTGAAGAACTGGAAGAGGGACTGGCGGACAATCTGCTGGCGGGCCGAGATGCCCGGGCTCCCCATCAGGGCGAGATCGCTCATGAGAGCTCCTTGCGGCGGCACGTGCAGGTGGGACATTCCGGGTGCCGGCTCTTCGTTGCGCGAGCGCGATCGACGAGATCGGAAAGAAGGGCCCTCTCTTCGGGTGTGAGCACCTTCGTGAGGCGCTCGAGGAGCCCCTCGTCCTCGAAGGCGGTCTTTTCGGGATCGAGCCAGATGCACGCGCGCACAGCGTCGTAGACGATATGAAAGGGCTCCGGAACGGTCGATCCCGACATGCGGACGAACCAAGAACACTCGCGCATGATCCACTGCGTGAGATAAGCGGCAGTGTCCGCGGGCTCGATGCTTCGGCTGTCGACGAATGTGCCGCTTCTTCCATGCACGATCTCGCAGGTCGAGGCCCGCGCGTCGTCTTCACCCCGGCGGACGCGCGAGAGAAAGCCGAGGAGACTCGCCTCTACGCGTGAGCGTCGATAAGCAGTCGGGTCGACCTCGGGCAGCGCCTCTTTCGAGCCGATCCAGACGGCGCAATGCTTGCTGTCGCAGAAGACGTGAAAGAGCGTCGGCCATGGGTCGCCCGACGCGAAGGCACTGCACTCCTCCAGCGCCCACGAGGTCAGATTTTCCGGCGAGTCTTGCTCGGCGCCGCGCCTGCGGCCAAGGACTGTCCCGCTATTCACGTGGACGATCTGGATTGACTCGTTTGGGCAGTGCACCTTTTGCCGAGCGCTCGAGAAGAAGTCTAGTAGGTGCGCTCGCGCGTCGGCCCGGTGAAGGGTCCACGTATCCTCTCGGGCGCGGGCGTCCTCGCTCACGGCCTAGTTCCCTCGCGCGGGGCGAGCGTGACGACCTGCGGCGCCTTGCTCACCTCCGGCGTCCCGTGGTGCGTTGCGCAGTAGTGCGTGCAGAAGGAGAGGCCGCCGACCTCGCAGGCCCACCGGGTCAAATCAAGGCCGCAGCGGGCGCACCGCTCGGGCTGTTTGTGCGATCTCATGCGGGCACCTTCTTTCGCGACGCCACGATGCGGGCGCCTCGATTTTCAAGATACCCGAGAAACGCGATAGATGCAGAAACTAAGCCGACCGCCAGAGCCGCCTCGGGCCAGGGAGTGGAGGCCTGCGCGAGGGGCGCGGGCGTCACGCCGGGGAGCGACCGCTTGGTGAGCGCCGAGTAGCGCGAGAGGATCGCCTTGAACCGGACCGTGCCGGCGGCCTGACGCATGGCCTTGTCGAGATCGGCCTCCGTGATGCTGCCGGTGTGGCCCGAGTCGAGTAGAGCGCTCTCGGCGTAGAGGTCCTTCTCCGCAAAAGTCTGGCCGCCCGTCTGCCACGTCCGCCCCTTGCTCGAGGAGAGCACCACGCTCTCGCCGAGCGTGAAGGGGCAGACGATTGCGTGGGCCACGCGAGCCGCAGAGTTGAGGACGAAGGTCGGTGCCCGTCCCTTGAGGATGGGCGCGAGGTATTTTTCCACCCACGAGAGCTGCTCCTCGGCGGAGATCGTGGCAAACTCCGCGGGCTCGTCGGCCCAGCCGAGGGCCTTGAGCATCAGGGGCGAGAGCTGGAGAAGGCCCACGCCTCCGCCCGACGCCGAGGGCGCGGACGCCTTGCTCGAGACTCCGGAGGCCAAGTTCATCGCGAAGAGCAGGTGCACCATCGAGAGACCGAGGCGCTCGCACATCGCCTCGCCGACCGTGAAGAATCGGTCGGAGAGATCGCTCGTGTCGGCGGGATTGCCCACGGCTCCTACGAGGTCTGCCAAGATGCGCTTGGCGCTCGGGGGCACGAGAAGGCCCCCTTCGGTCACGCGCACGGGCGGCGATGTGTGAAAGCGCTCTCCAGCGGCGAGTACGACGTCTTCGAGTGCTCGCGCGTCGCCGGCGCGGACGCCCGGCGGACAGACCCAGAGGAGCGAGGCGCCCTTGTTTCGGACGGCTCGCACGAGCGGGCCGATCGAGGCGAGGATGTCTCGGGCGGGGTGCTCCGGGGCGAGCACCAGGATAACCGCGTCGACGGTCCGATTCGTGCGCGTCTTGTAGTCGGAGAGCGTCTCCGAGAGGCGAGACGGCCACCCCGACCACTCGGCGGGGCCCGGGTCGAAGTGGGTCCTCGATCGCCACGAGGCGGGTAGGACCTTTCGACTCCAGGGCGCGATTTGTAAGAGCATGCGCGCGTCGCCGGCGATGACGAGGTGCTGGGGGGTGGGGTCGGCGGCGAGGGGCATGGTCGAGATCCTACTGCGTGCACGCTCCCGCAGTGCAGGTGCCCGGCGCTTTCACCAGCGCCCCGCCGTCGCAGTCCGACGCGCAGCTCACAGTGGCGCCGCCGCACGTGCAGGCGAGGCAGACGATGCCGCAGCCGCCGCAGTTGTTGGGATCGGACTCGGGATCGGTGCATGCGCCGCTGCATCCCCGCTCGCTCCCCTTGCAGCAGACCCCCTGCGAGCACGAGCTGCCCGATCCGCACTTCTGTCCGCATCCGCCGCAGTTGAGAGAATCCGAAAAGAGATTCGTGCACGTGCCCTCGCAGAGGGTGGGCACCGGATCGACACACGCTTGAGCGTCGGGTTGCGATCCAGCGTCCGGTTCGGCGGCGCTCTCGGGCAGGGTCGCGCTGTCCGCAGTCGCAGAGTCAGGCGAGACGTCGGGCTCTGAGCCGGCGTCCGGTTCGTCCCCACTCTCGGGTAGGACCGCGCCGTCCGAGTTCGCATGGTCTGGCGAGGTATCGACTGGAGAGTCGGCGCCGCTGTCCGCATTCTCGGGCGAGGCGTCGACGTCGACGCTAGGCGCATCGCCGCAGCCGAGCGAATAGACGCTCAGTAGGCAGGCGCATCCGAGGGACGCGAGGACGAAGGAAAAAGGCGCGAATAGACAAGCGAGGGTTTTCATGGACACGGTCTCCTTACTCAAGAGCGTAGCACATGCTACTAGCACATGCTAATCTGAATGAGAAATAAGTGTCCATAAGTGGGACCTTGAATTTAGAGCATGAGCGCGTAGACGATGCTGATGGGCAGGGGATCACTCCCCGGGGTGCTCAAATTGGCGACCGTCATGAAGCGGACGCCGTTGGGGATCGTGAATTGCGCGTCGGTGGTGTTGCTTTCGTTGGCAATGAAGCTCTGGGGATAGGGATCGCCTGCATTGCGCTCCAAGAGAACTTGAAGAGTGTAATTGATGGCGGGCGTGTTGCTGGCAAACAGAATCCCGAACGCGGACGCGTACGGGGGAATGGGATCGCTATTGAGGAATCCCTGATCCACCAATTGAAACGATCGAGTGAAGCGCGCGGCCGACGAGATGAACGTCGGGTGCCCCTGCCCGAGGATGGCGGAGACCGTGACGGGCGGACCGGTCGGCGTCGTGGGCGCAGCGGGAGGCGGGGGGATCTCGATCTGCGCGGGCTGGGGCGGCCACGGGGCCGGTAGGGCGGTCGGCAGGTACAGGGCCGAGACGCGCACGAAGGAGCCCGTGAGCCTGAGCTGCGTGCCGTTCTGGAAATCGCAGTACGCGACGTGCGTTGCTCCGGCGCTCCCCCACTCGATGCGCGCGTAGATGGACACATCGTCGGTGCCCTGCGATCCCGACCAGAGATTGACCGGGGACGCGTACTGAAAGATTCCGCCCGAGGGTACGGGTGAGACGGGCGCTCCTGGGGCTGGTGTGACGCCCGTCGTGGCGACGTTCGAGGCGCCCGTGTAGACGCCCGTGAGCGTGATGGCGAGCGCCGTGATGGCTTGGACCTGATAGATGACGCCCACCTGCGAGGCGAAGGATACGTAACGCCCGGGGCCGAGCACGCCGAGCTGCGAGACGGTCGTCGGGACGTTGGCCGAACCGGCGGTGACGTTTTGGGTTCCGGCGAGAGGCGTGCCAACGCTCGCCGCGTCGAACTGCACGGCGAGCTGCACGTTGATCGCCATCGGCATGTCGTCTTCCGACACCCAGTTGATGAGCGGCGCCGATTGCCCAGGATTAAAGTTCGGGACCTGGTTGCCGTATTGCTGCGCGATCCGCCTGTCGCGTTCCTTCGCCTGCCGCTTGCGGATGTCGTTGCGGTACTTCTGCCGCATGGGCTGCGGGATGCCCTCGGGTACGAAGTCGGGCTCGGGCATCCGCGACTGAAGCTCCTCCATCGCGTCGCGCCCCATCGGGAGCTCCTGGACGAAGTTCGCCGGGTCGATGCCGAGGCCGAAGGTATTTCTCTGCGCGAGCACCTCGGACGTGATGCGGCCGTGCGGATCTCGGAGGATATCGTCCAAGGTCCGCGGTCGGCGGCGAATGCCCATATTGCTCATGCAGGTGTCTCCAGTCTCAGTCAGCGTCTCTCGAGCGCATTGCGAAAGCAATGCATGACCCGGGGCGGAAGCCCCCTAGCCGTACATGTTGTAGAGGTGCTCGAGCGCATCGTCCTCGCTCCGGAAGGGTCCAGAGAGCCTCTCGCTGTAGGGGCTCGTGAGGTAGAAGTGCGAGCTCGCCGCTTCGGTCGTCCGGCCATGAAAGTCTCCTGTCTCTCGAAAGCGATGCGGAAGCATCGCACTACCCGGGGCGGAGCCCCCTAGATGCCGAGGCCGGCCTGGGGGATGGCGGAGACCTTGATGGCGATCGAGCCGGCGATGTCGGCTGCGCCGCCGCCGAGGGTGGCTGCGGTCGTGATCGTCCAGACGGTTTGAGAGGTCTGCACGACGGTCGCGGAGATGGCGACGCCCTGCGCGACGATGGGCGTGACGGTGACGACGGCCGAGGAGGCTGCCAGGGGCGTGTCGCACGTGAAGGTATACGTGCCGGCGCCCGTCCGAGCAATGACGCCGCCGTTCTGGTAATTCACGGCGCCCGCGGCCGCCATGACGAGGGAGGCTGCGCCTACGACGACAAATTTTTCAATCATGGGAAAAATCCTTGCATGCGTTCATGCATGCTAGCAGAAGTCTTGCGTGAGAGATGGATTCTGAGGAGGGCCGATCAGAGCGAGAGGCCCGCTTGCCCGATGGCGTGGAACATCACTGTGAGAGAGCCAGCGATGTCGGCTCCCGTCCCGCCGTTGGTGGCCGAGGTCGTGACGGTCCAGACGGTGCCCGCCGCGTTGGGCGTGATCGTGGCGCTGCAGGCGGTGCCCGCGGCGGTCAGGGCCGTGACGGTCGGCACGCACTCGCTCGGGACCAGGGGTTGGTCGAGCGTGATGGCATAGACGCCGCCATTGAGGTGCGTGACCGAGCAGCCGTTGGCGAACTGCAGGGTCACCGTCGGCGTCACGGCCATGGTGAGAGCGAGCGCGGCGGCCACCATCGATACTTTTTCAATCATGACAAAACCTCGGCAGGAGCTAGAGAAACGGGTCGGGGGAAAGAGAAAAAAACTCAGACGGCGAGGCCGGCGTTTCCGATCGATTCGAACATGACGGCCAGGGTGCCCGTCGGAACGTCCGAGCCGGCGCCCCCGATCACGGCCGAGACCGTGACGACCCACGTGGCGCCGCCATTGGTCGGGGGAGCGATCGTGGCGAATGCGGCCTCGCCTGTCGTATTGACGAGCGAGACGGTCGGCATGCACTCGGCGAGCGCCAGGGGCTGATCGAGCGTGATGGTGTACGTCCCGGCCGCACCGTGCGCGACGGCGCATCCGTTGGCAAAGTTCAGGCTTACGGTGGGCGACGCGGCGAGCGTCACGGACACGGCCGCGGCGACGAGAGAGATTTTTTCGATCATGGGTTCCTCATTAGCGTTTACTGAAAATGCCCCCGCGGCGGCGGCAGGCGGTGGATGGGGGAGACCGACAGGCGGATCGCCATGTCGAGCAGAGTCGAGAGTGCCGAGTGCTCGTGAGCCGTCAAGCGGGGCGTCGAGCCCCCGACGATGATGGGTGCGCGGTGGTAGGTAGGCATGCCGCCGCACCCCGTGGTGGACGACTGCGCGATGCCGTTTCGAACGACCGCTCTCACGAGCGCCTTGCTCGCCGCGGCGCGCGAGTCGCCACTTCGCTCGAGCGCGCTCAAGTGCTCGAGCGCGCCGACGGCCGACTGATCTTGAGAAGCCGCGGCCTCGGCGAGCTCGGTCGCGCTCTTGACCGACGGATCGGCGCTCGCGGTCGGGACGTACTGCGCCTGGTCGAAGAGCTTGCGGCGGACCGCGCGCTCGGTCTTGGCGAACGCGGCTCCCGCGGCGACCTGGGGTGCGACCCCCTTGGAGAGCATCTCCACGAATTTGCCCACGACGCGGCTGTCGCCCTTGGCCGCGAGCGTGACTCTGCCGTAGCTCGTGTCGCACGAGCAGACGCCCTTGACGATCGCGCCGTCGCGCCAGATGCGGATGCGGCAGTCGATGCCCGCCTCGTGCGAGGGCAAGGCCCCCTGCCCGAGGTGAAAGGCCCCTTGCGGGGGATCGAAGCCTGAAGAGTCATCCCCGTCGTCCTCATCTCCCCCATCGTCCGAGGGATCGGGCGGCCCGCTGCTCTGTCTCTTATGCTTTTTGCCCCCGCGCCTGCCGCCTCGCCCTCCTCGACCTCCGCCACGCCCCGAGCTCTCTGCGTCCGGGTCGAAGGGTTCCACCCCGTCGGGGGGCTCGATCTGCTCGATGGGCGCGTCGTCGGGTTGGTCGGCCTGGTCGACGGACGCCTCGGCGCCGTAGATCGCCGACTCGTCCGCCGAGATCTCCTGCTCGGCTTGGACGTCCTGCGCCTGATCTTCTTGCGCCTCTTGGATGGTCGAGACGTCCTCTTGCACTTCGCCCTGGTCCTCGGCGAGGATCGCCTGGTCCTGCGCTATTTCGGGCTCTTCGTTCTGACCCTGCTGCTCGGCGGCCTGCAGCTGCGATTCGTCTTGCTGGACGACTTGCTCTTCCTGCTGCGTGGCCGAGATGTCCTCTTGAGCCTCGGCCTGGACATCTTGGGCCTGCGCCTGGTCTTGCTGAACGGCCGCCATGGCGCGCTCGTCCTGGCGCATGGCGTGGGCCTGCGCGGGCGTGGCTTTCTTCGTGAGGGCGTGGATGTTGACAAACCTGTGCGGAGCGCCGGGCGCGCCGAGGAGCGCGCTGGCCTCCTGCTGCGTGATGAGCCGGTGCGACACCATATTGTGTAGGTGCGGGTGGTGCGCCCGACCCCACGTGAGGTACTTCTGCTTGGACCATCCCGCGGGGGGACCGTCCGCCCAGAGGGGACGGGGGGCGGCAGGACGCCATCCACTGGGGCGCGCCGCGGCGCCGAGGATGGCGCTCGCCTCCTGCTGCGTGATGAGTCGGTGCGAAACCATGTTACGAAGGTGCGGGTGGTGCGCCCGACCCCACGTGAGGTAGTTCTGTTTGGACCATCCCGCAGGGGGCCCACCCGCCCAGAGGGGTTTGGGCGGGTGATACGCGGAGCGGCGCGCGCCTATGGCGGGATAGAATCCCGTCGTGTCGTTGAGGCTGGGCTCCTCGATCGTGTCTTCAGGATAGAAGCCGCGACGCTCGGGCAGAAACACCGCTCCGATCTCGGCCGCCATCTCGGACGCGCGGGCGTTGGGACCCGCGCACTCGGCATCGTCCAAATCGAAGAAATTCATGGCTGTGAGTCTTCACTTTCCGTCTGAGCATCCATTTTCTCTCGCCTTGGGACGAAGCTCCTAGCGGCGGCCTCGACCGAAGTGCTCTTGACCTCGGCCCCAGGCATCGCGATTCTGGGGAAGCTGCCCCTGCCAAGGGACCGTGGAGAGGAGTTGAGCGCCCAAGGGGACGGTCGAGTAAGCAGGCAGGGTGTAGGCAGGAGCGTTGACGGAGACGACTCGCCCGAGCGCGTCGAGGGAGTTGCCGCCGGCGTCGAGTACTAGGCCGACTGGGCTGATGAGTTGCCCGGCGATGTTGACCAGGCGACCCTGGCTGTCGACCAGGCGCCCCTGGGAGTCGATCGGACGCCCGAGCGCGTCGAGCAGACCCCCGCCGGGACGCGGCGTCGAGGCGCCTAGGGGGTTGCCGTTATTGTCGAGGATCTGTCCCAGGGTGTTGATGAGACGCCCCGAGAAATCGATGAGGCGTCCCTGGCTGTCGATGAGCCGTCCCTGCACGTCGGTCGGGCGCCCGTACGCGTCCGAGAACGCGCTCGAGGACTGCAGGGGAATGTCCATGTGGTGGTGATGGTGGTGGATGACGGGCGGCTGGTAGCTCGCCGCGATCTGCCCGGGCAGCAAGGGAGGCGGCACCGTGAACATCGGCAGGCTCGTCGTCACGTTGTAGGGCGGCGGGGGCGGGGGAGGCGGGGGCGGGAGCGGCGGCACGAAGATCGAGGGCCGCGGAGGAGGCGGAGGCGCGACCGATGCGATGTGCTGCATGGCCGTCACGATGTGACTCATGGCATTGGTGAGTGCACTTGCGGCAGGACCCGGGGGAGCGATAGGAGCGGCAGGCCTCGCGATGGGCGCTGCGGGCCGCACCAGGGAGGGAGCCACGGCGGCCACGCGCGCCGCAATGCTAGGAAGAACTTGCGTGAACGAGGCGCCCGTCACAGGTCCCCGACCCATCGTCATTTTGTGGGGGTTCATCGGGTCGATCCCGAGTTCGCCCGTCTTGGTCGCCTGGTGGTGATGATGGTGATGCGCGTGGTGCGTGCCCGCGGGATCCGCACCTGTCGCCGGTCCCTGGCTCGTCACGGTTCCGCCCGGGTGATGATGGTGGTGCTGGTGGTGATGCGCCTCGCCCATCGCGCCAGTGACCGTCACCGCGGGCGTGCGCGCCGCCGCGGCAGCGGCCTTCTTACCGTCCTTGTGGTGATGGTGGTGATGGTGATGGTGGGCCGCAGTGGCGGGGTCCGCGCCGACGGCCGTTCCCGACGCCGCCGCGCTCGTCGAGAGCGTGGCCGCCGTGACGGGTCCCGGCTGCGAGGACACCGTGCCGCCGGGGTGGTGGTGGTGCTTGTGGTGGTGGTGCACCTCGCCGCTCGGCCCCGAGACCGTGGTCGTCGGCTCCGCGGCCGCGGCCGCTGCGGCGGACGCCTCGTCCGGGTGGTGATGATGGCTGTGGTGGTGATGGTGCTCGGGGGCCGCTGCGCCGCCCGGGGGAGGCGAGTCCTCGACGCCTGCGGTCGTGGTCGCGAATCCCATCAGGCCATTGGGCTGAAGCTGCGCCTGGAACGTGTCGAGGATCTCAACCACGCCGGGACTCGACGCGAGGACGCCCTGGGGACTGCCGTGAAATTTGCCCTGAAAGAGGATGTTCCA
>Ga0326727_10010849_pt1 | contig 21502 bp, 8 predicted proteins | sample MB2enrmetagenome_FD_207643 | JGI IMG/M metagenome (GOLD analysis project Ga0326727, IMG submission 207643) | Lab enriched peat soil microbial communities from McLean, Ithaca, NY, United States - MB29MY | ecosystem: Environmental > Terrestrial > Soil > Wetlands > Peat | place: USA: New York...
TTGTGCCCGAGATGTAAACATAGCCGCTCACTGAGTAAGTGGCCGGAGCAACAGCAGTAAGGTAGATGTTCTTGTTGGCCACATCTTGACCAGATACTGTTACGCTAGCAGTGTTTGCGACATACCCGGTCATGGATGCTGTCAAAGTGTAGGACCCGTTGAGCACTGAGGCAAATGAGTATGCACCAGTTGAACTCGTGGCGGTGGTTTGAGTAGGCGACGTGCTCAAGGAAACCGTTGCATCAGAGATACCAGTGGTTGTGCCAGTGATGTAAACATTACCGCTCACTCCGTACGTTGTTGGAGCCTTGGCAGTCAGACTGATGTCCTGATTAGCCAAAGTCTGACCCGATACCGTGACGCTTGCAGTATTGGTGATGTATCCCGTCATAGACGCAGTCAGTGTGTAGGAACCGTTGAGTACCGCGGCAAACGAATATGCACCGGCCGGGCTAGTGGTGGTAGTCTGGACTGGCGATGCACTCAAGGACACGGTTGCACCAGCGATTCCGGTGGTTGTGCCTGAGATGTAAACATTGCCACTCACTCCGTACGTTGCCGCACCCTTAGCAGTTAGGTTGATGTCCGCATTGACCACATTCAGACCTGATACCGTCACGCTTGCAGTGTTAGTTATGTACCCCGTCATGGACGCCGTCAGTGTGTAGGAACCGTTGAGTACCGCGGCAAACGAATATGCACCGGCTGAGTTCGTCGTTGAAGCTTGCGTTGGTGTAGAGCTCAGGGTCACGGATGCTCCCTTTATGCCAGTAGTCGTGCCTGAGACAAATACATAGCCGCCAATCGTGTACGTTGTCGGTGCGGCGGCCGATGGTGTGGCAGATACTGCAGTCGTGTTCGCGGAGAACCCACCAGGACCCTGTGCATTCACTTCGTACCAGTATGTCTGACCGTTCGTCAATCCAGTGTCAACATACGTAGTTACGGTTGGGGATGCGATCTCTGAATAAGTCCCATTCAGTGTGTGGTTGACCGGTAAACATTGTAATTTGCAACAGCCCCACCCGAGGCAGGTGCAACCCAGCCTAGAGAAACCTTTGTGTTCCCCGGACTCGCAGCCAGTGCTGTCGGCACTCCAGGCGGGCTTGGTTCCACGAGTACATTGGTCGATCCAGACCCGGAAGTGTAGCCCGACATTGTCGCCGTGGCGGATATCTGACATATGGTCGCAGTCGTAACTGTGGGTGCGGTAAACGTGGAGTTGAAAAACCCCTTGGTGGACGTGGCTCCGCTGATTGGACTGAACGAGCCACCATTGTTAGATTTCAGAGTGACCGTAGCTCCTGAAATCGCTGCTGTGCTATTTACGTGAACCGAGATCGCCGTGGTCTGACCTGAAGTCACTTTGGTCGGAGTTGCAGTCGCGGAGGCTGTCAGGCGTGGAGTTCCTGCAGCATTGATGATATTGGCATTCTGTACGATTGATGCCATTGGATTCGTAGGATCCCACGTCTGCACAAATGCTATCACAGACAGGTTTGCCACATTCCATGTCGGGTTTATTTTTGCAGTCCCACTGAATGATGTGGTCTGTCCGGCCACCAAGCTCAGGTTCTGTGCCGTCATTCCCAGCCGGGTAACATAATCGACATCGTGGGTGCCTCCAGTGGCCTTGACTGCTTTGCCAATGAACTCAACGAGATACATGTTGGCTTGATACGTGCCTGTTACCCCTGAGGTCACGTTCGCAGTCGTGTGCACAGTTTTCGACACGATAGTGGAATTCTGAGTGATCGAGACATTCCCAGGAATAACGAGTTCATGGTCAATGGCGACCTTGTAGATCTGTTGCATCACGGGTGTGCTCAATGCCATGACACCCACGGTCATGTTGTCTCCATCGACCACAACAGTCGGATAGCCCCCTGCCTGATAGTAACTAACTGTGTGATTCTGAATGTTGTCAGCTGGCATGTATTTCTCATCGCACGGACTACCCCCGCATGGATGCAACTCCGCAACAATCAGTTGACTCGTGTTATATTGGCCCTCGAGATTGTGCATTGCCTGCGATTCGTATGGACAATACTCGCACCATGTCGCGGTGAATGCTTGAGCGAATACCACTCGGGGAAATGTTGTCCTGAATAGGGCAGGTGCTGTGCGATCGAAGGCCACCGAACCGACTGAGTGATTGTTCAATGTATTGACAGCAGATAACCCGCACAATCCCGATGATATCACGACCGCGAGCACGCTTATTGCCAGGACGTTACGACTCCACATGCCACACGATAACGCATTGCAGTTACTTAAAGCCTCCACTTCGGATTGCCTGTACTACACGCTTGAGATGAACCGTCCCCTGCTCCATTTTTTCCCACGGTTTATTCGCAAAATGAGGTGTGTCGCACTGCGTGGTCTTGAGCAGATGTTCCTCACCACAAGCCCTCCTGAAACCGGAATGACTATCTACGTAGCCCCTGTCTGGCCCTGCGAGAAGAATCGAAGGAAATGACAACTCCAAACAACACGAAGACGTACATTGATCCCGCCACTCACAGGAGCGGCTTCGTGACCTCCAACGGCGTTCGCCTCAACTACCTCGATTGGGGTGGCCCGGGTCCGGCACTCATCCTCATCTCTGGTGCTTTCTCCAACCCGCACATTTTCGACGACCTTTCACCGGCCTTCACCGACCGCTTTCGGGTCGTTGCCTATGCTCGCAGGGGCCACGGCCAATCAGAGGCGAAGGAGCCGTACGACACCTCCACCCTGACCGAGGATCTTCGCGGCCTGATGGATGGTCTGGGCATCACCAAGGCGCATCTTGCGGGGTGGTCCATGGGTGGTAACGAGATCACCGCGATGGCGGGAACCTATCCAGAACGAGTCGACCGGATAGTTTACCTTGACGCGGCCTACGATTGGGCGGACCCCGAGTTCGCAGCCGCATGGAAAGCGGAGCCCCTCATCTACAATTCCCCGGCACCGGCCAGTGCCATGAAGTCCATTGATGCGTACCTTGCGCACTACGGAACAACACTGTTCCCAGGGGTGGGCGACACAAGCCGGTTCGAAGCCAGTCTTCGCGATACGGTAGACATCCAACCTGACGGGACCGTGCGGGAAAGGATGGGCGAAAGCGTTGTGCGCGCGCTGATCACGGCTATGGTCTCACCTGCCGGCCGGAGGGACTATACCAAGGTCAGATTGCCGGCCCTCGCGATACATGCCGCTACATTTCACAACGTTACGAACGGTAGCCCGGCCCAGATTGCAGAGAACCTAACTTGGGAGCATGATTACTGGGCCCCATTCCAAGCCACATCAATTGACCGGGCACTAAGGGAACTGCATCACGCGGAGATAGTGATGGTCCCCGGCACTCATTACGAGTTCTTCTTCACTTCAAGAGCGCAGGTCGTGGCAGTCATGCGAAAGTTCCTTCTTGGACCGGGAGCTAAACCGCAATAACGATAGCCGAACACAGTGAACACCTTGGATGGTGCTCCCCCGAAGAAGACCGAATGTGGCAGGCTCTTCTCCAACAGGTTAATTAACCTCAGCTGCCATGTTCGGACCATGTCGGTAGACCCCTCGCGCATATCGGTTTCTTCGGACAGCCCGCCGCCCCCTCGCAAGGAAATGCATCCCCCTCATGGCGAACCGGAGGATCCGAACAAGGCCACGCTCCTACATATCCTGAGAATACTGAACAGGGCCGAGGACGAATACCAGGACGAGGAAGCAAAGGGGCTTGAGTTGTCTGAGATTCAATACCAATGCCAGGACCACTGGGCAGTCAAGACGGCAGGCATTCAGCCCAATGACCTGCTCAACGTTCTAGTGCAGAACGGCATGGTCGACCACGTTCAGAAAGAGATCTACTCCTGGATCAGGCAACGAACCATTCGAGAGTTCTACTGCATCACCGAACCTGGCAAGGCCTATCTTGTCAAGAGCGAGACCGACGAGGGTCGCGTATCGTAGTACAGGATCGCGCTCTGTTGTCCGCAGGTATTTCAATATGTCCAACTTCACCGCTAAGGATCCCTCTGATGAAAGAGCAGTTCACACATTACAAGGCTTACTGAGTGTGTAGGAGCTGGTTACTTACATTTCCTACTCACTCGCGCGATATCTGCACGCTGGAGTCAGTCCCCCAAGATTTGGTCCAGCCCGAGGTAAGAGCCAACCGTGGATATCGATACGAGAATCAGTTGATTCGCGACTGACCCATGCGCAGCCGTTCGTAGACGGACAATAGCTCCAATCCCTTGACCTTACCGGATTCGCCACCAGGGATTGTCTTGGACCCCATCAGCTTGCGGACCTCATCCTCCCTTCCCAGACCACCCCTTGGAAGGTAGTTCTGCAACAGGGACGAACAAAGCACAGAGCCCTCGGTAATCTTGACGACAAAGTCAAGGCTCTTCACAAACCAGGGCCAGATGAGGTCCCTTCCCTTCGGGGTGGCGGTTGCATATGCGATAGCGCTCTGATAGAGAGTCATCCCTTTCCCAATCCCGGTTTCTGGCTTGAACACCATGTCGAGAGATTTCTTCAGTATCTCCTCCTGAGTGAAGGACATTAGCCCCGCCGCCATATCTCGCGACTCCGACTCGGTAGGTGCGCTCATAAAACGGCGGACAAGCTCCTCGTGGGCCACCTTCCCTCCGCACTTCCCAAATGCCATGCATATGGATCCCCTGAGTTCTGCAGGAGAACTTCCATAGCGGGGGAATTCCTTGGCAAGCTCGCGTGCATAGTTCTCATCCATGACTACCAGGCTCATCGACAGTCGTTCTCTCAAGTTCTTCGTGGTCTCTGGCTCATCGGGACGCGGTACTCGGCTGATCCTGTCCATCTGCGTAGTGACGAATCTTAGAAAAGTCGACCGAACCTTCTCGTCCCCATGAAGAATCGCGGAGAGAGTTGTGATCTCTGCAGTGATCTCACCAACGACGAGCCGGCTGGTCTCTCCGTCTGCCATATCGACCATCTTCAGGTACTCCTCAACGGTCGTCTCCCCCGACAGCAGGAATGAGTAAAGGTCCTGGACAATGCCCCACCTGTCCGGCTCTGGCAGGTCATTGAACTTCTTCGCGAGCAAGGCCGTCAATTCCTTATCATATCTCACGCGGTAGAACCCGGTCCTTCCCGAGTTGAGCACAACCTCCGTTACATGCGGTCCCACGTCGATGGTCATGCTCCTTCCTTCCATCATCAAGTGTTTCTCCTCCCCATTCACGCGCAGGAAGATCGGGATTGGCCAGGGCTCTGCTGAACCATTACCGTTCAGAAGGAACCTCTTCTGCTCCAGGCTGAGGCTGCTGCCTTTCAAGTGGGCGACAACGATTGGGTATCCGTCCTTGTTGATCCATCTATCCATTATGCGGGGGACAGGGACTTTGGCAACCTTCTCGATCTCCCTCCACAGGTCAGGGCCACTAGCGTTGCCATATTGAAACTTCTTCAGATAGGCAGAGACACCACGGCGGAATGTGTCTTCGCCAACATACGTCTCCAACATCCGGAGCACCGATGCGCCCTTCTGGTAGCTTATTGCATCGAAGACCTCGTTGATCTCATCCGGATTGGAAACGTCGGATTCGATCGGGTGTGTGCTCTTGAGCGCATCCCATAGGAAGGCACGGGTCATATTCTCGGAGTGGAAATCGCTCCATACCTCCCATTCAGGGTGGAGAGGGTCAACAGCCTTGTACGACATGAATGTGGCAAAGCTCTCATTGAGCCAGAGGTCGTTCCACCATGCCATGGTGACAAGGTCCCCAAACCACTGGTGAGCAATCTCGTGGGCAATCACCTGGACGGTCCATTTTCTTCCCAGGGCGCTCACTCCCTCGTCGACTAACAGCGATGCCTCCTGAAAGAGGATGGCTCCCCAGTTCTCCATGCCACCGATAGATGTGTCCGGCACAGAGATGAGGTGCAGCTTGGGAAGAGGATACGGCACGTCAAAGTACTTCTCGAAGAAGGCGACAGTCTTTCCGGCATGGTCGAGAGCGTAGACGCCCGCCTGTTTCTTCTTCTCTGGCAGGGCAATGATCACACGGAGTTTCCCTTCGGTCCGGTCCATTTCGAAGAAATTGCCGACACCAAGGTAGAGGAGATAGGTGGACATCCTCGGGGTAGGCTGGAACTGGAGCACCTTCTTGCCAGCGCTTCCCTTGGTCTCCCGCTCCATTGGGGTATTGAAGATCACTCCAAGACCTTCATCGACGGTAACTTCCACGTTGAATACCGCTTTGTACGCTGGATGGTCCAGGCAAGGAAAGAGACGACGAGCCTGCGTAGCTTCGAACTGGGTCGTTAGGACGTAGCCACCGTCAAAACGCGACTTGTAGATCCCAACCAGGGAGCCCTCGGCCACCTTTCCGTCAAACTCCAGGTCGATCCGGATAGCGCCGCTCGGCACATCATGAACGACGAACTCCTCCTTTTCGGCCCGCTCCTCCCACCGTAGAGCTTTCCCCCCAAAAGATACCGAACGTATCTTCAGTCCAAGAGAATTCAGGGTCAAGTCACGCGATGCACCGTCTAGTGTGATTCCAACTCGGCCAGAGTAGGTGAGGGCAGCGTAATTGACGTCTAGTGACAGGTCGTATGCCTTGATCTCCATGTGATTGGTGAAACATGTGCTCGGATAAACCTGATGTTGCCAATCAAGTGACGAGTGGGGCCTCATAGTAAGCGCTCAGAACATATGTTCCGGGAAGACTTGCACGACCCCCACATGAATTTCGGATCGAGGAGAATCTATGATCTCGCGAGCGAGTCAACGGGGCGAGTCATGATCGAAGAGTTCAACCAAGATCCGTGCGGAATCGGAGCACCCACCCCGGAAGAGTGGATTGGAGTTGCCCCTTGGGCAGTTAGGATACGGGATCACTCGCCATCCGTGGCATTCCATCATTATCTGGGTCGCTATCTTGCTTGTTTGCATCTACCCCGCAGCGAACGTCGGCTCGGTACTCACGGGCCAATTCGGCAGCCCTCTCCCAAGCAGTAACCAGAGTGTTCAAGCACACAAGGCAATGGCTACTGAGTTCCCTGATGTACGGTCGTCACACTGCAGGCTTGCGGGAACGTAGGTTGGCAGCGAGACCCCGGCCCGGGGGGAATAATGAATCACGGCGCGGGATCTACCAACCGGGTCAGCGCCTGTGTTCGTCTCCAGACTCTTGATCCTCATTCTGTTGGAACGGCAAAAGTCCAAGATATGGCACTGGTTCAGGCTCTTGCTTTCCAGGGGTTGCCTTCTTCTTCCTCTTGAAAATACGTTCCCTGAAGATTATCACCGGGATCGCGATCGCCTCGGCGATTATGATTGCGGCAAGTACTGGCCATGAGACGCTTGAGGATGATGATGGTGGAGGATTCTGGTTGTTCTGAGTCTGAGGTGGCAACACAAAGAACGGTGAAGATACGCCGCTGACGTTCTCTGCCATTGCATGGATTAGGTCAATTCCGGTGTTGTTGCCGATATACAGGGAGACAACCGTTGCACCTTCCTTCAAGGACAAGTTCGAAATAGATATGTCCCCTAGGATGTCCGAGACGTTGACCTTCTTCAGCAAGACCCTGTTCCCGTAGCTGTCCATTGCAGTGATGGAGAGATTCTCAATGCTTCTGATCCTTACCGATGAAGAACTCGCCGCGACTGTGAGGTTGCTCAAAGGACCTGGAACCACCGAGAAATTGACTTGAGACCCTCCCAACGAGCCGGAGAATACCAGGACTGTGTAATTACCCACGATTGTTGGCTTCAGCTCTGATGTTCCTATGCCATCGAGTATCCTCACCGAAGTGATGTTCCTTCCAGGGAGAACGGTCAGATTCGCAGTTCCATTCCACCAGCCGACTGCGCCTCCCGCAGCATTCTTCACTCCAAGAGTTATGTTCAACGATGTCCCGGCCTGTATCACGGAGGGGAAAGGCGAGATCGCGATTGTTTCCGCGTTGCCCTGAACATGGACGCTCACGCTCGCGCAGATCTCATCAAGACATGCTGTCACATTGTCCGAACCGAACGGCTTGGCAACGACAGCCGCAGCTTTGCCGAGACCGTTAACGAGAGCGATCGATGTAGGGACTATTGTCCCAGTGGAATCGGTGATCGCCAGTGACACGTTGGTCTCTACCGTCAACCCCCATTCATTCACTGCTCTAGCGGTCATTTCAAACGGCTGTCCCGAGACGATTGGACCAGTTGCCGAGTAAGAAAGGCTCCACCCTACGTCAGTCACAAGATAGGTGTTGTCGTAAGCTCTGAAATCATTGCCACCAAGTTGAGGCGCATTTGTTCCACCGAACACGACCGTACCATTTAGCGCAGGATCATATGCGCATCCAGGACCGGCGAGGGTTGGCTGTTGCAAAGCTGGGCTAATGGCCGCCTGTGTCCACCCCGATGATGTTGGTGTCCACCTCCACGTCGTGTTCCCAGACCCAAGATACCCGTATCCCCCGATATAGAGATTTTCGTAGGTCAGGGAATCATATACAGTACAACCCGCGAAGGGGGAAGAGATGCCTGAAGTCGTGTTCTGCTGGGTCCAGTTGAGTGTGCTGGCATCGAAGGTCCACGTGTCAGAAAGGAGGAGCGGCAAATGCGAACTGTCTGTCACGCCACCAAAGAGAACGAAATTGGAACCCACTCCGGAGTATGAAAACGCGGCCCCTGCTCGTGCGGAGGGCATGTATTGCCCGGTTATATTCTTCCAGAGTGTTGTTGGAGTATATTCCCAAATATCGTCTGAATAGTGAGTTGTGGTGATCAGACTGGGGATGCCGGCAGTTGCATTTGCTCCTGCGAAGAGGAGGAGACCCTGGTCGTTTGGCAACGATGCGTACATGGCCATTCCTCTCGGGGAAGGATGTATCCCCAACCCAGTAGTGTTCTCCCACACGTATGTTGTCATGTTGAGAACCCAGGTGTCACCGAAGGCTCTTGTCTCGTTGATCCCCCCGAAGAGAACTACCTCGTTGTACGGTGGCGAGATGTAGGCCATCGAGGACCCTGCCCGGGGTGCTGGGGCATGCACTGTGTCCAATTGGTACCAAACACCCTGGGGAGAGTAGACCCATGTCTCGTTGTAAAAGATAGTCGTGGATGTGCCGTTGAGAAAAACACCTCCTCCAAACAGAATCTCGCTACGCAAGACCGGGTCGTACACCATTGAGGTCATGCTGAGGCTAGGGGGAGCGTTGTGGAGGAGAGTCCTGTTCTGCCAAAGCAGGTATGAAGTTATCGCCGACGTGTTGCTCGATGCACCTCCATTGGCCAAGCCGGGGTCGGCCAGAGAAATCCCCCTCGAGGATCGACCGGCGACCGATGTGGATTCCGCCTTCACAATCGTGGGGGTTGAAATCATCACTAGCAGAAGAATCAGCAGAATTGAAGTGATTGAACGTGAAAATGAAGGAGTGTGCTGCCCTAATCTCACAGGACACATATTCTCGTCTGTCAATATAAAGTTGAGTGACCCGGTCACTAAGTCCGCCAACTGGTGTAATGGACTTGCGTACGCTCTCAACAGTTCCATTTCCATTGGAACACACGCTTGCCAAACTCATTCTCACCTCCACTATACAGGGTTTGGCTGATATCTCTGCAGTGACGCAGCATGTTGACCTCACGCGTGGGAAAAACTAGCAGACCAAGGCAATCTCGCCACCTGTGTTCTTGAGCCGGCCAACGCCGAAGAATTGTCAGTGTAATGCGGTGATTTTGAGCTGTCAAACCCCCATTTCCAGTGGAACGTCACCCTTTATCAAGGGTCTCTCCGTAAAATTGACCAGTCCGCGGATGAATGGTACCAAGACGATCGGGTGCGGCGCTGCTGGCTACCACACTGTCCACACTTGGGCACGCAAGAAGGACCTTAGATCCGCAAACGAGAAACTGCGACTGCCGTGGTGGTTCATTCTGTGTGGAATGGGAATCATAGTGTTCTACTCGGCTGGGCTCGCGTATCTGGCACACCTGCGCGGAGAGAGACTTATCTTGGTGGCAGAGAACGGTTTCCTTCTCGGGCTCTTCTACTTCCTTCTGTTCATCATGGTAGTTGCAGCCATAGCGGTGGCCAAGACCGTCTGGGCTAGACACCGGGTGGGGACATCTCCCCAAGCACCACCCCACTAGCTTGAGGCGATTACTGTCCTTCGCGAGTTTCTGTCTGCTCCGTTTCAGCCGGGCTCTGCTCGTCTGAGTTGGAAGTCCCCTGCGAGGCCGTCTCGGACTCGTCCCACTCGGATTTCTCCCCTTCAGGCTTCACGACGTTGGTCCTAACGACAGCCACCGGTATTCCCGCTTCTGCGTAGTTGACGTTGGTTTGCGGTGGAGCGGGAGCCTGTATGCCTGGCATGGAGCCACCCGAAGCTGCCTGGTCCGATCTCTCATCCCTCGCCCGTGCAGGCCTCTGTCTTCGCCGAGCGGCCACAATGAGGAGAATCACAAGAGCCACGACCAAGAGGGCCAGCAGCAGGAAGAAAGCCCACCACGGTGCTCCCTGGATGCTCTGAGTACTGGAGCTGGAAAGTGCCACAAAGCGGGCCGTGACCGAACCGTCACCGCTGACAGTGACATTCCCCCCGCTCAGCGTCACTCCTCCCGTTGCGGTGATGGACTGGAGAGTATAGTTCTGACATGGCGTTGCGGTCACACTGTATGTGCCGGGCGTTAGAGGGACCACTGCACCGTTAGCGTAGTTGGTTCCGTCGAGCGTGACGAACCCGCATCCCGAGGGGGTCACGTTGAGAATCACCTGGTCGATGACCGAGCTCACAACCACGACAACAAAGGCAGTGGCTGAGACTCCCAGGCTGTCGTTGGCCCAGAAGGTGGCCGTGTAGGTGCCCGGCTTTGTGTAAGTGTGAGACGGGCTCTTAGAAGTGCTCGTTCCACCGTCGCCGAAGCGCCAAGCGAAAGTGAAGTTGAGCGTCCCTCCCGATACACTTCCTACGAAGCCGACCGGCATGTTCGCATCGATTGGGTTAGGGCTGGCCGAAGCAGAGGCTGAGGGGGCTGGGTGTACTGTCACGAGGATGACGCCCAGGGACCCAGAACTCCATCCCTTGCTGTCGGTCACCCTCACGGAGATACTGAGCGTACCCACGCTGGCTGAGGGGACGATGCAAGTTGGTCTGGCCGTCCCGGTCCCGGTACAGCCGGTGGCGGGGAGCCCAGACCAGACGAACGTCGAGTACGGCAGTGTCCCCCCGGTAGCTATGACCTGGAAGGCGAGTGTCTGCCCAACATCCGCGACATTGGCGGTAGCTGTAGGCGCAAGCACGGAAAGGTCAGGGTTCACGATTACCGAAATGGGCCCACTATAGGCGCTCTTCCCGTTGGAATCTGTCACCGATGCGGACGCGCTGAAACTTCCGGTTCCAGTGACCGTGCATGTGATCGAGGCGGTGGTTCCGCTGCACCCAGCGGGAAGGCCGCTCCAGGTGAAGTTGGTTGTTCCTCCGCTTCCAGAGCTTGTGAGCGTGGTTGTGAATACCAGTGTCTGCCCAGCGTCTGCGATCGAGGCAGCGGTACCGTTAACGGTCAATGTTGGGGCCCCCAGGGAAGGATCTGCGTAAACTATGAACGACAGCATACCCATCGACCCGGCTGTCCATCCCTGCGTGTCTGTAACAGCCGCCGACACGTTCAGTGTTCCCACGCTGGCGGAGGTCAGCAGGCAAACTGGTGTAGCACTATCGGTTCCCATGCACCCGGAGGCAGGAAGTCCGGTCCACGTGTAGGAGACGTATGGGCTGGTTCCCCCGAAAGGGGATGCCTGGAACATCACGCTCTGTCCCACGTCTGCCGACACCACGTTCGCAGTGGGCGCAGGTACCACGGGGTCAGTGCTTGTGATCACGAATATCGCCCCGCTCGTGGTCGTGAACCCGTTCGAATCCGTCACTGTTGCCGTGACGCTGAAGTTCCCGGTACCGGTGACAGTACAGGTGATCGATATCGAGACCCCGCTGCAGCCGGTGGGAAGACCGCTCCAGACGTAGGCGGTGATACCACCGCTACCAGAACTAGTGAGCGCAGTCGTAAAAACGAGGGTCTGCCCGACGTCCGCCAGGAAAGATGATGTCCCATTGACGGTGAGGGTGGGAGTGGAGAGGGTCGGGCCGGCATAGACGGTGAACAACGCAGACCCGACTATTGAGGAGGTCTTCCCGTTCGAATCTGTGACTGCTACGCTCACTGCGTAAGCGGTCCCTGCGGCCTTGGGTATACAGGTGATTGTCGCTGCATTGACAACCACGCATCCCAGGTTGGCCGATGATGGGGTCCAAGTGTAGGTCACGTAAGAACCTGTTCCCTGGCTCGCAGTCGTGGTGAAGGCAAAGGCCTGACCCACGTCCACGCTGGGAAGACTTGGAGTAGGAACACCTACTGTGGGATCGCTGTACACGGTGTATGACCCGGAAACTGAGACAGTCGATGTGAAGCCGCTTGTGTCGGTCACCTGGACCGACACAGTGTAGGTCGTCCCTGCGACCGTTGGCGTGCATGTGATGCTAGCCGCGTTCGCAAGCGTGCATCCAAGGTTACCTGAGGACTGGGTCCAAGCGTAGGTGGGGTATAGCCCCGTGCCTCCACTGGCCACCGTGCTGAAGGTCACGCTCTGTCCCAGGTCCACCGACGCCGTGCCGGGGGAAGGAACCGAGACGGAAGGGTCTACGTAGACAGTGTAGCTGGCCGACGTAGCCCCTGCAGAGGTTCCACCCACCGAATCGGTGACCTTCACAGTTACGGTGTAAGTGGTTCCGGCCATGGTGGGAGTGCATGAGATGCTGGCAGCGTTCACCAGAGTGCAACCGAGGTTAGTGGATGTCTCGGTCCAGGTGTACGTGGAGTACGAGCCGCTCCCTGAACCAGCGGTAGTGCTGAAGGCGACGGATTGGCCTACATCCACAGTGGGCTTGTTCGGGGTGGGAGTGGTCACTGTAGGATCGGAGTAGACCGTGTAGCTGGGGGAGGTGGCCACGCTGGAGGTGAAACCATTGGAATCCGTGACCTTCACTGAGACTGTGTAGGAATTTGCCACTGTTGGTGTGCACGAGATACTGGCGGAGTTGACCAAAGTGCACCCGAGCCCGCCATTTGACTGAGTCCAAGTGTAGGCAGTGTAGGTCCCGGTCCCCAAACTCGCGGCAGTGCTGAACGTGAACGTCTGTCCGACGTCCGCGCCGCTAGCGGCGCTAGGTGTGGGAACGCTGGCCGTAGGATCGCCGTAGACCGTGTAGGCCCCAAAGGTCGATATGGCGGAAGTGTAACCATTGGAGTCCGTGACTGTGACGTTGACCTCGTACGACCCCGGCGTTGTAGGTGTGCATGAAATCGAGGTTGCGCTTACGAGTGTGCAACCGAGCCCAGCCACTGAAACCGTCCATGTGTAGGTATTGTATGTCCCCGTGCCGCCGGAGGGGGTGGTGCCGAAGGTAATGGGCTGCCCCACGTCGGCTGATGTGCTACTGGGAGAAGGGACCGAAACCGACGGATCAGTCCATACTGTGTAACTTGACGATGAGACAAGTGCAGATGTCTTGCCGTTCGAATCCGTGACCATTACGGACACGATATAGGTGCTTCCAGCGGCAGTCGGCACGCAGGTGATCCTAGTCGCATGGAGAAGGGTACACCCGAGGGTGGGCGAGGATTCTGACCAGACGTAGTTGGTGTAAGTACCCGTCCCCCCGCTCGCTGTCGTAATGAAAGTGACGGATTGACCTATGTCTACAGTGGTCTTGGTGGCGAACGGAGTCGTGACCGATAGCGCGGGGTAGACAGTGTACGTGGCGCTTGACGACGCTGTCCCTCCGGCGGTGTCAGATGCATTCATCCATATAGTGTAGGTTCCCGCATTCACTGGCGTGCAAGCGAGGGAGTTGGTACCAACTCCCCCTGAGACTGACAGCGTTGGCGCTGCGGCGCAGCCGAGACCTGCAGGGGCCTCGAAGGCAGAGGAAGCGTCCGCTCCGTTTCCGAGCGCGGTGACATTGGCCCAAAAGGTCGCACTCGAACCCAGGTCAGTAGAGAAGGATGGATTGCCGGTCGGTGCGACTGCGATGGGGTTCTCCTGCAGGAGCGTCGATATGATCGTCACTGAAGCAGAGCCATGATTGGTCACGTAGAGGTTGCCATTGCCTCCGTTAAAGGTGATGGAATCCGGGTTGGTCTGGGCCGTGAGAGTGGCGGTCACAGAGAACCCGCTTACCACGCTCACCGTGCCTGGAGGGCCAGCGCCTTCGTTGGTGACATAGACGTTTCCGTTCCCGCTATCATATGCGACCGCGTCCGGAGTGTTTCCTACGCCAACGTTGGTGACTGGGGGATTGGGAGGGATCACAACTTGACCGCTGAGGACGTTCACCAGCGCGTTCCCGGAGGAAGTAACGTAGACCTCCCCGTTCCCGCTGTCGTACGTGACCGCATCCGGGGCGCTGCCCCCTCCTCCGACCCCGAAGCTGGCGAGAATCGCGTTGGTGGCGCCGTTGATGGCAGTAACCTGGTTCGTCTGGAAATCGGTGACGAACAGGTAGCCGTTGTAACTGTCGTATGTGATGGCATCTGGGTGTGAATTGGCAGGCAGTGCAAGAGACGTGACGACAGCGTTCATCGCGACGATTCCGCACCCTGCAGAGGCCCCGCATACTACGGTGACGGTACTATCCGACTGGCTCACCACGAAGATCTCGCTGTTCGTGGGGTCATACGCGGCGGTGACTGGCTGCGCCCCAGTCGCGACCGTTGTAACAACCGAGGTCCCCAGGATGATGGCCGTGTGCCCCGAGGTCGGCTCGGTCACGAAGACCTCGCCATTGTTCGGATCGTAGGTGGCCGAGTTAACGACCGTTCCAAGCGCTATTGCACCGGTCACCGCGGTCCCCGTGAGGACACTGACGTTGTCTGAAGTCCCCGAATTGGTCACGTATACACTGCCGGTCCCCGAGTCGAACAGCCCTGAATTGGGAGTGGTCCCCACAGGCAAGTTGGCCACGACCTTGGCGGCACTGATGACGCTCACGTTCGCAGAGCCCGAGTTCTCAACGTAAATGTAGCCGTTCAACGGGTCGTACACAGAATACTCCGGCGCTGTCCCCACACCTACATTGGCTAGCACTGTCCCAACCTCCTGCGAGGAAGTGAAGGGCTGTACGGTCACGTGAGAGTTGATGTAGGAGGGACTAGCCACGCCACCATGATTCATCCCCGCCGCTTGACTCGAAGAGGGATTGCTGGAGGGCATCGTGGGGGAAAGAGGCGGTGAAATCGGGACCGAAACAGTACTCGCTGCGAGGGGCACGGAGGGGCTTGCTACTTGCCCAGGGGCAGATGGAACGGTCACAGCGCGTGACGGAACTGAGGGGGACGAGAACGCCGGGAGAGAGATGACCGTCCCTGCACCGGAAGGCTCTGACGCTGGTCCTGGGGACTTCTGTTCCGTGGGAGCGATAACAGAGCTCACTGCATGCGACACAGTAGTAACCCTGAGCGCGGGGGAGGGTGCTGTACCTCCTGCCGTGAGAGGAGAGGCGAGAGACATCGTAATGAGAACGGTCACCAAGGCCAAAACACTAAGGAGCGTTCGAGTTTCGTTCATGGTTCCACCAAACCCCAATCCTCGGGTTCAGTTCTCCTATTGGATGCTGGAATGTAAACCTTTGCCCTTAGGACACGACAAGTCGACCTGATGCCCAATCTCACCTGGCCATCATGGAACGACCCAGGTCCTATTCTGATTCGGGTTTGGACGTGGGCTTCTCGGTCTCTTCCTCGGCGTCCTTGCTCGCCCTTTCCTTCTTGTCGTCCTTCACCTTCTCTTCGGTCTTGTCCCTGCCGGTTTCTTCGGTTGTCGAATTCTTGACCGAAACCCTTGTGGTTTCGCCCGACCTGGATCTCCGGACCCACGCGAGAAGCAGTAGCATGAACATCACTATGGCCAACGCCCAGAAACCGCCGATGATGTACCACGTGGACGCGGAGAGCCCCATGTACGTTGGAGAGGGCGAAGAGCTAGCCTTCACCGTCAGCGAAAGGTAGTCCGTGGCAGAAACCCTAACGGTGTCGTTCACGGTCACTAATATGGTATAGGTCCCGCTGGCGGTGGGAGTGCAAACGAGAGTTGCCGAGTTCGAGCTAGCACACCCTGCCGGAAGGCCACTGTAAGTGTAGGTATACGGGGCAGTACCACCCGAGGCAGAGACCGTTAGTGTCGTTGATTTGCCCACAAAGATGGTGTTCGCGGATGCTGTGAAACCGTATATCGTGACCACGCGATTCACCGTGAGGGACAGGGTCGAGTAGGTCGATTTGCCCAACGAGTCGGTGGCAAAGATCCGTACGGTGAACGACCCAGACACCGATGGGGTGCAGACCATGGATGCTGCGTCGGTTGAGGTGCAGCCTGTTGGAAGTCCGGTATAGTTGTAGGTATAGGGGGCACTTCCCCCAGAGGCAACAACGGTAAGGGTCGTCGAGCCAGTGATGTCGAAAGGATTGGGTGTGGCACTGACCGAGGTGATCGTGACCGCTGTCAGGATGCTAAGGGTAAGGTTGGCCGACACGGATTGCCTCAACGAATCGTTCACGAAAACGCGAATGGCGAACGTCCCAAACTCGGACGGTTTGCACGACAGGGAAGGCGTGTCGGACGAGCCACATCCTGCGGGCAGGCCCGTGTAGACGTACGTATAAGGCATGGTCCCGCCAATGACCGCTGATGTGAGCGTCGTCGTGATGCCCACTTCTGTGGGATTCACAGAGGCGGTGAAGTGCGAAATGGCGATCACAGGATTGACGGTGAGGAGCAAGGTTGCGTCAGCGGAAACGCCAAAGGTGTCGTTCGCGAATACCCGGACCGTAAAGGTCCCCGCTTCGGTGGGTGTGCAGGTCAGCGAATCCTTTTTCGTTGACATGCAGCCTACGGGAAGCCCAGTGTAGACGTATGAGAGTGCACCGGTGCCACCTGATGCGCTGACCTTCATGGTAGTGGATACCCCAACATCTGTGGAATTCGGCGAAGCGGTGAATGATGCAATGGATGGATCAGCGTTGACTATGAACTCCACTGCGTTCGAGATCGAGGTATAATTCGAAAGCCCCGAGTCCGTGACAATCACGCAGTAATAGGTGGTCACAGAGAGCAGCGTCAACGGGGAATATGTCGGTGTGGAGACACCGATGTTGATCGATTCCGCGTTTCCACAATCGATATTCGCTGAAAGATACCACTCGATGCTCGCAGTGTTCAGTCCGAGGTACGCGACGGTGGCTGTAAGCGTGGCAGCACTTTGGCCCACGTCATATGTCAAGGGACCTGCCGGCGAAACGCTTACCGTGGGGTCGGCAGCAACCGTGACTAGGTTCCACCCAGATGCAACAATCGTGGGAGTGCTCGCACTGTCGGTGATCTGGTAACAATAGTAAGTGCTGGTCGTCGGACTGTCCGTCAGTGTTGCCGAGTTCGTCCCTTTGGGGGTCCCAGAGGTACACGACAGTGGTCCGCTGATATCAGTCGCGGAATACCATTGATAGACGAGTGGACCGCTGCCTCCAGTGGGATTCGCTGTCAGCTGTATCTGTTGACCGTTGTCTATCGTGGGGGTTGAAGGAGTCACACCGCCTGCCATCAACGTAGGGTTCACTGTCACATCGACCCAGCTCGATGCCACGCTCGCCGGAAAGTATGCGCCATCTGTAACAGTGTAGCAGTAGTACGTGCTGACCGCCGGACTGTTCGTCAGTGTTGCCGAGTCCGTTCCTATCGCAGTCCCGGAACTGCAAGACAGCGATCCGCCGATATCTGTCGCGGAATACCACTGATAGCTCAGCGGGCTGGTGCCTCCAGTGGGATTCGCGGTCAGCAGGATCTGCTGACCGTTGTCAATCGTCAGGGATGCTGGAGTCACACTGCCGGCAATCAGGGTCGGGCTGACTGTCACTTCAATCCAACTTGAGGTCAGGCTCACCTGAGAGTGGGCGCTATCGGTGACCTCGTAGCAGTAATATGTGTCAACAGTGGGGAATTCAGTCAGTGTCGCGGAGTTAGTTCCTACTGGAGTCCCAGAGGTACACGAAAGTGGCCCGCTGATATCTGCCGCGGAGTACCACTGATAGTTGAGTGGGTCAGTGCCCCCAGTTGGATTCGCAGTCAGCTGAATCTGCTGGCCGCTGTCAATTGTCGGTGACGTGGGAGTCGCACTACCCACAGTCAGGGTGGGATTCACCGTCACTTCGTCCCAAACCGATGTTAGGCTTACAGGAGACGACGCGCTGTCTGTCACCTGGTAGCAGTAGTAAGTGGTGGTCAAGGGACTCTCCGTCAGTGTTTCTGAGTTCGTCCCTAGTGCGGTCCCAGAACTGCACGACAACGGTCCGCTGACATCTGTCGCAGAATACCATTGATAGATGAGTGGGTCAGTGCCACCGGTGGGGTTCGCTGTCAACTGTATTTGTTGACCGTTGTCGATTGCCGGTGATTCGGGAGTCACATCACCCACAGCAAGAGTTGGGTTCACCGTCGCTTCGACCCAGCTCGATGTTCCACTTGCTGGAGAGTACGCGTTATCCGTAACCTGGTAGCAGTAGTATGTACTGGTAGTTGGGCTGTCTTTAAGCGTGGCTGAGTTGGTACCTATCGGAGTCCCGGAACTGCACGACAGCGGTCCGCTGATATCTGTGGCAGAGTACCACTGATAACTGAGTGGGTTGGTGCCGCCCGTGGGGTTCGCTGTCAACAGAACTTGTTGACCGCTGTCAATCGTCATGGAAGCCGGAGTCACACTACCCACGGTGAGAACTGGGTTCACCGTCACGAGATTCCAGGATGATGACGCATTGAAGCCCGAATTGTCAGTTATCTCGTAGCAGTAGTACGTGTTCGTTGCCGGGGAAGTAGCGTATGATGAGGTGGTCGCACCCGCACTACCATGCGTACATGAACCGCCGCCAGTGAGAGAATAGTACCACTGATAGCTGACATATGGGGGGTAACCGCCAGCCGGGTTGCTCGCCAGAGTGATCTGCTGGCCCGAGTCCATGGCAGGTGAACTGGGGGACACCGGGTTGGCCACAAGCAGGCTCCCATAGACCCATGCGTCTCCTAGAGTCGTGCTGTTAACTCCCCCGTATAGTAATACGTATCCGTCCGCCGCATCAAAGACCAAGAGCGCATCGTCTCGTTCGCCTGGGGAGCACAACGAGCAGATCTTTGTCCATGTCCCGTTCTTGTACTCCCACGTGATCCCTAGTGTCGTGCCGTTCCATCCACCATAAAGCAGCACATATCCATCCGCCGCATCGTACACGATGGGTGTATCATCTTGAGACCCTGGAGAGCACGGCGAGCACACTTGAGTCCAGGTCCCATTCTTGTATTCCCACGCATCCCCGATGAATGCTACATCTTCTCCCCCGTAAAGCAGCACGTATCCATCTGCTGCATCATACACCATGGACGCGCGGTCTCTAGGCCCCGGAGAACAAGATGAGCACACCTCTGCCCATGTTCCATTCTTGTACTCCCACGCGTCGCCGAGACGCGCCCCGTTGTATCCTCCGTAAAGCAGCACATACCCGTCCGCTGCATCATACGCCATGGACGCGCTGTAGCGACCCCCAGGAGAGCATGACGAACAGATCTCTGTCCATTTCCCACCCTTGTACGCCCATGTGTCCGCTAGATTCCCTGAGTTGAATCCCCCGTAAAGCAGCACATATCCGTCTGCTGCATCATACGCCATGGACGCATCCAGTCGATTCCCGGGAGAACACGGTGAACAGACCTCCTTCCATGTCCCACTCTTGTACTCCCACGTGTCCCCGAGAACCCCGCTGTTCAATCCCCCGTACAGCAACACATACCCATCCCCTGCATCATACACCATTGGAGTGTCGCTTCGAGGCCCGGAAGTGCACGTTGAACAAACCTCAGTCCATCCAATCGCGGTGCCAGATGCAGCCTTGTATTCCCATGCATCCTCTAGGGTCCCACCGTTCGTTCCTCCATACAGCAGTACGTACCCGCCAGCAGCATCATACACGGCGGACGCGCCATATCGAGTCCCGGGAGAGCACGGCGAGCAAACTTCGTTCCATGTCCCATTCTTGTAATCCCATGCGTCCCCGAGATACCCAGTGCTATCTCCTCCGTAAAGCAGCACGTAGCCGTCCCCTGCATCGTACACCAAGGACTCTCCGTACCGTGGACCAGGAGTACACGACGAACAGACTTCGGTCCACGTCCCGTTATTGTATTCCCATGCGTCCCCTAGAGCACCACCGCTATCTCCACCGTACATCAGCACATATCCGTCAGCCGCGTCGTAGGCCAGCGATTCTCCGTAACGGGTACCAGGGGTACACGATGAACAGACCTCGGCCCATGTCCCATTCTTGTATTCCCATGCGTCCCCGAGGTACGCACCGTTATCTCCACCGTACAGCAGCACATACCCGTCTGCCGCATCATACACCATCGACGCCCCATAGCGGGGCCCGGAAGAGCAAGATGAGCACACCTCTTTCCAGGTTCCGCCCATGTACTCCCACGTGTCGCCGAGATTTCCACCGTTGTATCCTCCGTACAGCAGCACGTACCCGTCGGCTGCATCGTACACCATGGATGCCAGATATCGAGCCCCAGGAGTGCACGATGAGCAGACCTCAGACCATGTCCCATCCTGGTACTTCCACGTGTCGCTGAGGAGCCCACCATCATGTCCTCCGTACAGCAGCACATACCCGTCTGATGCATCATAGACTGCAGAGCCAAGGTATCGGGGCCCCGGAGAACACGATACACAGGCCTCTGTCCACCCTTCGGACCCAGAGTGTGGGGTAACAAAAGCCGGGCTACTGCATATCCTGCCATTTACAGCTATCCCAGATGTGCAAAGAGGCGATTGACCTGCGGCTGACCCTTGCATCTCGTTCAAGGATTGCTCGGCCTGCATCAACTCCTGGGAACGTCCAGTCGGTCCTTGCGAGGTCGTGCCTTGTTCGGTTCCAGAACTGGATATAGTGCTAGAGGGTGCGCTGGCAGTAGATGAAGGCACAGCTGTGCCCCGTGCAGCGCCTCCGCTTGAAACGGGTGCGGCACTGGCCACTGAGGGTCGATCGGTTCCCGCAGAAATTGGCCCATTCATGCGGGATGCGGAAACCGATCCAGATGCGCCTGAAGTGGTGGACGGTGCGGTCACCTTCGCATCACTTGGTACTGACCCGGTGGAGCTGTGGGAACCGAGCGTGGACGACGCCGGGACTATGAAGATTAGCACGATTCCTAGCACCAAAGCTTTCGTCAACAAACTCGATCCGCTGCCCCTCCCTGAAGTCAAGGCCATGTTCTCCGGAACAACTAAGGGCTATTTCCACGTTCCGGTTTGGTGGTGCGAGTGTGGAGTACAACAATTATTTCCTAGGGAGACCGGAGGGGAAGGGAAACGTCGAACGAACGTAGGGGGGTCCAGGGGGGAACCGCCATCCCCCCTGCACCCTGCC
>Ga0326727_10010850_pt1 | contig 21498 bp, 18 predicted proteins | sample MB2enrmetagenome_FD_207643 | JGI IMG/M metagenome (GOLD analysis project Ga0326727, IMG submission 207643) | Lab enriched peat soil microbial communities from McLean, Ithaca, NY, United States - MB29MY | ecosystem: Environmental > Terrestrial > Soil > Wetlands > Peat | place: USA: New York...
GAAGCTCAAGCAATACCGCGCCAGCGCTACCCGCTACGACAAAACCGCGTGCAATTTCCTGGCCGCCGTCTACCTCGTAGCCGCTGCGATTTGGTTAATTTGATGACACGCCCTAGGATTCTGCCGCCGCTACGGATTGGACCTGGGAGTCCCCGCCTATTTTGTAATGCTTGACAATGTCAAACATTGACCTACAATGACAAGCATGCGCACCGCGAAGACAATCTCGATCACGCTTCCCCCCGAATTACTCGTGAAGGCGCAAAAGACCGCCGAGCGTGAAGATCGCACACTCAGTGAACTCTTCCGCGAGGCCCTTCGCCGTTACATCGGGGCCGATCCGGAGTGGGATGCGTTGCTGCGCCGCACGCGCACCACAGGCCAGGCGATGGGCATTGCCACGGAGGCGGATGTGGAGCGGCTGTCAGATGAATTCCGGCAGGAACGGCTCGCGGCTCAATGATGCGTGTCGTTGCCGACACCAACGTTTTCATCTCTGCACTTCTCTTCGGCGGCAACCCAGGAAGATTTCTCGATCTTGCGCTGCACCGGAAATTCGTGCTGGTAACTTCCCATGCGCTACTGAATGAGCTGGACGAGAAACTGCGCGGCAAATTCGCAATTTCAGATAGCGATGCGCGAATGATTCGAGTCAAGCTCGAAGCCAGCGCGGCGGTCGTCAACCCGGATTTTGAACTCCATGCTGTTCCCGGCGATCCAGACGACAATCGTGTTCTGGAGTGCGCTCTCGCGGGCAAGGCTGCCTTGATCGTTAGCGGAGACAGGCATCTGCTGCGGCTCGGCAACTATGAGGGGATTGCGATTGTCACGGTCCGCCAGTTTCTTGAGGCAGCGCGCTTCCAAAATCTTGAGTTCTAGTGCAAGTCGCCTGAAAACCTGAGAGCATTGCATGAAGACCCTGCGCAGAGTGCGGCAATCTCATTGCCTCGTTTCTTTGCGGTTCGTCTGTACAATGATCGGTACCGAAAATATTCTACCGGGAGCTGAAAGATGCCGCTCGATTCGCCCCTCGCCTGTTTTGCACTGGCAATCTCTCCCCTTGTGACTTTGATTTTTGTTTCTGCCGGTTGGTTCAAACGTGAACCGGCATCGCGGCCATCCATAGCCGCTGCAATTCCGCTTTGCCTCACATCAATCGCCATCCTTCTCGGACGCAGTGCAGTAGTTCTAATCGAAACATTCAACAAGATCGCAACGGGTGAGACGGCTGGCCTTAGATCTGTCGTCTCTGGCATTCTTCGTGTGCAGCGGCCGCTGGCCTGGGGCTTTGCCGACTTTGGAGTTTGTCTGATTGTTCTCCTTTCATTCATGGTTTTTCTCAAATACTCACGCGACGATGAATCTCCGCTGCTTCACGCATATGTTGCGCTGCCGGCGCTCATTGTCACAGCCACGGCTGTTGCCGCGCTCTTTTTACTCGTGTATCTACAAGCCAGCACGCTCGATCTGGTTATGATGATTGTCGATACGCACCGCATCCACGAGCTTGCCTCGCGGTTCGGTACAGTGGCTCCAGCTTATTTTGCCCGTAGAATAAGCACCCAGCTCCTCGCCGTTGCCTTTCTGTCGTTTTCCGTATTCTGCACCCTGATCGTCACCGGAGTTACCAGCTTGTTTTGGCGGCAAAAACAAAATAGCCGACAGGCATTTGCCGTCGTACTCACCCTGGGCGCGCTACTCGGCTGCGGCATCAGCGTTCTCAATGAACTCGGCTTTGTGGATTATTTGCTGCGGGTGCATTAGCGGCCGGGCGGAGATCTCCGCAGCGCGTGGCCGCTTAGTGGCCTGCCATAATTGAATACCGCCCAGCCCAGGATCGCTAACGCGCAGTCCCGCAGTGGGATAATAGTTAAAAGCCATGACCAACTCGAAGCCAGAAAACCCCGACGCCCGCAACGCCGAACCGCTCACGCTCTCGAACTTTCTCCGCGACCAGATCGCCTCCGACGTGGAGAAGAAAACCTACGGCGACGCCGTAATTCAGACGCGCTTTCCACCCGAGCCCAACGGCTATCTGCACATCGGCCACGCCAAGGCCATCTGCATCGACTTCGGCCTCGCCGACGAGTTTGGCGGTAAGACCAACCTGCGCTTCGACGACACCAATCCCGAAAAGGAAGAGCAGGAGTACGTCGATTCGATCATGGCCGACGTGCGCTGGCTGGGCTTTGAGTGGGACCGCCTTTGCTACGCCTCCGATTACTTCGGCCAGCTCTACGAGTGGGCGCTCAAGCTCATCAAAGAGGGCAAAGCCTACGTCGACGACCTCACCGCCGATGAGATTCGCCAACATCGCGGCACGCTCACCGAGCCCGGCAAAAATTCGCCCTATCGCGAACGCCCGGTCGAAGAGAACCTCGACCTGTTTGTGCGCATGAAGAACGGCGAGTTCCCCGACGGCTCGCGCGTGCTGCGCGCCAAGATCGACATGGCCTCGCCCAACCTGAACATGCGCGACCCGGTGATGTATCGCATTTTGCACGCCGAGCATCACCGCACCGGCAACGAGTGGTGCATCTATCCCATGTACGACTACGCGCACGGCCAGTCGGACTCGATCGAGAACGTGACCCACTCCATGTGCACGCTTGAGTTCGCCGACCACCAGCCGCTCTACCGCTGGTACATCGAGCAATTGGGCATCTTCCCTTCGCGCCAGTTTGAGTTCGACCGCCTGAATTTGACTTACACCATGCTGTCGAAGCGCAAGCTGTTGCAACTGGTTACGGAAAAGCGCGTGAACGGCTGGGACGATCCGCGCATGCCCACCATCAGCGGCATTCGCCGCCGCGGCTTTACGCCCGAGGCCTTGCGCGCCTTTGTCGCCGCGGTTGGAGCTTCGCGCACCAATGGCTCGCAAGACATTGAAATGCTCGAACACTTTCAGCGCGACGACCTGAACCACCGCGCCCACCGCGCCATGGCCGTGCTGCGCCCGCTCAAGCTGGTCATCGACAACTATCCCGAGGGCGAGGAGTTTGTTGAAGTCGCCAACAACCCCGAAGACCCCAGCGCCGGCACGCGCCAGGTTCCCTTCTCGCGCGAGCTTTACATCGAGCAAGACGATTTCCGCGAGGTTCCTCCGCCCAAGTATTACCGGCTCTCGCCGGGCAAAGAGGTTCGCCTGCGCAATGCCTACTTTATTACCGCGCAGAGCGTGGTGAAAGACGCCGAGGGCAATATCGTCGAGGTCCACTGTACGTACGATCCAGCCAGCCGTGGCGGCAACTCGCCCGACGGCCGCAAGGTGAAGTCGACCATGCACTGGGTTTCGGCCCGCCACGCCCTCTCGGCCGAGGTCCGGCTCTACGAACATCTGTTCTCGAAGCCAGATCCCTTCGACTTTCCCGAGGGCGGCGACCTCTTCGACAACCTCAATCCCAATTCGCTCGAGGTGATCCCGGACGCCAAGCTTGAGCCCTCGCTCGCGGCCGCCAAGGTGGGCGATCACTTCCAGTTTGAGCGCGTGGGATATTTCTGTTTGGACCCAGACTCAACCGGCGAAAAGAAGGTCTTCAACCGCACGCTGGCGCTCAAAGATACCTGGGCGAAGATCGAGAAGAAGGCGGCTGTATAGGCAGCAGCGGCGTTAGCGGGGCTAGCGGAGTTAGACTACGCGCTGCAATTGCATCAGCATTCATGAATCGCGGCTCTTTCATGTAGCGCCGGTTTCCAAACCGGCTGTAGCGCGGGTCTCCTGGCCCGCGCTTTTCTTTGATTGCATGAGCTGCAAAGATTCGCGTCGGACGAAATGCCGGAAAAATCGTAGCTTTAGCCATCCGTGTGACAGGATTGCGCTTAACAGCGTACCATGTCGCGGAGAGTGTCATGGAGGTTCAATGCCCACAATTGACGTTGATTACCCGCAACTTCTTCATCTGTTCCCCGAGCATCTTAACCCAAAGAGATCAGAATCAGCGTCCTTTCTTATTTGGTATTTGGAGAACTACTACCGCCTGGATACGCAGGAAGCGGTTGACTCGGTCTGCGACAATCGTGGAGATAAATGAGTAGACGGTATTTTTGTAAATGACAATGACAGGACCATTACGGTATTCCAGTCAGTTATCTCGCAGAAACCCGGACGAACAATCGGGGATGGCTCTCTGCGGGAGTTCGCTGGTACCCTGACGCAATTCAAAGACGAAGCCTCGGTGGAGGCGCTTATCAAAGCTGCCGGTGCCGCGCAGTTGGCATCATTGGCAAAGCGCATCGAATTGCTACACAAGATCTCCACTCATACATTGCGCGGCGAATTCATCGCGAATATGGACCTTGACCCGAACGGAGAGACATTCCTTAATATCACTCCGGGCATTGTATTCATCGGAAAATCCACTTTGCTTTCTACTTACATTTCCAATGAGAGAGAAATTCCGCACCACTCCCCAGCGAAATTCGATATCGTTGGATACCAGATCAGTGAATATATTGTTGATGCAGGAACAAAAGCCATAATATCCCCAATCAAGGCGAAGGATCTTATTGCTCTGGATGGTATCGCGGATCAATCAGTGTTTGCGTACAATGTCCGAGGACCACTAGGAAAAACGCAGGTTAACAGAGACATCGTGAAAAGCATTGAGGATGGCACGCTTCACAAATTGTCCCCTCTGTTTCATAACGGAATTACCGTAATCGCAAAGGACATCTCTGCGACAAAGGATGCCATTACAGCAAGCGACTACTACGTTGTAAACGGATGCCAAAGTCTCACAGCGCTCTATGAGAAGAAGAGTGCGTTGACTGATAATCTTCGCATCTTGACCAAGTTCATTCAAATGGAACCTTCGTCCGCAGTTGCAAAGAAGGTGACGGAATTCTCAAACAATCAGAACGGCGTCAAACCCCGCGACTTCATGGCTAACAGCACCATTTAAATCAGGATTCAAAACGAATTCAACGCTGATTTTTCTGGCCAGTATGTTTTTGAGATCAAACGAGGCGAGATTCTTCCTGTTGGTACTGTAATCTCGAATGAATCTGCCGGGTTGCTTCTGATGGCGTTTAACTTAAAAGAACCTTGGGCCACCCATCGCAAAGGGCAGATTTTCGATGAGCGTTATTCCGATTTGTTCGGCAAGCCAGCTGTTACCGCCGACCGAATTGTCTTGTGCCAAGTCATTGCCGAGGTGATTGATGCAGCACTACCAAAAATCAATAACCAACTGTTTGCCAAGTACTTTCTGGCACGATATTTTCTTGTATATATGGTCCGGAACATCCCCGGCGGAGTTAGTTCGGCTAGGCAAAATCCATCATGCGGTTTGTGGTTAGATTCTTATGCTGCGGAGTTCTCGGCTCCGCTTTGCCAGAGCTGCAGCTCGGCCAGGCGGCGGGCTTTGAGGCCGGCGTTGACCTTGCCGGCGGCGTGATCCCACAAAGGCAGTTGCGCGCTTGCCGCGTCGTAGTTGCCTGCATTCAGATCTTTGAGCAGTGTCGATCCGGCCAGCCGCCCAGCTCCCAGGTTGAAGCAGAAATCGACCAGGGCGTCGAACTGGCCTTGGGTAAGAGGCACAGTGACGAGCCGGGTGACGTCATGCTCGGCCCCGGCGACGTCCTTTGCGAGAAGATCGGCGGCTTGCTGCTCGCTGATCGGCCCAGGGAACGACTCGCTCGCAGTTACCCGGTGGCCGTAGCCGATGGTCGGAAAACCGGCGACATCGGTGTATAGGTTGCTGCGAAATCCCTCCGACCGCTTGATCAGATCCAGCCCGGCGGCGCTCAGTTGCATCCGTTTGCCCTCCTTGGCCAAAAAGTAAAGGGGCCGCGACTGGCCCTCCAATGTATCGGGGGCAGGCCGCAAACCCTAAAGCCAAAGTAGCAGAAAGAGCGAATCAATGAGCAAAGACTGTTGGCAAATTCTTTCGCCCGCTGAAGCGTCATACGGCCGCGTCTGGGGCTACTGTTTGATGTCCGCTCTGGCAGACTCGGCCCGGCGGGCAGCGTGTAATTCTTACTTGCTGGCGCCTCTCTCGTCTGAAGGGCAACGTAATTCTGCTTTGCTTAACGCCATCGTCTGCTAGTGGCGGGCCTGGCAGCTGTGGGGGCCTTGCCGGCGAGATGGAGAAAGTCGCCGAGGATTTCCGCCAGGGCCTCGTCAAAGTTGCGGTCGTGGGTCTTTTGCAATAGAGCCAGGTTGATGGAGTTAGTGAAGGTCCACAACACGTAGTGGCTTTTGCGGTCGTAGATCGTGAGCCGGAACATGGGCAGCGGGTCGGAGGCGCCTTTCTGCTTGCTGGGCTCGGAGGGACCGGAAGGAGCCTGAAGGCTGAGCTCCAGCACCAGATCGGCATGCGAAGGGTCGTCGACTAACGTAAACCCGCCATTGGTCTTGAGCGAATCGTAGAACTGGTTGTAGGCGCGGTCGGTATCGCCGCTGAAAGGCTCCGGAAAGAGCCCGCTGTCGGCGCCGGCATTGGAAACGAAGATGGTTTTGGCGGTAAGGATCGCCGCAGGCACGGGAGCTTGTGGGGTGGTTTGGGCAAAAACGGCGGGGGCAAGCGAAATGAAGGCGAAGAAGAGGAGCGCGAGATAACTGCCAGGGGTTCTCATGGAAACCACCTTTCTTTTCAATGTCATGTAGCAGAGATGCGGCGGAGCCAGGGCTTTGTTGTCTGGGGAGGGGTTTATTTCAGTGCAGGCGTGGCCCAAAATGGGACGCTGCACCGATATAAGGGCAAATATATAACCCTAAAGTTCTCAATATGTTATGTAAAATTTGCCGGAACCGTGTAAGTTTTCCTCGGAAAATGCTTGATAGGCGTTGACTCAAGAGGGGTAAAACAGTGGCCGTTTAGTAAAATTTACAAATGGTTAGATCAAGGAAAACACGCAACTTGTATCGACGAGTCCGGCTATGTGCATACATCATAGCTGGGACTTCAGCCGGTGCATTGATCGCGCTGGTAGTTCTGTTCTCGGCGCGAACAGTGCAAGCGGATGCGAGTCTTCCCAGACCAACCCTCAACGCGCCTGCGGCTTCCTCCGCAACGAACGCGACTCCACAGTCGCTCGACGAGCAGGAACCCCAACTGCCGCAGACGCCCTCAACCGCCGCTGCCCATGGTTGGCGCGACAAGCTCCATGGGATAGCATCCTGGTACGGCGGCGTATTCAACGGACGTAAGACCGCAAGTGGCGAAACCTACAATATGTATGCCATGACGGCCTGTCACCCCACCTTGCCTTTCGGCTCGATTGTGCGGGTGGTGAATCGTTCCAACCACCGTTCCGTCGTGGTCCGGATCACGGATCGCGGCGATTTAAGTGCGGAGGGGCGGATCATCGACCTCTCCTATGGCGCGGCCCGGAAGCTGGGAATGGCCTGGGACGGCATTGCACAAGTTGACCTAGAGGTTCTCTCCTTGGGTAAGCCGGCAAACACCGGCACCCACAATTAAGCAACTCTCTGGTTGGACTAGAGTTCCCTAGCCCAGGCGCCAAGACAAAAGCGCTCTGCGGGGGCACACGAATAGTGGATACTCTGGCGGAGAGTTGTTGAAAGACCGCGCAAGAACGGTAATCCAAAAGAAAGCGGCCAGCCCGAGGGCTGGCCGTATTTGTCTCTGCTGGAAACAGGTCAGTTGCCCTGGGGCTGGGAATAGGGTTTTTGCAGATACTGGCGGGCCTCGTTGACCGCTCCCTGGGTGTTGTCGTTGGTCTGCACGGCCAGCCGGTATTCGTTGACGGCGCGGTCGCGCTGGCCGGTGAGGTCGAAGATTTTGCCGATGGCGATATGGCTCCAGACCTCGGTCCAGGCCGGCTCGTCGTCGCCGCGCAACGCGTCGCGGAAGGCGTTGACGGCAGCCTGATAATTGCGCTGCGTAAATAAAAGTTCACCAATACGATAGCTCGCAAGAGAGCTCTGCGGATTGGCTTCAAGTGCTTTCTTATATTCGGTCAGCGCGCCGGTCAAATCGCCCTGCGCGACCAGTTGCTGGCCCTTGAGGATCGAGATGCGGACCTGTAGGTCGGGCGTGGTTTTAAGAACCCAGTTGTCGGGATCGATGCCGATCTTGCGCGGCCGGCCGAAGGTATCGACGACGAACTGGGTATTGGTGCCGACAATTTCGATCTTCTTGACTTCGGTTTTGCCTTCGGTCTCGACGCGCAACTCAACGGGCATACGGAAGAGGTCCAGATCCTGATCGATCTCGCCGATGGTGCGGAAGCCTTTGTTGTTGCCCAACCTGTAGACGGAATATTTGTTGGTGAAGCGCGGGGCTCCGGTGCCGTCGATCCACTGGGCGAAGAAGGGTGTAAGCTGCTGCTGGCTCTGGGCCTCGGCGACCTTCTCAAAGTCCTCGGTGCGGATGGAACCGTCGATGTACTGGCTGAGCGCGCCCTTGAGGATCGCCTGGAAGGTCTTGTCGCCGACTTGGCCGCGCAGCATGTGGAAGATCATGGCGCCTTTCTCCAGGGTCATGGACTGGAATTGAGGGCTGAAGGGATCCTGACGGCTGGAGCTGGAAAGCGGGATGGTGTCGTAGGCCAGGGCACCGGCGGCCACATCTTGCAGGGCGGTCTTCATGGCGCTTTTGCCGCTCTCTTCCTCGACGTACATCAGCTCGCCGTAACGGGACATGCCGTTGGTGATCCAGGCGTCATTCAGGTTCTTGGGGCTGACCTCGCAGCCCCACCATTGGTGGGCGATGGTGTTGGCCAGCAGGCGCACGCCAGATTTATCGCCGACGCGGGAGCCGGAGATGGCGGCCAGTTCGGGGGCGTAGACGGCGGGCAAGGTGTCATCGGGCAGCTCAACGACATTGAGACGGCTCGACTCGGGCTCGCCGAAGTTGTCGGTGAAGAAATCGAACTCTTTGTTGGCGGTCTGGGCGAAGGTGTTGGCCGCGTTCTGGTGGGTGATCGTCAAGTAGACCTTGACGTTGCCCGGGCCGACCGCGACCGGCTCGACGAAGCGGCCGGCGATGACGGTGCCGGGAAAGCCCGGCTTGGTCCAATTGAAGTCGTACTGGTTGCCCGGCTTGCCACTGGCGAGCGTCACGGATTTGGGGGCGCCGGCGGCGCCGCTGGCCACGACTCGCATACCCTGCGGAACGCGGATATGCATCTCGGCGGTGAAGCGGTCCGTCAAATAGCCGGTGGTGGGGAACCAGCGTGCAGCGTAGAGCAGATAGCTGATTGGCTCCTGGATGGCGGCGAGTTTGAGGCCCTCGATAGGGCCGTCTTCGTTGCCGGTGATGGCGCCGTCATAGGTAAAGGTCCAATGGACGGGCTGGCCGGAGACGAAGGCGTCGGGGGCGGTGACGCGAATGCCGCCGTCGGCCGTCCGCTCGCCATCGAGAAGCTTGCCGTTGTCGCCGGTGATCTTGGTGAGCTTGAGGGCGGGATGGAAGCCGAAGTTGACCACGCTCAGGCTGGGCGGAGCGGTAAAGGTGACCACGGTAGTTGCCGTCAGGTGGTGGGTGGCGGTGTCGAGCTCGGCATCGATGGCATAGCCGGTGATGTTCAGCGCCGGGCGCTCGCGCTGCACCCAAGCCGGCAACGTCAGCAGCAGACCTAGCGCACCAAGGGCCGCCAGGCGGCCGTTCTTACTCAAAAAGCCGATTCCGGATTTCGTCATCCTCGTACTCATCGTCTAGCCGTCCTTCGCAGGCGATCGTGGATTGCATGTTGCTTCAGGGTTGTGAGGCGGCCACCGCCGCCGGGCTCGAAAGATGCAGTTCCCTGGTTACGAACTCGGCGACCCGCGCGATAGCGCCGCCGCCGCCCAGCGCCTGCCGGATGGCCGCTAGCTCCTCTTTCATGGACTCGCGGGTGGATCCATCCGGTAGCAGAGTCTCAAGATGTTGGACGATCTTTTCCGCCGTAAAGTCATGCTGGATCAGCTCCGGCACTGCTTCCTTGCCGGCAATCAGGTTGGCCATGGCCACATGCTGAACCTTAACAATCTGCCTGGCGATAGCATACGTTACCGCCGAGACGCGATACACCACCACAAAAGGATTTCCCACCAGCGCCGCTTCGACGGTAGCCGTGCCGCTGGCGACGACCGAGGCCCGGGCATGGAAGAGCGTGGCGCGGGCATCGTCGACCAGCCGCACCGGCAACCCGCCGCCAAACTGCTCGACCAACAGCAAAACCCGGGTTCGCCGTGCCGCGTCGAGCGTTGCCGCCAGGGGCAAAACGAACTCGCGATCAGTGGATTGCTGGTGCAAAAGTTTAGCCGCCCGCAGGATTTCTGGAAGATTGGCCTCAATCTCTTTGAGACGGCTGCCGGGCAGCAAACCGATCCAGATTTTTTCAGGATCGAGGCCACTTCGGGCGGCAAAATCCTGGCGGTTGATCGCGGGCGGGGGCAGCTCGGCCAGCGGATGGCCGACAAAGCTGGCCGCAACGCCGCGCTCGCGATAATACGGCTCCTCGAAGGGAAAGATGACCAGCATCTGGCGAACGTATTTCCGCACCAGCTTGATGCGGTGGGCCTTCCAGGCCCAGAGCTGGGGACCGACAAAGTAGATGACGGGAATGCCCAGCTTGTGCAGTTCGCGCGCCAGCCGGAAGTGGAAGCCGGGGAAGTCGATGAGCACGGCCACGGCGGGACGGCGCTGGCGGAGCGCCTGCTTGAGCTTTTGGAACTCGCGCCAGATGCCCGGTAGATGGCTGAGCACTTCGGTCAGGCCCATGACGGCCACGTCTTCAGAGCGGACAACGCATTCGACGCCGGCGGCTTCCATCTTTGGGCCGCCCATGCCGAAGAGTTCCACATCATGGCCGAGTTTGTGGATCAGCTCATTTGCCAGCAACGCGCCGTATTGCTCGCCGCTGGCCTCGCCCGCCGAGATGAAGACCGATGGAGCCATCCAGCCCCCATCATAGCGGCCCGAGGCCCGTGGATCGAACAACGAGCAGCAAAGATGTGGGCCGGAGTGGAAATCGGGGAATCAGTTTTGCAATGGGTTTAAGAACGGGCACGGCGGCAGCGGTGTCTGAGGTCTTTTGCCCGCTCAAGCGGACTGGCGCGCCGAGAGTGTATTTGCCCAGGCTCGTGCCTGGGTCTACCGTCTGCCGTCCGTCTGCGGCAGACTTTGCTTTGCGAACAGCAACGGAACCGTCAGAGGAGCAAAAACGGATGCCGTTCCCTTGTTCCCAGCTTTTCCCCTCCCTGGTCCCTGCATCACCGCCCCCTGCTTTACCATCGATTCATGGCGCTGGTTGAAGTGGAGTCGGTCACGAAGATCTATCCCCGCAGAGTGGGTTTGCGGACAATGGAGCAGACGGTGGTGGACAAAGTTTCGCTGGTCATCGAAGCTGGGGAGACGCTGGGGTTAGTGGGCGAGTCGGGCTCGGGCAAAACCACGGTGGCGCGGATGATTTTGGGGCTGGTGCGGCCGACCGCAGGTACGGTGCGCGTGGATGGCGTCGATCTGGGCGCGGCTTCGGCGGCAGCGATGCACCGGCTGCGCCGCCAGATGCAGCCCGTCTTCCAGGATCCTTTTGCCGCGCTCAATCCGCGTATGAAAGTTTTGGAGATCGTTACCGAGCCGTTCCTCATTCACCGGCGCAGCGTAGAAAAGAGCGAGGGAGATCCCACGATAGATGGGTGCCCCACCCTCGCCGCGTCTTTGTCTTTGCGGCTAGGATGGGGCAACTCTGGCGAGCGCGCAAAGCTCCGCGCCAAGGCCGTCGAGTTGCTGGGCAAGGTCGGCTTGGACGAGTCGGCGTTGGACAGGTATCCGCACGAGTTCTCTGGCGGGCAGCGGCAGCGCATCAATATTGCGCGGGCTTTGGCGCTGCGGCCCCAGTTGCTGGTGCTCGATGAGCCGGTCTCGGCGCTCGACGTAAGCGTGGGCGCGCAAATCGTGAATCTGCTGCGCGGCTTGCAGCGCGAACACGGGTTGACGTATCTGTTCATCTCGCATTCCATGCCGCTGGTGCGCTATTTGAGCACGCGCATTGCGGTGATGGAGCGGGGACGGCTGGTGGAGACGGGAGAGGCCGAGGAGATTTGCTCGCGGCCGCGCGAGGCCTATACGCGGCAGTTGATCGCGGCCACGCCCGAGCTTCCCGCGGCATAGATCTTTCTATTCTTTCGCCCTGAACATCTGCGAACCCACATCCCAAAATCGGGCCGTGGGGCACCGGCAAGGATTGCCGCGCTCCTGGCTTTACAAAAATCAGGCGCCAGAGATCTTCGCAATTTGATTGGGTTCTGGGAACAAAAAGAAGTGCGGGTCCGGAGACCCGCACGATAGCCGGTCGAGAGACCGGCGCTACAAGGTGATCGCGAAAACTACTTGGGTTGGGTTGCCGTCGTGCCGGGTGTTGCTGGTGCCGCGGGCTGCGTCGTTGTGGCAGGTTGAGCCGGAGCAGCCGGACTCGCTGCGGTTGCCGATGGGGCCGTAGGAGCTGCCGCCGGAGTGGCAGGGTTCGCCGCAGGTGTTGCCGGGGCCGTAGTTGCTGGCGCGGCGGGCTTGGCTGCCGCAGGCGCCGCGGGAGTCGCAGCCGGAACGGCGCCAGGCGCTGCCGGCTTGCCAATGCCAGTCTCTCCGGTTTTGCTGGTCGAGCCAGTGCCGTTGCCGGGCATCACCGGACGATTGATGGGCGGAGCCGGATGTGGCGCAGTCGGTTCGGTTACATCCACCAGTTCAACGTCGAAGATCAGGTCCGATTTGGCAGGAATGCCGGGATGGTCGGGCCGGTCGGGCATGGCGTGCGTTCCGTAGGCCAATTGCCAAGGGATAAAGATGCGCCGCTTGCCGCCGATCTTCATGCCTTCCACGCCGTAATCGAAGCCGGGAATGAGCCGTCCCATGCCCTGAGGAAAGGCCAGAGGCTCGGCTTCGCCCATCTTGGGTTTGCCGTCGGCGTCCAGCTCGGGCTTGCCGTCTTTACCGATCACCGGCCTTTTGTGGTCGTCGGTGGTGTCAAATTTGACGCCATCGGCGGCGCGCCATCCGGTGTACTTGATGTGCCACATCTTGCCGGATTCGCCCACCGCGCCGGTGCCAACCTTGATGTCTTCGTAATGGATCACGAAGGGCATCGTTTTGATTGGGCCATGGAGCTCCTTGGGCACGTTCGGCGGCAGCTTGAACCAGGGTTGTGAAGCTGTAGCAGTTGCAGTTGCCGCGGGCTTGGCAGTGGTGGAGGCAGGGGCAGCCGTTTTAGCGGCTGCAGGACTGGCGGCCGTTGTCTTTGCGGCGGTTTGACCGCTGGCAGCAACGGCTGCCGCTAGAAAACAGGAAACAATAATGCGTTTCATTGTAGGGAACATCTCCAGCAAGATTCTCAAAGGGAGTTTAACAGGCCGAGCGGCACGGCGGATTAAAGATTAGCCAGCAAGCATAGCCGCCAGTAACGCTGTTCGCGGTGCCAGGTGCTCGATCAGGACCGATTCGTGGCGAGCGTGCGCGCCTTCGCCGACCGCGCCCATGCCGTCGAGAGTGGCAATGCCCAACGCGGCGGTGAAATTGCCATCCGAACCACCGCCCGAGGCTGCTTCGTCAAGGGCGAAGCCCAGCTCGCCGGCCAGTGCTTGCGCCTTACGGAAGAGCTTGACCGTTCCCCGGCTGCGTTCCATCGGGGGACGGTTGATGCCGCCGGTTGCGGTGATCTTGCAGCGCCGGTCGTTGGGTTTAAGCCCGGCAAAGCGGCGGGCGATACGGGCGGCATCGGCCTTGCGCGCGATGCGCACATCGACTTCGGCCCAGGCCTCGGCGGGAATGACGTTGCTTTTGCTGCCGCCGCCGGCCACGCCGACGCTCACCGTTAGGCCGCGCTTGAGGTCGGTCCAGCCGCTGACGGTTTCAATGGCGCGGGCCAGTTCGCGCAGAGCGCTGGCGCCTTTGGTAAAGTCCACGCCCGCGTGCGCGGCGATGCCTTCGACTGAAATCTTCCAGTCGCCAACGCCCTTGCGGGCGGTTTTATAGGCCAATCCCTGCGCCGGCTCGAGAACAAAGACGGCCTCGCACTCGCGCGCCAGCTCTTCGACCAGAGGCCGCGAAGAGGGGCTGCCGATTTCCTCATCGCCGGTGAGCAGCAGCACGATCTCGCGCTCCAGCAGTTGGGCCTCAGTGAGTAATTCCACGGCGGTGAAAGCCATCGCCGCGCCGGCCTTCATGTCGAGCGTTCCCGGTCCCCAGAGCCGGCCGTCTTTGGCGCGGCAGGGCATGGTGGCGAGCGTGCCCAGGGGCCAGACCGTGTCCAGGTGGCCGAGCAACAAAGTTCGCCCCACAGGCCGCTTCGGTCCGAAGCGCGCTTCAAGCTGATTGCCGTAGCCGCGCTGCCGGTGGAGTTTCACCCGGCCGCCCAACTGGCGTGCGTGTTCGGCGGCCAACGCGATGCAGGCGTCGACAGCGGACTTTGCCTCGGATGGCGACTCGGTTTCGACCAGCTTGCGTGTCAGCATCAAGAGCTGGGGTTCTTTGCGCCGCGCCCCAGCCAGCAGCGCGCGCAGGGGAAATTCGTTCGCTTTGGACATCGATCGGCCTCAAGGTAATTTTAGATTGTTATGGCCAGATTTTTTGGCTAAAATAAAAAGATGGAGTATAGCACCGGAGATGCGAAGAACCGCTTCACGGAGCTGCTGCGTGCCGTTGAGCGCGGCGAGCATGTTGTGATTACTCGCCATGGCCGCCCTGTTGCGCAGTTAACGCTTCCGCCGGAATCTGGCCGGAAGGCACGGCTGGGTGGCATGAAGGAGCGCATCCGACTGCTGCCGGGTTGGAACGACCCCGTCGATCCGGATCGTTTCATGGACGGAAGTCTTTGAAACGGCCTTCGGTTCCGCAGGGCTTTCTGCTCGATACCTGCACCATTCTGCTGGCTTTAAGCACTCCCGAAGTTCTAAGCAAGGAGATACGCCGGGCTATCTTCACCGGACCAAACCGCCTGAGCGTGGTCTCCTACTGGGAGGTCATGCTGAAAAGCATGAAGGGAACACTGGACGTAGGCGATCCACACAGTTGGTGGCCGGATGCTCTGGAGCAGTTGGCCGCCACGCCTTTAGCCCTGTATCCGGAACATGTTGCCGGAGTGTATACCCTGCCGCCAATTCACAAGGATCCCTTCGACAGAGTGCTGATTGCCCAGGCGATGGCGGAGAATCTGGTCCTGGCGACGGCGGATTCTGAGATCGTGAAATACCCATCAAAGTATTTAAATATTGTGAGTTAAGTTAAGAAACGCCACACAGTGGATTCGGCCAATATCGATCACTTCGAAGTGGTTTGTTCTGATCGAGCCGACGCGAGAAAAGCGCAGAGTGTGGTAAAAATACAACAAGACAGGGTTCCCGGTTGTATCGTCTAATCGAGTGATAGATCGTTCCCTCCCCCTGGAGAAGCACTTGGCTCAGCATTCACGGCCTGAACAGACGCTTGCGGCACCTCTTGATTTTGAAGGAGTGGGGCTGCATTCCGGGGCTCCGGTTCACATCCGCCTGCTGCCGGCTGCGGCCGGTTCGGGGATTGTCTTCCGGCGGACCGATCTGGAGAACTTCGAGATTCCAGCGATTGGCCGCAACGTCGCCAAGGTCAGTTACGCCACCAGTTTGATGCGGCAGGGAGTTTTGATCTCGACGACCGAACATCTGCTGTCGGCCTTGATCGGCATGGGCATCGACAATGTGATTGTCGAGATCGATAATCTGGAGCTGCCGATTCTGGATGGTAGCGCGTTGTCGTATGTAGAGGCCATTCGCAGCGTGGGTACGAGTGTACAGCGCCGCCGCCGCGAGGTGCTGCGTGTGTTGCAGCCGGTGGAGGTTCGCGAAGGCGAAAAGTTTATCGGCGTTTATCCCGGCCGGGGCTACCGGATTACTTACACCATCGATTTTCCTACGCCGATTGGCCAGCAACAGACTTGCGTGGATCTGGCGGAAGAGACCTACGGGGCCGAGATCGCTCCGGCGCGCACATTTGGCTATAAGGCCGACGAGAGCAAACTGCGCGACATGGGCCTAATCCGCGGCGCCAGCATGGAGAACACGATCATCCTCAATTCGACAGGACCAGAAAATGGCCCGCTGCGTTTCTCTGACGAGTTTGTGCGCCACAAGGTGCTGGATCTGATCGGCGATCTTTCTCTTGCTGGCCGGCGCATTGAGGGCCACGTAAAAGCCGTGCGCGCCGGCCACGCCATGCATACCGCTCTGGTGGCCCGGCTGCTCAAAGACCGCGCGGCCTGGGAGTTGGCGCATGTGCCGATCGAAGCTCCGGAAGAAGAGCAACCGGTAGAATCCGGTGTTCCTGCCACCCAACCGGTGTTGGCGGGCGTATAAGTAACGACCTTAACTAAACAAGAAAAGGCCGCGTAAAGCGGCCTTTTCTTGTTGCGGGAATTACTGAAAAATCGCCGTTGAAGGGTACGGCTCTTGCTTCTGATGAAATATGCTTTTTTCAAAAGATGAATATCGAGCTTGTTTATGCATGTCATCTTTCGGGAAGGGCGAGCTGTGTCTTGTAACAGGGCACGACTTCATACAAGTTTGGCGTCAAACATAGAGTATTGAATATGTGTAACTCCAATATCCGTGGCGTTGCGAGAAATTTAAAACTCTACCTTTGACGACAAACTAGTATCAGTCGTGCCGAACGCCAAGAAAAATCAGGGGTGGGCTTTAGCCCCTGCCATCTTGCGTTCTCTGCTAGACGCTGTATAACAGGGGCTCAAGCCAAGCCCTAGAAAGAAACAGCGTGGGTCTGGAGACCCACACAACAGCCGGTCTGGAGACCGGCGCTACCTCTTTCATCCATCGAGGCCGGAAGCGCCGGTGGGGGACTGTTACAAAAACTTCCTCGTTCGTCCTTTCATCGAGATACAGAAGATAACTAGATATCCATCTTTCAAAAATAGATATTTTTATAGAGGTTCCCTGGGAATTAAGCCTGCGTCCGCCACTTCGTCGAGAGCGCAGCCAACTTATCGTTCATGGTAAGTGGCGCCGCGGGCTTTTGCTGCCGGGGCGCGTTGCGCGAGGCGGGCGCGGTAAGTGCTTTGATCGACAGACCAATGCGTTTTGACTTCGCGTCGACGGCCAGCACTTTTACTTTGACGATCTGGCCTGTCTTGACGGCCTCGCCCGGGTCTTTGATGAAGCGGTGCGAAAGCTCGCTGATGTGGACCAGCCCGTCCTGGTGCACGCCAATATCGACGAAGGCGCCGAACTTGGTCACATTGGTGACTACGCCTTCCAGCACCATGCCAATTTGCACGTCATCGAGGGTGCGCACTTCCTGGTTGAAGCTGGGAGCGACGAACTTATCGCGCGGGTCGCGGCCGGGCTTGCGCAACTCGCTGAGAATGTCATCCAGCGTGAATGCGCCGGCGGTGATGCGGTTGCGGTCAACCTTCTCCAGCAACTGCGGCTGGCGAATAATTTCGGGCACGGTGGTATCGAGCAGCCCGGCGATCTGCTGCACAACTGGATACGACTCCGGATGCACGGCGGTCATATCGAGCGGATCTTCGCCGTCGCGAATGCGCAAAAAGCCGGCGGCCTGTTCGAAGGTCTTGGGACCGATGCCGGGCACCTCCAGCACCTGCATGCGCGAGCGGAATTTGCCGTGCTCGTTGCGGTAGCTGAGAATGTTGAGCGCGGTGCGCTCGCTGATGCCGGCAACATAGCGCAGCAGCGTCCATGAGGCAGTGTTCAGATCGACGCCCACGCGGTTCACGCAGCTTTCGACAACATGGTCGAGAGATTCTGCCAGTTGCCGCTGATCGACATCGTGCTGATACTGGCCGACGCCGATCGATTTGGGATCGACTTTGACCAGCTCCGAGAGCGGGTCTTGCAGGCGGCGCGCGATGGAGATTGCGCCGCGTACGGTCAGATCGAGATCGGGAAATTCTTGCCGCGCGACTTCAGATGCCGAATAGACGCTGGCGCCCGCCTCGCTCACGGTCACGGAAAAGATACCGGAGATGCCTTTGTCGCGCAGAAAATCGTGGACAAAAGCATCGGTTTCACGCGAGGCGGTGCCGTTGCCAATGGCGATGGCGCGCACTGGGTAGCGGCGCAGCAGCCCTTCGAGCTTGGTGGAAGACTCTTCGTTGCCGTGCTTGGAGGTGTGCAGATAGAGCACATCGTGGGCCAGCATCTTGCCGGTTTCATCGACGACCGCGACCTTACAGCCAGTGCGCAGGCCGGGATCGATGCCCAGAATGGCGATGGGGCCGGCGGGCGGCGCGAGCAGCAGATTGTAGAGATTGTCGCGGAAGACCGTGATGGCTTCAGTGTCGGAGCGCCGCTTGAGTTCGAGGCGAACCTCGGCCTGGATGGAAGAATTCAGCAGCCGCTTCCATGCGTCGTCGATGGCCAGCTCGAGTTGCGGTGTCCAGTCGCCGGGCTCGCGCAGCACCTTGCGGCGCAGAATGCCCAGCGCGCGCTCGGGCTCGACCTCGATCATGAAATAAAGGATGTGCTCGCCCTCGCCGCGGCGAATGGCCAACATGCGATGCGAGGGAATCGTTTTTACCGGCTCCGTGTACTCGTAGTACATGCGGAATTTTTCCTGCTCATCGACGGCGTCGAGCACTTTGCGGCTGACCACGATGCCCTCGTCGAAGACCAGTTGGCGCAGCATCTTGCGCAGATCGGCATCTTCACTAATCCACTCGGCAACAATGTGGCGCGCGCCTTCGAGCGCTTCATCGGCGGTGGCCACGCCCAACTCGGCGTTGACGAATCCGGCGGCCAACGCATCCAGAGGCTCGGCGGCGGGCTGCTGATCCCACAGATATTTGGCCAGCGGCTCCAAACCTTTTTCGCGCGCGATCGATGCCTTGGTGCGGCGCTTGGGCTTGTAGGGAAGATACAAATCCTCGAGCTCGTTTTTATCGAGCGTAGCCTCGATGCGCGCCTTCAACTCGTCGCTCAGCTTGCCCTGTTCGGCGATGGAGGCGAGGATGGTCTCGCGCCGCTCTTCGAGTTCGCGATAGTAGGCCAGCGACTCTTCAATGGAGCGGATCTGCACCTCGTCCAGATTGCCCGTGGCCTCTTTGCGGTATCGCGCGATAAATGGCACGGTGCCGCCGTCGTCGAGCAGTTCAATAACCGCGACGATGCCGCGCAGTGGTAGGTTGAGTGTGGTTGCAATATGCGCAAGGATGGCAGGGGATAGATTTTTCTTGTCCGTCATGTGTGTCCCTGATCATCTTAAACGGAAGCGCAGGCGCAGAGGGCGGGATGGGAATGTGCAAAAACGGGCGGACGAATTGTGCATTTTACCGCAGTCCCACGGGGCGGCAAGCCGCGAAAATTCCGCGGCCAGTACGAGGCAGGCGGCTGCGTCTTTGCACGTAAACTGAAAGTATGCCGCCTATTTTGATCGCGCAGAAGATCATGAAACGCTTCGGCGCCCTGCCCCTTTTCGAAGACATCTCATTCGCCGTGCATGACGGCGACCGCATCGGGCTCATCGGCCCCAACGGCGCGGGCAAATCCACGCTGCTGGCAGTGCTGGGCGGCGAGCAGCAGACAGACGCGGGCGAGGTCTCGTTCCGCAAACGGGTGCGCACCGGTTACGTGCACCAGATCTCCGGTTTTGCCGCGGGCATCACGGTGCGGCAGGTGTTGGAGGCCGCGCTTACCCGCGCCGCGGTGCCGGCGGCGGCAGGCGAACAGCGGTTGCGCGAGACGCTGGGCCGCGCCGGATTTGGCGAAGCCGATAGTCCGGCCAATCCCGGTATGGACCGCGAGGCCGCCAGTTTGAGCGGCGGTTGGCGCAAGCGGCTGGCTATCGCCGAAGCCCTCGTCACCGAGCCCGACGTTTTGTTGCTCGACGAGCCGACCAATCATCTCGATCTGGAGGGCATTGAGTGGTTGGAGGGCCTGCTGCGCGCGGCCAAATTCGCCTTCGTCGTGGTCACGCACGACCGCTACTTCTTGGAGAATGTCGCCTCGGAAGTCGTCGAGCTGAACCGCATTTATTCCGACGGTTTGCTGCGCGTCAAAGGCGGCTACGCCAAATTTCTTGAAGAGCGCGAGGCCTACGTCGAGTGGCAGCAGCGCGCGCAAGAGAGCTTGCGCAACCGGGTTCACATCGAGATGGAGTGGCTGCGCCGCGGACCCAAGGCGCGCACCACCAAATCCAAGGCGCGTATCGATAATGCCAATGCGCTGATCACTGAGTTGGGCAAGATGGAATCGCGCGCCCAAAGCTCCAAGGCGGGCATTGTTTTCGATGCCACCGGCCGGCAAACCAAGCGGCTGATTGAGGTGGAAGACGCCAGCATCACGCTTGGCGAGCGCGAGATTCTGCGCGGTATTACGGTGAACCTGACCAACGGATTGAAGCTGGGACTGGCCGGGCCAAACGGTTCGGGAAAGACCACGCTGCTGCGCGCCATCACCGGCGAAATTCCGCTGAGCGGCGGCGAGATTCGCCGCGCCCAGAGCCTGCGCATCGTTTACTTTTCGCAGATGCGCGAGATCGACACCTCGCTCACGCTGCGCCGCGCGCTGGCCCCCGACGGCGATTCGGTGATCTACCAGGATCGCATGGTGCACGTGGCCAGTTATGCCGCGCGTTTTCTTTTTACCAGCGAACAACTCAATCAGCCGGTGGAGCGGTTGAGCGGCGGCGAGCGCGCCCGCGTGCTGATTGCCCGGCTGATGTTGCAGCCCGCCGACGTGCTCATTCTCGACGAGCCGACCAACGATCTCGATATTCCCACGCTGGAGATTCTTGAAGAATCGCTGCTGGAATTTCCCGGCGCGCTGGTTCTGGTTACGCACGACCGTTATCTGCTGGACCGCGTCACCAACGCCGTTCTTGGCCTTGATGGCCGTGGCAATGCCGGCCTGTTTGCCGACTATTTGCAGTGGGAGGCTTGGCGCGACCAGCTCTTGCAGACAGAAGAGCAACCGGCCGCGGTGGAAACTCCGCAGCTGGCGGCCGCACCCGCGGCGCAGCCTGTGCGCAAAAAACTTTCGTACATGGAACAGCGCGAATATAGTACGCTGGAAAACCGCATTGAAGCCGCCGAGGCTCGCATGCAAACCGCCGAGCAACGCGTGCAGGCTCCGGAGGTTGTCACCGATCCTGTCGCGCTGACCGAGGCTTTGGCCGAACTGGAAGCCGCCAAGGCCGAGCACCACGCCGCCTACGAGCGCTGGGTCGAACTGACGGAAAAGATAGGCGGCTAGCGAGCGAACTTGGGCATTTCTTGACGAACGATTCTTTGCCCAAGTTGCAGCCCAACGCAGAAACGGCCTCCGAACTCATATCGGAAGCAATTTAGAGTTCCCGATAGGGGATCCGTAACCCCCTCGTCTTTAGGCGACGGATCGTACTAGGCTTGTAGAGATGGAAGCCTATAAGCGAGGCATCCACACGGTGTGGGATAGCAAGTACCACCTTGTGTGGACGACGAAATACCGGTATGAAGTGCTTGGCGGAGATGTGAGACAACGTTGCCGGGAGTTGCTTTGTGAGATTGCGCAGAGTCTCGAGCTTGTAATCTACGCTGGCTCGATCAACCGGGATCATGTTCACATGCTGATTG
>Ga0326727_10010851_pt1 | contig 21496 bp, 22 predicted proteins | sample MB2enrmetagenome_FD_207643 | JGI IMG/M metagenome (GOLD analysis project Ga0326727, IMG submission 207643) | Lab enriched peat soil microbial communities from McLean, Ithaca, NY, United States - MB29MY | ecosystem: Environmental > Terrestrial > Soil > Wetlands > Peat | place: USA: New York...
GTTTATACTCTCTTTTTTCTTTTACTTCAACAATGAGCCGTTTAATGATGGAATTGTACGACTCATTTTCCGTTATTTTGAATTCTTTTAGCGATTTCTTTACATCTGGATCAAGGGCTATGGTAGATATATATTATAATATGTTATAATAGATTATTAAAATATGCATTTTAACATTATAAAGATCCATTTGCTATTTTGGGATGCATAATTTTTGCTATAAAATCTATGCATAAGTGAACCAAAAAATCCTTTTTTGTAATAAAATAAAATAGATTGAGAACAGTCATTTTTATAGAATTTTCAGTACAATGCTATAGTAAAGCGAGAGTAAGTCGGTTTTTCATGATTCCATGTATAAGATTATGAACTGTTTAGCTCTTCCCACATGTTATTGGCCATCGGGAGCAAGGCCCTATGTCTCTAGTTAAAGTCTACCACAAACAGGATGATGTTCATAGATAACTGTCGCAGTAGTATTGGGTTAAATTACTTATTGATCGTTGAATAAACCTGTTATATTTGCTAAATTGGTTACAGAACCATTATCAATATCTCCCTGTGGTATTACGTGTTCATAGAAAGCTGCTATCGACAGCAAGAACATTGGTGCTTATCGGGATTGTTCAGTCATGTTATCTGTGACATTTCAAGATCCTGCGAGATCCATATCCCTGAGTTAGCTGCGTTGTAGGTGTATGTTGATAGTCTGCCCTACAGCGTCAGAATTTGTTGGAGACTAATTTGGTTATTGTTAGTGAGGGACTCTGAACTGTGTTTACTGTTACAGCAGTACTTTTAGATATTGGCTTTTTACTGAATGAACCTGTCACATTAGCTAAATTGTTTATCGGACCAGCATCAAGATCTCCCGTAAACAGTCGATTTATTTGCGCCTTTCGTGATGATATTAAGTGACCTTTACGAAGAAGAAAAGCAGCGAAGATGCGAAAAAACTGCTGTGAGAAGTGCCTTATTGAAAAGGATTAAATAGGAACGAAAAAAGAGAAAAGGAGACTGAATTAAGAAAGCATTGTCATAAGACCCAATGTGCTCGCTGAAGATCTGCAATGATCGTGGAAATGATATTCTTTGAAAAACGTTTATCCCTACCATTTAAATAATTTAATTATTTTGGATAAATGTTCTGCGATTAGTGAGATTAAAAATGTGATTATATTAATAATTGTTTTGCTATCAAATATTTTAGGTGTTATCTCTTTTATTTTTCGTTCTTCTCCTTCAAGAAGATCCATAATTATTTTTAATTTTTCAAGCTCTTTTTGATCATCATTATCTTTTTTATTTAAACTAACTTCAATTATTTTGTCATAAATTTCCTTAAACTTCCTGTTTATTTTTTCGAATTCTGATATTTTACCGTTTTCAATTAAATTTCTAATTATTTTTTGTGTTCTTATAGAAAAAATCAAACCTAAAAGGAGCATCATTTCTGGTGTAGCCCAAGGAAATGAATATCTGATTAGTGTATCCTTTGTGAAATAAAGTGGGCTATGTGAGAGTAAAAATGGTATTAGACCTCCAATTATGTTCATATATACTAATATAAAATAGTTGTGTGATATCAATGATATAAAAGATATCACGGGTTTAAGTCCACCTGCTTTATCAATATCAAATACATTGATACTTATTGAGTATTTTCCCCTCAATTCATTCACAATCATGTATAGTTCTATCATTATCCAGATAATTATTGACAGTAAAATAAATAGCGAGTAGAAAGCTATCTTATTGAATATCTCAAGCAATACCGACCAAAATGTAGATTCAGCTGAAATTAAAGGAGAAACACTGGAAAAATATACATTTCTTCCACTTGCAAATTCAAAGATATGATATAAATCAGTTCCTACATAGGGGAGAAGAAAGATAACTATTATTGAATAACATAACCAAGATTTACGAATTTTTTTCTCTAAATCCTGTGAAAATATTTGATATTGCCCACATTGAAATCACGACTTAATGCATATTCTCCTCCTATCAGAATACTCTCCATTGCTGAACTAAATAAGGTGTTATAATCAGAGAAATTAAAAATATTTACCTTCGTTGAAAAAAATAAATATATTAAAAAAATTATCTCAGATATTATAAAAAAATAAACCAATAGTTTGTCGATAGTTTCTTGTAAATTTCAGGGGCCTTCATTTTCTCACAGATTCTAAGTCTGTATTTCACTTGTTTTTCTCAAAATCAAATTTCCATAAGTAGAGTGTATAAATTATTTGGATCAGCTTCAAGAGCAAGTGTATACTATTCTTCAGCTTCTTTCTTGCATCCCATTTTTTTCAAAAAATTCCATCATTTAAGTGTGCAAATGCATCATTTGGGTTGGTTTCTAGAGCAAGCTTAAGTTGTTCTTTAGTTTCTTGCGACCCATTACTGAATTTAACCATTAAAACTTAATTCTCTTATTTTACTCTCCACAAAGTTATTCAATTTTGTAACCACCATTAAACTTAAGCTTTTGAATTCGTTTATGTTCTTTATTAATTTGAAAGAATTATTGTCTTGTTGTCAGACCTACTTATATATATAAAAGATTTTTTATTTAAGTTTACTGGAAGTAACAATAATGTAATAAGTTATTTCACTCTTATTTAGTTAAAATAATAGAATGAAAGGATTGGTTATGCTAACAAAGTTTTTGTTTTTTTCGTCTTCACTTATGCACAGTTTTTGTAATAAAATCTCTGAATTTCCTAGTTCCACACGAAATAAGAAAATGGTCCTGATCTATGACTCATGGAGCTTATGCGACTTATAGAACATCTGGAGCGCATGGAACACTTGGAACCAATTAACCAAAACAACAGTCGTAAATAGAAAAATAAGGAAATAAAGATAATAGTTTATGAAGGAGAAGCTTAAACTATGCCATCTCACGCTCGTAAAGCATTAGGGGCCAATGAAGGGATGAGAGGTCTTTATATCGGGGAATTTGTCAGAACCGGTAGCAAACCAGGTTATATAAGCGGTGTTCATACGATCTTATTGAAAGACATAACAGATGAGACAGGACAGATAGTTACTGATCATCAATGGTTCAATATGACCAAAGGTTTTGAGCAGGTCGATTTAAAACTCGGTGATCTTGTGGAATTCAGGGCGACGGTGAAGAAATATATTAAGGGATACAAGGGCAAGCGGGAATACATTTTTTATAAGCCCAAGAAGGCAGATTATATGTTATCAAGGCCTACGAACATAAGAAAGCTCGATAAATAATATCCTTTTTATTCTTTCCAATGATGCACAGTTTTTGTGCTAAAACATAAGCACAAAAGTATACACAAAAAGCATATCAAATTAAGGACAAAAATTGCCTTTAATAGATTATACTCAATTTTACATATTTTGATAAAATATTTACATATCTGGAATTAAAGAAATCATCGCCTTTTCTATGGAAAGGAGTTAAATGAGAGCTAATTATGATATATTTATGATAGATCCGAATAAAATATTTAAAATGATAATTAATTTCATTACTATTATCATTCTTTATGTATTGCTATTGGCACTAATTGTGGGAGTGGCAAATATCCTCTTTAATATCAAATTAATTCTATTTGGGACTCTTGGGGGGGTTTTAATCATATAGTATCCGATGTCCTCACAATTTTTGTTCTTATCGACCTTTTCAGGACTTTTGCTGATTTTCGTGTACATGAAGAAGTTAGAATTACATATGTAACTAATGTTACAATTTTAATAGTCCTGCGTGAAATTGCGGCAGGATTATATGCCCAAAGATATGATTCTCAATTTATTTTAGGCCTATCGACATTGCTGTTGATATTAGGTATAGTGAGAGTTCTAACTATCAAATATCCCCCACCGCCCACGTAAATCACTTTAGCGAATCTAGGATCTATTTTTTGATGGCTAGCGTTACCCATTGTTCTCGAATGAGATCCTTACCACGAGCTATTACTGCCCTGTTCCCTACTATATTTACGACTATAAGCTAGGGTACCTATATTCCAAGCAGTGAGTATCCAATATCATAATCATAAAAATGAAACAACATTTCGTATCTGCTTGTGAACATAAAAGCAAATTGGACTGGAACAGACTTGTTTACTAAAAATTAAATGAGTCTGCGTTTTGCTATACTTTTCAGTTTGTGATTTAAGGTACTAGTGAATGAAATAGCAACGCAGAATTTATGTTGAGATAATACATAGTTTTTGTGCTAAAATCTCTGAATTTCCTAGTTCCACACGAAATAAAAAACGGTTACTGGTCTATAACTCCTGGAGCTTCTGGAACTCATAGAACATCTGGAGCTCATGGAACACTTGGAATTAATTAGCCTACTTATTTACTTTTATACAACATTCTTTTATGTCAATGAAAATATAGTACTAAACGAATTAGCAATTTATCAAGTTTGATAAAAAAGGAGAAAACTAAATGCTGAAACAATCATCTAGTAGAATGAAGAAGGTACTGGCAATTTTGTTAGTAGTCCTTTTTGTTATATCGTTGACAGCGGTGACAGTTAGTGCTGCACGCCGTGGTGGACATCACGGGGGAGGTCACCACGGCTACCGCGCAGGGGGTCATCACGGCCACCACGGCTACCGCAGCAGCTATTCTGACTACAACAATCGGCATTGGCGTCACCACTACTACTATGGCCGTTACTACGCTAACTGTGACTGGATATGGAGCCCTGCCACTAATAGCTGGGTATGGGCCTGCTAACAAGTAAGAGTATAGCCACCTAAAACAATATTTGGAAAAACAAGCGGAAAATTATAAAAGTGAAAATCCCAAATTCATTTTGGTCTAACTGACTGTAAGATTGCTATGAGTTAGTGGAACACCAGACGGATAACACATATATTGTGCAGCTCAGAGAGAGATTTTTTATCCAAAAGACATGAGCTGCAGATAGTTTTTATTGTTGTCATTGATACACAGTTTTTGTGACTAAATCTCTGGGTTTTCTAAGTTCCAATTGTAATATGAAAACATTGCTGATCGATTACCCATGGAGCTTATGGAACTCCTAGAACATCTGGGGCTCATGGAGCACCTGAAACGGTTCCGTTGCAAAAAATCCTTTCTAATGATGCAATAATAAAACGAAAACCAAAGATAGTAATATGCTATCTAATTCATTTAAATGGAAGCATTATGAAGGAGAAATTATCCTATTGAATGTAAGATGGTACTTAAAATACCCATTGAGCTATAGAAATTTAAATGGAATGATGATAGAAAGAGGAATTCAAGTTGATCACAGTACTATAATGAGATGGGTACATCAATATTCCCCTGAAATAGAAAAGAAGATAAGAAGACATTTAAGACCAACAAATGATTCGTGGAGAGTTGATGAAACCTATATCAAAGTAAAAGGTAAATGGAAATATTTTTACCGAGCAGTTGACTCAAACGGAGATACAATTGATTTCATGTTAAGTTCAAAACGAAATAGAAAAGCAGCGAAGAGATTCTTTAAGAAAGCTTTGAGTTCTAATCATAATCAAATTCCGAGAGTAATAACTGTTGATAAGAATCCAGCTCTATCCACCTGCTATAGATGAACTGAAAAATGATAAAATACTACCTAAAAACGTAGGTATTAGACAAATCCAGTATTTGAATAACATTATAGAACAAGATCATAGATCTATAAAGCGAATCGTTAATCCAATGTTAGGATTTCAGTCTTTTCGATCTGCTAATAAGACTTTAAAAGGAATTGAAGCTATGAATATGATTAAAAAAAGACAAGTCAATAATTTAAATTACTCGGTTCTTAATGAAGTCAAATACATTAATCACTTGTTTAGTATAGTTTTATAATGTTGGTACATTTTCTTTGAATATTTTGATTTTTATCCAGTACTTATAGATTTACATACTTATTTTGAAATTTTTGCAACTGAACCCCATTTTGTGTACGTACCATCATATTTTTGATCTACCTGCTTATCTTTCTCTGCAATCTCTTTTTTATTTGCATCTACTTTTTCCTTAATTTGGCAATTCGAAAAATTACAAAACTTTTCTCCAAAGGTTTCCTTAACAGTTCTGCATGAAAATTGGTAATCTTTCCCATACATCGTTAAAGCATTATTTATTCTCAAATCAGTATCTGATGGTATTATGTCCGGAAATGTCGCAAACAACTTTTTTAGGTATACTTCGGTTTCATTTTTTTGTCATCCCGCATTTTTCACACATCAAACGCACAGATATCCCGGCATAATATCTTCCAGTTCTGATTCCAGATTCAAACAGCATTCGGATGCAAGGAAATTTTAATATATCAGTGCCTGAAAAATCTACATCAATAAATGTATGCTCGTTTGCTTTTTTAGCTCTTTCAACTTCTGCTTTTAATGCATTAATAACTACATTTTCAAATTCAGTACCCTTAATCTCCCATAATTCGACCCTTTCTGGGAATATCAACGGTAATTCATATGGTTCTGGTTTATAGTCTGGGATTGCATTAATTAGAGTTTTATACTGCCCTGGTGCTCTTGTAGTTCCAAAGGTACGAACCTGAGAGCCTTTGCTTTCGACATTGAAGTTTATCTTACCCTGATCCACTCGAATGCGGTCAATATCTACACCTGCCTTCTCTGTAAGTTTTGCAATTAAGGCTTTCCGTACAGTTTTATGGACATCTATATCTGTTTTATCTATTTCATTAAAAAAACTCTCTTCAAGGTCGATATTTCCATAAAATATACTTACATGAATTCCCTTTCCACCTGAGAACCCCATAATAAAAGGAATGTAATATATGACTTGAATTTGATGCGGCCCACAATAACGTCTGAAATAATGGCAGGAATAATTATTGCAAACATACCCTGAAACGCAATAAACGCATATGTGGGAATGGTACCTGTTACCTTGTAAGGACCAATGCCTCTCAAGAATATATTATCAAGGCCACCTATGAACGAGTTTCCGAGTGAAAAAGCGTGCGATTAACCAATTATTACCCATTCAACGGCTATAACACCCATTGCAACAAATGAATGCATCATGCTGCTCAATACATTTTTACGTTGGACTAGCCCACAATAGAATAGTGCAAGCCCAGGAAGCATTAATAATGCGAGTGCTGAAGAAATCAACATCCACGCAGTATCTGCAGCTACGATAGTTATTTTCGATCACCACTTACATAGCATCGTATCCATTTTCACTAGTGCGAATTCTGATCGCATTCTCTAAAGGAAGTACGAATATTTTTCCGCTCCCGACATAGCCGTTTTCATCTTTCGCTCCTCTCTTGATTGCATCAATCGTCATTTGAAGACGAAAATCATTAACTGCAATTTCAAGTTTGATCATTTCAAGCAGGTGTGGTTCGTAATTTTGAGCTTTATTTCTATCAAATTCCAGATATCCTCTCTGTGAACCGTAGCCTAAAACAGATGACACTGTAAGTCCATTTACTTCAACTTCCTGAAGCTCTTTTTTGACTGCATCAAGCTTTTCAGGTCTTATCATTGCGATTATATATTTCAAAGAAATCACCACCATAGGTATCCTACATCAGTAGTTTGTACTTATAGGATGCAGACAATAAAATAAAAAATTATTTAAATTTGTTGTTACTATAGTGGTAACATGTATCAGCAAATAAATCTTCAGTTAATTCGTAATCTTGAAAAGCTCGGGCTAACTGAAAATGAAGCAAAGGCATATGTAGGACTTGTGAGTTTGAGAGAAGCTACAGCTCGTGAAATTCATGAAGTTACAAATGTGCCGAGAGCCAAAATCTATGAGATTCTTGACACGCTTTCGAAAAAAGGCTATCTAGAAGTGAGGCAGGGATCTCCAACATATTTCCGAGCAGTTGATCCTAAAGAGGTAATCAAAGAAATAAGAGACGATTTTTTAAACTGCTCAATCGATGCACTTAACCAGCTCAATGAACTAAGCTATGAACTCCCAAAAAGTTCTCCTGTATGGTATATTCAGAGTGACCGTGTAATGAAGACCCGTATACGTGAAATTATGGACGGAATTAGGGAAGAATTGATTATCTATTCTACCAATCCAGAATTTATCCAGGAGTTTGAGCCCGAGATAAAAAAATTGGAAAAAATTTATAGTGTAAAGCTTATCGTTGATAAACTGGATAAGTTCACATCAATATCTCTTGATTTCAGAGAAACTTCAAAAAAGTTTACAAGTTTTATGAATAAAATTGCAATTGACGGCGTTCAGTATAAAGAAGAATTTTTTATGATTGCTGATGGGAAGGTATCAATAACAGTTTACAGAGCAGGGAACCGGAGAGAAGGGTTGATAATTAACTTGCCAATTGTTGCTTATTTGCAAAAAGCCATCTATGAAAGACTAATTGTGCCAAGTGGTATCATAGAAGACAAATGACAGCCTATTTGTCGGAATTACCTAAATTTCTAAAATCTCTAAAATCTCTTAATGCTTATGTGAGAGTTTCATTGTGAAAAATTATGAGAAGATCTTGCTCTATTACAAAATCAGTTTAAATCTTCACAATTAGGAAAAACTAATCGCTCTCATAACCGGAAAAATGTGATATAATAGTAAAAATTATGGTAGCAAACGGCAGAAATATTATTTTTGCAACAGAACCAAAAAGAGTGCAAAAAAAGCACATTTCGGATATAGAATCAATTGCAATGTCTATAATAAAGTGTAATATCAAGCCTTTTACAGGATCTTCCAGTGTCCTGTAATTCCCCCTACCGAGATCTTTTATCCAGTTTTCTTTTGTCTTGGAGTCTTAATGCTTACTAAGCCCTGCAGAATATTTTGTTAAAATATATAAGTTTACATCAAAACTTTATATTTAGTGGTTGTAGCTTCACTTTTTGAGTAAATATAAGGCTCAAAACTCAAAAACACATGATTTTTATTATAACTTATGCATTAGGTATGGATAGTAAATTCTGCTTTATGGTGAAAATGAGAAATAAAGAGTCAATTAAGATTTTAATGAACTTTTGGTACACGACCATGAATGACAGTTTGTGAATTTGCTGTAAATTTGGAAAACGTTATCTAATCCATTATTGCCACTAACATATTTGTAACTTCATGAATTTCACGAGCTGTAGTTTCTCTTAAACTCACATGTCCTACATATGCCTTTGCTTCATTTTCAGTTAGCCCGAGTTTTTCAAGATTACGAATTAACTGAAGATTTATTTGCTGATAAATGTTACCACTATAGTAACAACAGATTTAAATAATGTATGTTTATTATTTTTATCTATAGCAGGATTAGAAAGTTATTGGCCTTTTGATGTTGATTTTAGATCCAAGTGCGTAAGTCCTGCTGTAGATACAATGTGTGAGAAAATTGAAACTATATGGAGATGGTTTTATGACAGAAACAGAAAAATTAGGCTTTCCGGAATATCTGGAATTTGACGCGGAACAAGCCAGGAAAGAAATAGTTGAATTTGTTAGAAATCAGGTAACCAATTTTAGGAAAGATGGTGTAGTGGTCGGCCTTTCTGGCGGACTTGATTCATCGACGGTTGCATACCTGTGTGTTGAAGCACTAGGCAAGGATAAGGTTTACGGTCTTATACTGCCCGATCGTGACACTAAGCCACAGAACACAGATGATGGTATGAATTTGGCTAAGAGCCTCGGAATACCCCATGAGAAAATCGTTATCTCGCCGCTTCTAGAAAAACTGGGGGCGTACGACATCGTTTCCCACGAAAAGGCATCTGACAGAAAGTTCATAGAGGAGACCCTTAAAAGTAAAAGTGTTGCCATAGTCAGTGAGAAGGTGCCTGAGCACTTCAGCCAAACAGCGACTGTCGGTGCATGTTCCCCATCTGTCAGGGACTTTATGGCTGTGGGGGGAGCAAAATTACACATCAGGATGACGATATTATATTTCCATGCCACTCTCAAAAATTACCTTTTGGTGGGCACCGATGACAATTCCGAATTAACTATGGGCGTGTACGACCGGTATGGAGATGGTGCCTGTGACATTTCTATCATGTCGCACCTATACAAAACGCAGATAAAACAACTGGCAAAGCACATTGGGGTACCTGATCACATCGTAAACAAGACATCTTCTGCTGACCTGTTTGGGGACAGCATGCCTAACGAAAAGTTAATTGGTTTATCTTATCTAAAGTTGGACGACATCCTCTGTGGCATCAGGAAAAGCGGTTTAAATGATGACGATATTGCCAGAAGAGCGGGAGTGAAACCGGCTGTAGTGCAATCTGTCAGGAAAGGTATGAAAGATGCCAGCTTTGTTGCAAATTTGCCGATATCAGTAAAAATATTATAAAAAATTTAGAAGGTTTATAAACTAATGCCATGGATAATAATACATATTAGAGCGCATGTGATTTTATCAGATAAAGTATACTGGAGCATAAACTAGAAGATGTAACTATTCAACCTACAAAAAATCAGTTGGTTAATATCGATTTTGATATAACAGATCAATTTGAGTACAAAATGATGGAAAAATAAATTAGGTGAAATAAATGTTGAATCAATCTTCTAGTAGAATTAAAAAGATACTGGCTATTTCTATGGCAGTTCTTTTTGTGGTATCGTTGACAGCAGTAGCAGCTAGTGCAAACAGCGGAAACGGCGGCAAAAACGCCATAAAAATAGGTTAGGTATAAAATTCCTGTGGATTTTACGCTTCAGTTGATATCAGATTTAAGAGTGTCCACTAGTATCATGTTTAGCTATACTACGGACATTTTTTTTCGTATCCTTTACTTCCATCTGTGATTATCTTGCTTATTTTTTATATTTTGCACAGTTTTTGTGATAAAATCTATGGATCAAGGATACCTAAAAATCCTGTTTTTTTACTGAAAGGAAAGAATGTAGAACAATCATTTTTATAGAACTTCCAATACACTATTATTTAATTAAAATAGATTGCAAAGGAACTGACTAAATTTTGCTATGCTTTCTTACTAGTTTTTTTGCCTTTTCTGGGATATATTTAGTCAAAAAATTAAATGTTCCGATAAACTATGAAATGATTAACTTGTCAAAACATAAGCAAATATTGGTATATATTTATACATTTAAAATAGAAACATAGCCTAGTATACTCTTGCCAGTGGTGTTTTGGTAGTCCTGTAGTATTTGATTGATATTGTTTGAGTATTTTAATATACAAAAGTAAACGGATCAAATTTTGAGTTTTGAAATAAGCTTATAAATGAATAATAATATTATTAAATCCCATACTACTGTTGTAATTTATATATAATGATGGCAAATAAATAACTGATAAGTGCCTTTATTTTACATTTTGCAAAAGTAGCACAAACTTTCTTAATAAAATAAAGTTGTTTCTACAGAATTATTACACAATTTGTGGATAGGTATAAATGTATATCTTCAACGATTACAATGAATCGAATTATCGTAGTAGCATGATTAATTTACTAAAGAAAAACATATCACTTATAGCATCTATAGGAGTACTATGGGCAGCAATAGCATCAATATTGGTTTTTTTCAATTAGAATTAATTCAGGATATATTGTTTATGCCCTTGATGACGCTTATATTCACATGGCAATTGCAAAAAGCGTTGCTAAATATAGAGTTTGGGGTATAACAAGATATGGTTTTGCATCATCTTCTTCGTCGTTACTTTATTCCTTATTGCTATCTACTATTTATCGCGTATTTGGGGTAAATGATGTTACTCCATTAATACTTAACATAATATTTGCTACACTTTCAATTTGTTTTATTTTTTACTTTCTGAGACAAGAACGTCTAAAATCGTTGTATATATCCATAGTTTTACTATTTATTATTTTTTTTAACTCCATTGCCAGCACTCATACTCTGCGGCATGGAACACACACTACAAATATTAATTACAATACCATTTGTTAATCTTTCTGCCAAAATAATTTCAAAAGATAAATCTACATTTATAGATGATGCATCTCTTTCGGTTCTAGCAGCACTTGTAACTATGGTACGTTATGAAGGACTATTTTTGCTTTTTATTGTAAGTGCTCTATTTATTTTCCGAAACAGATGGCGATTCTCAATCATATTGTTTTTATCTGGATTTCTTCCAATAGCGATATATGGAATGATATCAACATCCAATAGATGGTTTTTCTTACCAAATTCAGTTATTCTTAAAGGTAATATGCCTCAGTTTTCTTTATTGGGACTTCATTCGTTTTATCAATCTTTTATTAGTAAGATGATTAACACCCCGCATATTTTTAATCTTGTTTCTGCAGCTTTAATCCTCTTTAGCTTGAGAATTTATCAAGATTATACACAAAAAAAGTGGCGAAATATTACAATTATGCTAATTATTTTTATGTTTACCACTATTTTGCATATGATGTTTGCAGGTACTGGCTGGTTTTATAGATATGAAGCTTATTTAGTAGCTCTTGGAATATTTGTAATAGCGATTAATTTGTGGGAATATTTGCCTAAAAATTTGTCCATTGAATCACATAAAAGCTTTTTTCTTAAATATATTTCAATCATACTTTTATTACTACTTCTTGTTTCACCTCTGGTTTCAAGAGCTACATCTTCTTTACGAGAAACTCCACAAGCTACTCACAATATTTACGAGCAACAATATCAAATGGGTTTATTTCTAAACCAATTTTATAAGGGGGAAAATATTGCTGTGAATGACATAGGCGCTGTAAGTTATTTTGCTGACTATCAACAATCTGGATTTAGGGGGATTAGGAAGCGTAGACGCAGCAAAGCTAAGACTAAAAAAACAGTTTACTACTCAACAAATCCTGGATTTAGCTACAAAAAAGAGGTTAAAATTGCTATTGTTTATGATGATTGGTTTAAAATGTGTGGTGGCCATCCATCAAATTGGATTAAGGTTGGTGAGTGGACAATTTTAAATAATGTTGTTTGTGGTGGTAATATCGTTTCATTCTATGCAACTAATATATAAGGAAAAAAATAAATTGAAGAAAAATTTGAAACTTTTTTCTATAAATATACCAAATGATATTAAACAAACTGGAAGTTATATAGACGTTCATGAGTCTTCAGTTAAGTGAGAAATGATGATAAATCACCCTATTTCTTCAACAGTTTCCCAAGATATTCATCAATAGAGGTTAGAACAAAGTGTTGATTTCAAATTTAAGGTTGGAAATTCGAACTTATTTTTGCTCCCAAATCAATAGCAATTGAGCAAGCTAATTCCTTAACCAATAACTAATGAATAGTCGTTTAATTCATGAGACGAAATTGTTATATGGATATTCAAAAAAAGCTCTGAAGATGTAATTTAGCTTATTTTGTTAGAGTAAAATTAGGTTATAGAATAGATTATTTTTCCCAAGATAAGGACTTGAAAATAAGAAAATTGTCGGAAATTATATGGCATAAGTCATCCAAAAAATTAAAACTTTTTACAGAATTATGCGGAACCTTTTGACGAAAAAATAGGCTTGGTCATATACCAAAAGTTCTGTGAATTTTGATTGACTTTGTATCCATATTCTTCACCAGATTGACTTTGTATCCATATTCCTCACCACAAAAAAATAGACTTTATTATTATTTAAGAATGCACACGTTTTGTACCAAAATCTATGTATTTTTCAAGTTTAATCTGAAATTATATGGCCATTTTGCACAATAATTGGAAGAAAATACATATTTTTTACTAAAATCCCTGCAAAAACTACTAACTAAATGTTGCTGTTTTTATTCTCTTGAAGGGGAAACACCTCTCAAAATCAGATATCAGATCTAAAAAAATAGTTATAGTTTATCAGAAAATGTTGCGGTTAGTTCTGATGTCCAAAAAATAATTATCTTCCCATGATAATGATTTCGAAATTGAATCGGAGTTTAGTCGTGTCAATCTTAAATAGACAATATAGAAATGTTGAAACAAAATTTAGTCAATGTATTGAAGTTGTGGAAATTCCATAAAAGCGATGTGGAAAGAATTGGATGCATTAAATATTACGATTATGAGAGGGGGGATCCACATCTAAATCGTTGGGTATCCTGCTTTATAATCTTGAAATGCAGTATCAATAAACGGTTTCAAGAGCTAACCAAAAAAATGAAATTAATAAAAATTTTTTTACCTGAAAGAAAACTTCCAAGCATTACTGTAATACTCTTGTACATGCTTAAAGTTTAGAACAAGCAAGTACTACTGGGGCAGCTATCACTAAAAATAGAAATGCTGCAGCTAATAAATTTTTGACTCCTATGTTCATTAGAATGTACCTCCAATTAATTTAACGCTTAGTTTAAATACAGATCGTCAATCATTAAATAGCTACTATCTGCAAGGTTAACTGAACTTGGTTCAAGTGCGCAAATTCAAATTTGTTAACTTATCTAGTTGACTATTTGCTTTTTGACTGTTGATCAGTTAATTACGTTTAATAAAACGTTACTTATTTACTTTCAAATATTAATCGAGTTTATCCATCAATTACTATATAAATCCCAAAATGAATTCAAGTTGTTCGATTAAAGTGTCAAATGATACTGAAATATTTTAAATAACTCATATAAAAAAGCCACCGTTAACGAAAAATCATCAAACAAAATTGCTGCGGCCAAACATTTCATGGAAACCGTCAGGATCTAGGTAATGGTCTCTATCATGATCAAGCTCTCTATTATAGTCACTTCCATGATCATCAAGGCCACCACACCATCTACCAAACATCCAGTTCAACAATCCTTCTTTTTGAAAGCCCAATTCATTTAGCGACTCTAAGATGTATTTTTTGATGGCGAGTATACTTTCCATTGCTATCGAATGAGAACCTTACCTGGAGCCTATCATTGACCTATTCCTTACTATATTTACGGCATATGAACTAGGATACTATATTCTGAGCAATGGTCAACCTATATTATAATCATGAAAGGAGACAAAATTTGGTATCAGATTGTAAACTAAAAGGTATTTTTCGAGATAATTTCGGAAAAAAGGTTGGACTTCGGGATCTTTCATCAACATCAGAAGTTGATTGATTTTTTCAGCTTTAGAAGACCCGAAGATCGATCTCTAATTTGTCAAATACTCTATATTCCTATAACCTTTGAAATATCAGAGTGTTCAAAAACATTAATAGAAAAGAAATTTTTAAAACTATTAGGACTTATGGACTTGATGACCAAAATCAAATATAATACAAATTGTAGTTTAAACTTGAATTTTAGACATTTAAAGACTTAATCTGATTGACTTTTCAGTTCAACCGAGTAAGTTTTAGATTTAATGAATCTCGCCTTGCGAATCGGTGGATTACTAATACTCAGACCTTATAAGTATATTTTTGGATTCTTTCTTTAGTTGTTCTTGATCACGAATTTCTTCTTCTGTATAATGTATATGTATCTTTCCGTCTGGATCTATGTAAAAATCCATTTCGCCATATCTGGTTTCGAGTGAATGCATGTTGATGTCCCTTTGTATATTTATAATCATGTTTAAATTTTGTTTTGTAGCATACGATATTCAGTTTTTATGATCTTATTGGCTTCTACTGGTTGATAATCCAAAAATGATCTAGCCAGAAATAATGCAACATCAGTAACTTCACAACAGAGAACTTAAAATTAAACAGATGGTATATACATTGCAAACAAATGGCCTTATTGTGTGTGCCCTGCAATGTCTGCTAGTTAATTAAGTTTTATAAAAACTTACTTATTTATATTCAAAATTTTACCAAGTTTAGCCATAAATTACTATATATCTCCCAAAATTAATTCAAGTAGTTAGATCAAAGTGTCAGATGATAATGAAATATGCTAAATCACTTATATAAAAAGCCATGCTTGACGAAAAATTATCAAACAAATCTCGATGCCCAATATTTTATGAAAACCATCTTGTTACCTGTTATAATCTCTATCATGATCAGGCTCCCTACTATCGCGGCTCTGTAATCTATTTTGTTGTGATTATCATACTTTTCATTGCCATTAAATGAAAACCTCACCATAAGCCTGTTACTGGCCTATTTCTGACGGTATTTACGACCATGAGGTTGAATTTTGATCAGAAACGAATAGATGAGCAAGAAGCTAACAAGTTTTGTGATTATGACCATATAACTGTGTTAATTTACATTGAAAGGTAAATATGTTACAGCACTCAGAACCATGTAGATGAAAATTCCAATTTCGGAAAAAAAGAGTATATCTCTGGTGCCCTATACTAAAATAGTACTTATTATTATATAAACAAATGTTAATAACGATAAATTATTGTATTTTTTGGAAGTACTGTGAATAAACGCATATTAAAAACAGTACTAATTTACCTTTTTCGTTAAAATTAATTCTCAAATAAACACCAATTTTTGATATAAACTGACAAATAAATCCCAAAATTTATTTGATTTAATCAGTAAAAATGCCAAATAATTACCTAATTAAATATGTTAATTCAAATAAAATGTCTATAATTAGCGAAAAATCGTCAAATAAATTACCACAGCCAACAAATCCACAGAAACCGTCATCATCTATGTCCTGGTCTCTATCACGATTTCTAGCGTAGTCACCACTGTCACCAAAACCATCTGCAAAATATGCGATCCAAAATCCCTTAACCCACATAGCCCAGATAATTCACTTTAGTGGTTCCATGAACTATATTTAATAGCAAAGGGTAATGAACGGGAAGAGAAAAAATAAGATCAAATACATAAACTATTGAGAAAAATTTAAACCTGATTTCTGCAAAGAAAAAATCCAAGGTAAATCAAAATTCTCTTGACTATGGGACCATCTTGCAAAGTATGGTGCTCCATCCTGATATGGCCCAGTGATATTATATATGGCAACTTTTTTTGTGTCATAAGATGTGTGTATAAATTGCCCGTTTCCGATGTATATTCCTACATGAACAGAAAGCCAATATTTTTTGTCGTTTTTAGTAACATCCTTTTCCCAAAAAATTACATCTCCAGGAGTTGGTGAGCTTATACTAACATAATCTGTATTTTTTTTCATATTAGGCACAGTTTGGAATACTATACTTTTGGCTCCCACTTGTTTGTATACTTGATATACTAAGTGAGAGCAATCAATGCCCGATGTGTCATTGCCGCCATGCATGGATTCAACTCCAATCCAACTTTTTGCAGCTTCTACTACTACGGATTCTGATATTCCTACAGGAGCTGCTACTCCCAGGGGTATGCATGCTATTAGAATAACTACAATGAATAAAACTATCGCTTTTTGCTTATTTGTTTCCATTTTTCAGCTTCCTGATTCTACAAATTGGTTTAATCTTTTTACCACTTCTTTTTCGAACTAGTATTCAGAATAATTTATTCTATTGGTTATATAATATATTTGATCATATTTTAAAGTGGAATAAACCGTTATAGGTATATGAGCAGGAAGTTTGTGGTTGGGTTTCCTGCACATATACAACAAGTTAAATTTTTGCTTATTTCATCTCCTTGTTTTCACTAACAAAAAAGATTTATCCTCATTTTCATGCCTAGTTTTTACGTTAAAGTTTGTACATACAGAATTAGTTTAGAATCTAGAAGATAAGTTATTTTATATACTATTCATCCAGAAAAATTTATTTAGTGGTATATGATATAGGATTTTTATTGTTTTATCAGTTCCTACTAGTTGATAGTACTGAAATTAGCTAGCTAAGAATGATGAAATATTAATAATTCAAAACAGAGAAAATGAAATCGAACTTGAAATTAAACAGAGATGGTATACATTGCAAACAAATAGCCATGTGGTGTGCGCCAAGCAATGTATACCAGTGTATTCGCGCAATGGAATACACAATACTGTTCTCTATGTAAACTGGTATTTTTCATGTGTCTAAACAGTATAGCACATGATTTAACTTTTAATTAGTCATCATTTTCACAAGTGGTATCGTCGTTGCAGCTACCATGATGACATGGGATTTTTTCATTACAGCAGTGACCGTGGGAACATCCACATGTATGAGAATGGGGGCTGCTATAACTGCTGCAGCCATCACAACTATGATGATGGCCATGCGAATGGCATGCACTTGCTGCTCCAACTGTTAATGATGCTACAAAAAGAACTGCTAGCAAAATAGTCAATACTTTTTTTGCTTTACTAAATGACTGTTTCAACATTAGTTTCACTCCTTTGTTATTAAAATTAATATTACTTTAGGGGTGTTTGTTTGTCGATTCAAATCTTTTTTTTTCAATGGTTGAACTTGGTTCAAGTGCGCAAATTAAAATTTCTAAAATTATCTAATTGGCTATCTGCTATTTGACTGTTAGACGGTTAAGTAGGTTTCATAAAACCTTACTTATTTGTATTCAAAAATTTGCCAAGTTTAGCCATAAATTACTATGTGAATCCCAAAATAAATTTAAGTTGTTAGATTGAAGTGTCAATTGGTACTGAAATAAGCGAAACGACCCATATAAAAAAGCCACACTTAACGAAAAATCATCAAACAAATCGCAACGCCCAACATTTTCTTACTGGTCTTAAACTTGTTTGTTTAAAACCAATTGATGAACAACTTTTATATTTTTATCATCATTTTTCTTGTTATTTCAACTTAAGCGTTTATTCACCTTGACTTCAGAAACGAAATGAGTTTCATATCTCTAACATCTTCCAACCGATAATCTTTATACAACAACTCTTCCAAGGCCTTCCCGGAAGGAACATCTAATTCAATTTCTCTTCCAGAGGCCCCCCTACCTTTTCTTATAGACACTTCTTTAATCATTCCAATCATGGTTAATTCACCGATGGAATTAGAAATCGTTGTTCTGTGTCTAGGAGTTTCACCAATTTCTTCACATATTCGGAAATATGTATTAGTAATATCTTTAACAGTTGTAGTTGATCGATTATAATTTACAAGTTTTAATATAGCCAACAATACTAATTTTTTATGTAACGGCATAGCAGGAGCAAGAGTTAAAAACCGATCTATATCTACTTCGTTAAATGCTCCATCTATATGTTCAGGAAGTACTTGTAAAAAACCATGCTCTTCTGCATATATTGCTGAAGCCCGCAGCAACTCAATTGCTTTCCGTGCATCTCCATGAACCCTAGCTGAAATGGCAGCACAGAGATTAACAGTTTCTTCTAGAATCGCTCCTTTGTAGAAAGCGAGTTTAACCCGGTCACATAGAATCATCCGTATTTGATCTACGTTGTAAGGATCAAATATATGATCCTTAAAGTTCATTGAAGATTTTACACGGTTATCAAGATCCTTACCATAATGAAGATCATTCGATATTCCAATTGTAGAAATGAAATGACGGCTAGGGAGCAATCTAGACTCTCCTGCTCTACTTAAATTGTATAGAATACCATCGCTTTTCAGATAATCAATTTCGTCTAAAACAATTACAAGAGAAACGTTACATTTTTTGATAATGTTCCATAAAGCAGAATAGTAATAGTCTAAAGAAAACCCTTTCATTGGGATTTTAGTTTCCGGATCTATTTGTTTGATTATTTCATACAGTATGCCATTTGGAGTGGGTTTTATCTTACATGAAATGTACACCCATCTTAAAGGATGATCCAATATTTTTTCGTTTTCCAGTCTTTCCATCAATTTACTTAATAAGAATTTAGTTACTACGGTTTTCCCTGATCCCGGATATCCCAAAACTAATGCATTCGAAGGATACCCTTTTGAGTCAAGTGGTTTGAAAATCCTTGCCAAATCAGTAATTTCGTTTTTCCTTCCAATCAATTGAGGAGGTAGATAGTCTGGAGAAAGAACCTGAGAGTCTTTTAGGATTTTGGAACGTTCTCCCCCAAATATTTCTTTATAGTTTTTCACTACATCTTCATCTGATTGCATAAAAAGTACACGTGTGTTGATGTATATAAACATGTGTTTGATAATACCCACCATAAATAAACACTTAAGTACTGGATATTTTCTCTAGTCCTAAAATAAAAAAGACCCCAATAGAAGGATACATACACCACTGCAAACATTAAAAATTAATGTCATTATGGATGGATTTAATGGATTACATACACCATTGCAAACATTAAAACATATATTTTAAGATGATTTTCGCAAACTCTGATTGGATAACTATAAATAAAAGAAACTTTATAACAAAATAACATTGCTTTTTATTTTTTTATAAGTAACAGCTTATCTTTTAGAGTCAAAAACACACAACATAAATATATGTTTTAATGTTTGCAATGGTGTCTCTCACCAAATTTTATATGTTCAGCTATCTTTTAGAATCATTATCTTTTTCATACTTCACTTGTTTTGAGTGTCTAATATCCGAAAGCAAGGTCATGAAATTATTGGGAGTTTGTCCAACGACTTTAGATAATTATGAAAAATTTGAATTGGGGTATAAAAATGGATCAAAAAGAACCATTATAAATAAAGTTAAATGTGATACTTCGTTGGATACTTTGATTATTTTTTATAGTAATCACTTTAGGAATGGCTACAGAACGTGAATATTTTGCATCAGTATTCATAGTTATTGTGCAGCTTAGTGGATATTATTGCCTTGCAAAAAATGAAGGCTTTAGATGGTTTCATTATTTTTTCATGTGTAACTCTAGGTTTCGCGTTGTCCATTTTTGAGTTAAAATACAAGCAAACTCCGAAGGCACTAAAATTCAATGTTCTGGTCACTGAAATAACAACGAAATAATTGGAGATTGTTAATCACTATTAACTTTTTTTAATTTTAATTTTTTTTCATATACTAGTATAGAACATTATGGACAATTTGATCTTCCGACTCTTTACTATTATGAGTTGGTAATTAATTTAACTTTTCCAGTAAAACTATTGGCTATGCATCCTATTTTCTGCAGTGAAAGAACAGGATAACGGGTCGTTCATATTTTACAGAACTTTAGCTACACTGTCAAATATGCTTAATTTATATGCTTGATATAATATATTCTATATTTTTTTGCTTCAGCTTCTGTTTTCAGGAATCATTTTATTTTCCGGGATATTATGAAGATAAATTTCACGCTGAGGCAATGGGACTTCTATGTTATTTTCTTCAAGGATCTTTTTTATGGCCCAAGGAAAATGGGTTTTCAGTACGTACCACTCACTAATAGGCGCCCAGATTCTGACGATGAGATTTACTGAATTTTCCCCCAGTTCATTTACATAAACAGAGGGGGGAGGGTTATGGAGTGCAAAGGGCTCTTTGTCAATTAAGTCCTGGATGAATCGGATTGCTGCATCAGCATCGTCACTGTAGCGAATTTTCATTGTGAAATCGAACCTTCTGACCGGGTAACTCACGGTGTTTGTGATATTTGTTGTAAAGACTTGTTGGTTGGGAATACGGACAAGAAGCCCATCAAATGTCCTTATAAGAGTAGAGATTATGCGAATATCGGTAACATAACCCGATATCTTGTTAATTTCGACTTGGTCTCCTATTTTTATAGGTTTTTCTATCATCAAAAA
>Ga0326727_10010853_pt1 | contig 21492 bp, 19 predicted proteins | sample MB2enrmetagenome_FD_207643 | JGI IMG/M metagenome (GOLD analysis project Ga0326727, IMG submission 207643) | Lab enriched peat soil microbial communities from McLean, Ithaca, NY, United States - MB29MY | ecosystem: Environmental > Terrestrial > Soil > Wetlands > Peat | place: USA: New York...
TGCAGGCCTCGCGGCGGGCGTCCACTTTTTTCCAGAGCTCACTCGCGTCCGGCAACCAGCGCAATTCCGCGCGGTCGCCGGTTTCCGTGTGCTCCTCCCACTGGCGTATTTTCGGGTACTGCTCCACCTGATCCATGCCGTCGAGGACGGGTTGTTTCTCGATGTCGTAAAGCTTCTGCCGGCAGAGATAATTCTGGCGACCCTTCATCAGCGTGACGCGCATCTGCGGGAACAGTTTCTTGAGAAAAGGAACGTCTTTGTAGAAGAGCTGCTCCTGGAGGTTTTTGGTTCCGGTGGAGATGACCGTGCGCAAGCCGCTGCGCAACAGCGGCACCAGGTACGCCAGAGTCTTGCCCGTCCCCGTGCCCGCTTCCACAATCAGGTGCTGGTGGTTTTCGATGGCCGATTCCACGCTCTCCGCCATCTCGAGCTGCCCCGGCCGGTATTCGTAATTCGGATGGTAGCGCGCCAGCCAGCCTCCGGGAGCGAAAACTTTGTCGAGGGGAAGCTTGTCCTGCGTCTTTTGGTTCGTTGAAGCCATAAGGTGCAATCAGCGCTCAACTATCATAGTTCAGAAGTCGGAAGTTAAAAGTTTAAAGTGTAAAGGGTAAAGGGTAAAAGCGGAGGCAGCCGTCGAAAGAGTACAGCGATCGGCGGTCAGCAATCGCTCGAAAGCCCGCGCAGCGGGCGCCATCATTTAGCCCGCAGCGCCCGTCGGCGAATTGCGACGCACGACACTAGAACTTCAACCAGTAAGTGCGCACGACTCTGGCGCATGCGCTGGTCCGGGGCTCACCGCGGTTAGCAAGGTTGGGGAGAAAAACCTGCTCCATGCCGCCCGGTCTCCCGAACAGTGGTTTGGACAATCCAACCCAGGCATAGACACTCTCGGTCAACTCGATCTCGACGATACTAAGCTGGTAGTCGCCTGAAGGCAGCGACATGTATTGCGCCACATAGTTCCGGAAGAGTCGACCCCCGCCGTGCTGGCTTCTGTTCGCGTCATCAAGCAGTTCATCGAAGGTGCTCTTGGGCATCCACCACACCTCGTCGAAGTACCGGCCATTGACGATATACACGAGGCGATAGAGCAGCGTCCTGGGCGGCAAGAGGGTCTTTCTCGGCAGACCCTGGAACGATTCAAGGGCATCATATTTGCTCGTCTTCCGCCCCAGCGCCCACCGAACTTCGTCAAAGCCCAAGTCTTGGTTTAAGTACGTTGGCATGTCAGTCCCCCACCATTGGGTAAGCAGTATAGCAGTTCCTTTCTAACGTCCCCCATTTCCCTCATTCCGTCCCGACGACCTTCGCCAGCCACTTCTTCACGTCCACTGTCGAGCGCCGGGGCGCACCCTTCCCTAACCAATCCATCATCAGAGCCCCGGAGAGTTTGCGGAAGATTTTGGTGCGCTGGGCTTCATCGGGCACGTTAGCTATGACTTGCTTGCGAGCTTCGCGCAAGAATTGTAAGCAGGCGCGGTATTCGCGTCCCAGGGTGAGCTGAAGTTGCTGCCGCAGGCGGCGGGCCAGCGCCGGGCTCGCGCCGGAAGTGGAAATAGCCACTTGCAGGTCACCTTGCGCAAATGAGGCGGGCACAATGAAGTCGGATGTCCGCGCATCATCGGCGGCGTTCACCAGCGCTCCGATTTTTTCCGCATCCTTGCGGACGGCCTTCTGCGCTTCGGGGTTGTCAGTAGCGGCGAAGACCAGGAGAACTCCGCGCGGCCTTTTGCCCCGTGCCTCAGCCGGACCTCCTAAATCGCTGGAACGGTAGGCGCGTGGGGTGAGGTCAATCTTCTTGCGCGCCGCCAACTGCGCCAATTGCGGCGTTACCTCCGGGCTGATCACATGCACGCTGGCGCCCGCGCGCAGGAGCGCTTTCACCTTGCGTTCCGCCACGCGCCCTCCTCCCACCACGGCGCACCGCCGCCCGCGCACGTCGAGAAAGATGGGATAATAGCGCATCAGCTTGACATGTCCTCGGCAGGAAGCCTAAGTTGGTTCGTCGCCTCGCACCGTTCGCGGATGAGACAGGGAGGCTCAGAAATGTATAGGAGTCTGCCATCCATAAGATATCACGCATTGAACCTCTTGATTGTGCTGCTGCTGGCGTCAAGCAGCATGGGTCAGGACATACCAACAATCCGCGAGAATTTCGAGCGGGTCGTTCCATCGGGGTTTCGTAAGTCGTTTTGCTCGATCCTTAAAAGAACTATTAAGGCCCAAGAACGTAAAGATTGGGCTTCCCTATACAAACTTTTGAACCCTGGCGATCGGGCGGACGTCTCAGCCAAGCAATTTGCAAAATCCGAAAGGGGCCGCGAATTTGTTTTGGCCGATTTTAGGATTACCAGTTTGTACACGCTTTATTACCCAATCGGCGCGGGGGCTGACAACACTTGGATTGTTTCGGGATGTGTGTATTCTCGAGAAAATGGGAAGATAGTTGACCAAGAGGGCGCCATAAAAATGTATTTGGATCAGGGTAAGTGGTACACAGGCATGGTTGGGATAGAAGCTTATGTGGACTATCTTGGCCCGAAGGGATGCCAAAACGAGGGGATCGATCTCGCGGACCTTTGCAGGAAGATCTCGTGCAAGTAGCGGTGTAGCCACGGTCAGTGCAGTCCTGCCGGCCCCTCTGGAGGAAGTCGAGCCACAACAGTTTTGCATCGGACAAGGCGACAGCAGCGACGTTTCCCATCAAGATTGACTGCCTGCAATCGCCGTTGAGGTATCGCGCATGAGAAAAGACCACGGTCAGAACCGCACGGACCGTGTTTACACGCGCCGGCGTGAGGGAGCACGCGCGACAGAATATCATACTGGGGGAGTGGGGTTTCATGAAGGCGTGCATACTCAGGTCAGGGATAATCTTGATGTTCAGTCTCATGGGGGGTTTCACTGCCGCCCAGCCGGCGGAGATTTCCCCGCGGGTTTACTGCGCCCACGCCAAGATGGGGCTGTTCGTCCACTACACGCTGGGCACGTATCATGACGGCCATTACGGGGGCACGTGGACCGGCCCGAACGGCCAGCCTGCCACTGACCTCAATGCCGTGGCGGACAGCCTGGACGTGAAGGCTCTGGCCGACGTGGCCGAGGGGATGGGAGCACAATACGTCATCTTCACCGCCTACCACGCGGGGATGAACTTGCTTTATCCCAGTCCGTTTTGGGAAAAAGTCTTTTCCAACAAGGTGTCTAGACGGGACGTGATCGGTGACCTGGCCGACGCCCTGAAGGCCAAGGGAATTCCCTTGATCCTCTACGCTCATCCCGACGACCGCCACGACCTGACCGCGCAGGAACAGAAGAGAGCCATGGACATTGGATACTCCGCCCAGGTCAACATTACCGGAGGCAGCGGCCGGCGGCCGAAGGATCCCACCTGGCAGGCCACTTATGTCCGGCTCATCGACGAAATCGGCTCGCGCTACGGTGGCAGGATTATCGGCTATTGGGAGGACGGAGGTTTATCCGACGGCCCCGCGGTGAAGGCGGTGATGCTCCAGCACACGCCCGATGCGGCGATATGGAAAAATGGCGGCTGGAGCGGCCCTCCCGCCACGCTCATCGGCTCGGAAACAAAGAATCGGCAGGAGCAGTGGGCGGCCACGGTGGCCGGGAACTGGTGGGCCAGTGGGGGCAAGATATCCCGTTCGCCCCGGGAGATGTACCGGACCACGGTCCTCTGGGCAGCTACGCAAGGACAGGTTAATGGCGGGATCGCCTGGGCGGCGGGGCCGTACGTCAACAACCAATGGGAGACGGGAGTGGCGGAAGCGTTCAAGGAACTGGGGCAATTGATGCGCGCCCATGGCCAAGCAATTTACGGCACAGTGGCCAGCACCTCATACGTGACCACCCCGGACGCCCAGCCGAAGTGGGGGGTTGCCACTGACTCCGCCGACGGCAGTACCGTTTACCTGCATGTGTTTGATCCACCGCAGGACGCTTCGCTGCAAATCGGCAAGGCCAGCGACGGGCGCGTGTTCCACCGAGCCACGCTTTTGAGCAACAGCAAGGCTGTAAAACTGACGGCAACCAATGAGGGATATGTCCTGACCCTGCCGAAGTCCGAGCGCTGGAGTGACCTTGACACGGTAGTGTGCCTGAGCGTCAAGGAGTAGCCGCGGCACTCCAAGGTGCTTCGCACCGCGCGGCCCCGGGCTGCAACCCCACCACGCCTTGGGGGGGCAACCTGACCGGATTGGTGCCTGACCGGATTGCGCAGAGCAAAGCTCTGCGATTCTATGGCCGCGGATTCGCGGCGAAGCCACAGCCGCAGAACTGCGCTGTGCGCAATCCAGATCCTCCCTACCACGCCTTGGGGGTGGGCAACTTGACTGGATTGGTGCCTGACCGGATTGGGCAGAGCAAAGCTCTGCGATTCCATGGCCGCGGATTCGCGGCGAAGCCACAGCCGCAGAGCTGCGCTCTGCGCAATCCAGTTGCAGGCAACGCCGAACGTTGGGCGCTAGTCCGGCAACGGCCGCAGAGGTCGCGTTACTGCTTTACACTTTAACCTTTAGACTTTAAACTTTTAACTCTCGACTTTTAACTTCCTTCTTATGCCCAGCCTTCCACGCATCGTCATTCTCGGCCGGCCCAACGTGGGCAAGTCCACGTTGTTCAATCGCCTCTGCAAACAGCGCCGGGCGCTGGTGGGCAACGAACCCGGCATGACGCGCGACCGCCTGTACGCTCGCGCCGAGTGGCTGGGCAAGCCTTTCGAGGTCATCGACACGGGGGGCATCATTCCCTCGGACAAGGAATTGATCCCCGTCGAAATTTATCGCCAGGCGAAAGTGGCGATTGAGGAAGCCGCGCACCTGCTCCTAGTGGTGGACGGCCGCGAGGGCGTGGTACCGCTGGATGAAGAGTTGGCGCAACTCCTGCGCCGCACCGGAAAACCCCTGTCTGTGGTGGTGAACAAGGTCGATGCGGAGCAGCACCAGCCGCTGGCGGGGGAATTTCATCGTCTGGGAATCAAACACATTTTCCCCATCTCCGCCGAACACGGCCGGGGGCTGGATGATCTGCTGGAGCACGTGACGGCGGGGTTTATCCATGACGCCATCGTGGAGGAGGGGTCTCCCCGGCCTCACACCAAGGACCCGGCACTTTCTCAGGCGTCGCTGGGAGCCGAGGGGGAAGAGTTGCCACCCGCGGATGAGGGGATGGCCCGCCCGAAGCCCGGCTCTCCCGAGGACCCGATTCGCGTGGCCATCATCGGCCGGCCCAACGTGGGAAAATCCACGCTGCTCAACAAGCTCATGAACGAAGAGCGCTCCATTGTCTCGGCCGTGCCGGGCACCACGCGCGACGCCGTGGACGCGGAATTGGTGCGCGACGGGCTGCACTTCCGCTTTGTGGATACGGCGGGAATCCGGCGCAAGGGCAAGACCAAATTATTGGCGGAGAAGCTCAGCGTTATCCAGGCGCGCAAACACCTGGAGCGCGCGGACGTGGCGCTGCTCATCCTGGACGCCCTGGAAGGCGTGAACGCGCTGGACACCCACATCGGCGGGTACGCGCATGAGAGCCGACGCTCCGTCATCATCGTGGTGAACAAGTGGGACGCCATCAAAAAGGGCCCCACCACCACCCAGGATTTCACCCAGGAAATTCGCGAGCGCATGAAGTACCTGGATTACGCCCCCATCGTTTTTGTCTCCGCGCTGAGCGGGCAACGGTTGGGAAACCTGCTCAAGGCCATCGTGGAGGTTGCCGAGGCCCGCCAACTGCGCGTCAGCACTTCGGAGATGAACCGGTTTCTGGAAGAAGTGGATTTTGAGCGCGTATCGTCCCCGGGGGGCAAGCCCACCCGGCTTTACTATATGACCCAGGGAGGGGTGGCGCCGCCGGTTTTCATCGCCTTCACCAACCGCTCCGGCAAACTGCATTTTTCCTTCGAGCGCTTTCTTGAAAACCGCATTCGGGAGAGATTCGGTTTCATCGGCACACCCATCGCAATCAAGTCCAAAGCCCGGCGATAATTCCCTCCAGGCCGCGCGGCGGGACCCATTTATTTCCTGCAAGAGATGTTTATCATTCAGTAAACAATCGATATCTTAACTTGACTTTCACCCTGCCCGAGGGGATGGTATACTGCTTGTTTTTACGCCGATGCTATTAGGGGGCCGGTTGAATCATGTCCGCACGTGTGAGCTGGTTCCAGAAGGAGGTCAGATCTCATGGCATGGGAAATGGGAGCAATCCGCGTTATATTCGTAATAATTATTACCGCCGCAGCAATCCATCTTCATCCTTTTGGCTTGTCCGAAAGCAAATCTGCAGTTCTAGGGTTGGCCCTGGGGATATTTTTTATTTTCTTTGAAGTGCGGCTGGAAAAAGCAAGCCTGAAGCGCCTGATGGGCGCGGCTTTTGGTTCCATCCTGGGCATTCTCGGCGCGGTCATGATCGGCCATCTGCTGAGCCTGACGTTGATCGACAAATCCGCGAACTCATTCTTTCAAGTAACCTTGCTATTATTGATGGCCTATGTGGGGTTGGTTTTGGGCGCCAATAAAGGCGACTTGCTGAATCTCGGGGCGCTGGGCGGACTATTTGCCACGGAAAAGGCGCCGCGCAAGAATTACAAAGTGCTCGACACCAGCGTCATTATCGACGGCCGCATTGCCGACGTTTGCGAAACGAGCTTTATTGATGGCACGCTGGTCATCCCCCAGTTTGTGTTGCGTGAACTCCAGTTGGTGGCTGATTCCTCCGATCCGCTGAAGCGCAATCGCGGGCGCCGGGGGTTGGACATCCTGGCACGCATGCAGAAAATGGCCAACATCACGGTGCAGATTACGGAGGAAGACTTTCCCCAGCTCCGCGAAGTCGATTTGAAGCTCATCGAACTGGCACGGGCCTACGAAGGGAAAATCGTCACCAACGATTTCAACCTCAACAAAGTTTCCCAACTGCAGGGCGTCCCGGTGCTCAATATCAACGAACTGGCCAACGCTCTGAAGCCCGTGGTTCTTCCCGGGGAGATTATGCGGGTGTTCATCCTGAAGGAAGGCAAGGAATATAACCAAGGGGTCGCATACCTGGATGACGGCACCATGGTGGTGGTGGACAACGCCAAGAAAATGATTTCCAAGACGATTGACATTTCCGTGACCAGCGTCTTGCAGACCACCGCCGGAAAAATGATTTTCGGCAAATACGATGAACGCAGAGCCCTGGTCGAGGCGGTTCACCAGTAGGTGTCAGTGGTCGGTAGTCAGTGGTCAGTTGTCAGTGGTAAGTTGTCAGTGGTAAGTTTCATCCCGGTAAACTTGCGAGATGAGGCGGCGGAGAATAGGTGTGCTCCGTCGCCCTTTTTTTCCTGAAATAGCCGTGTGAAAACCCGATCGATGAGCGAGAATCAATGGTGCCCGAGTTGCCAGCGAATTCTCGCGACGGACAACTGACAACTGACTACTGACGGCTTCCTATGAGCGTTTTAGCCATCATTCCGGCGGCAGGGACGGGCTTAAGGATGGGAGGAACCACGCCCAAACAATTCCTCTCCCTCGAAGGCATACCTATTTTCGTTCACACCCTGAGGAAGTTTGCCGCTTCCGACGCCATCGACGAGATTTTCCTGGGAGTAAGGCCGGAAGACATGGATCGGGCCGCCAAGGAGATTGCCACAGAGCGATTTGCCAAAAATGTGCGCCTGCTGGCGGGTGGCGCTTCGCGGCAGGAAACGGTGGCCCGGTGCCTGGACCAAGCCCCGCCGGAAACCGATGTGGTGGTGGTCCACGATGCCGTGCGCCCCTTCATCGAACTCGCCATGATCCGCCAGGTCGTCGATGCCGCCCGCAAAGACGGCGCGGCGATTCTGGGCATTCCCAGCGTCGATACGGTGAAAAAAGTGGAGCGGCAAACCATTATGGGCACCATTCCGCGCGAGCGCATCGTCCTGGCCCAGACGCCGCAGGCTTTTCGATATACCATTCTGCGCCAGGCCTTTGACCGCGCCCTGGCGGAGGGCTATTTCGGCACCGACGAGTCCAGCTTGGTGGAACACGAGGGCCACGACGTGACCGTCCTGATGGGATCGGACCGGAACATCAAAATCACCAAGCCGTCGGATCTGCCCCTGGCCCGCCTGTACATTGCGCAAGAACGCGAACACGTCCGGGAAGACACCTGATTTGGGGAAAATGAATCCTTCACGAAACACGCGGAGACGGGGTGGCAAGGACATTTTGTCCATGCGCGGGGCAGCGAAGGGCGTGTCGGTGGACCGCGTCCCACCTTTATTCTCATCGTGTCGGGTGGGAATCGGCAACGACCTCCACCGGTTGGCGGAAGGGCGCAAACTGATCCTGGGTGGGGTGCGCATTCCTTTTGACCGTGGCCCGGTGGGCCATTCCGATGGCGACGTGCTGGCCCACGCCATCTGTGATGCCTTGCTGGGTGCGGCACATCTTGGTGACATCGGACGGCACTTCCCCAACACCTCTCCCCAGTGGAAGAACGCTTCGAGCTTGCTCTTCCTGCGCCACGTCCGCCGATTGCTCGACGCCGCCGGTTATAGCATTGTCAACATTGACGCCACGGTGGGTCTGGAGCGGCCCAAGCTGGCGCCGCACATCCCGCCCATGGAAAAGAAAGTGGCCGCGGCGCTAGGCCTCAAACCCGGGCAGGTGAGCGTTAAGGCCAAATCCGGTGAAGGCCTGGACGCCGTCGGGCGCGGGGAGGCCATTCGCGCTGATGCCGTGGCGCTGATTCAAGCCCGCTCCTGACGCGCCCCCTCAGCCCTTGAACCTGCAGGCTTTTAATGGGATACTGAGCCTGTCTTCAAAAAGTAAAAATGCATTTACACTCAAACCCCATCGCCAAATGCGGCATCTATAGAAGAGGCTTATCCGGCGGTCCCGGTGGACCCGCCCAAGGCAATTTGAAAAAGAGGAGAACGTATGGCAGACAAAGACCCTAGCCCCGGCCACTCGATGTTTGGGCTGAACGATGCGCCCACGCGACGTGTGCCCGCCCCGGAAGAGGCGCCCGCGGCGCCTCAACCCCAACCCGCAGCCCCTCAATATGTTTTGGTTCAGCAAACCCCTCAAGCGGCCCCCGCCACGGGAGGTGGAAAGGCCTTACCCTGGCTGGTGGCCTTGCTGGGCGTGGTGGCCATCGGGAACCTGGTGTTCGCATTTATGGCCCGCTCCCAGTTTAACGACTACGCGATGAAGCAGGCCGACGCGATTGAGGCGATTAGAGCGCGCCTGGACTCCAACGACCATCTCTACGCACAGCTAAGCGGGCACTTCCAGGTGATCGAGAAAAAGCTCGGCATGACTGAAGAGGAACTGGCCCGTGCGCACGCCCTGGCCGCGGAAGTCCAAAAGCAACAGCAAGCCGCGGTGACTCAGTTGAATCAGGCCATCGCCCAGAAGGCCAGCGCCGACGAAGTGAACAAGCTTCAGGCTGACTCCAACGCCAAGATCGGCGGCCTGAGTACGGATTTGGCGGGAACCAAGCAGGACCTGGCCAACACCAAGTCGGAGTTTACCAACGCCCTCACCGGCACCAAGGGTGAGTTGAGCGGCGCCATCGCCCGCACCCACGACGAACTGGTGGCCTTGGCGCACAAGAGCGATCGCGACTACTTTGAGTTTACTTTGCCCCGCAAGAAGGCCCAGCAGAAGGTGGGAACGGTAACCGTGGAATTGGAAAGGACCGACCCGAAGAAGAACGTCTTCAGCGTTTTTCTCTATGCTGACGACAAGAAGATCGAGCGCAGCAACAAGGCCATGAATGAACCCGTGTACTTCCTGGTGCAGGGGGCGTCGAGCGCTTTGGAGATAGTGGTCAATAAACTGGGCAAGGATTCCGTGTCCGGTTATATGAGCACGCCGAAAGGGTTCTTCCCCAACACCACGAACGTGCTCGGCCAACGGCCGGGGGCATAAACACCCGTGCGGCGACGGCCTGCCGCCGCCTGCGGCGAGAATTCAGGGCGCCCATTTATGGAGGGGCGCCCTTGGTTTTTGTGGGGGCGCCCGTTCTTCCCTCCCAGGTCCGGAGGGATCACGGGCAAGATGGCCGAAGTTACTTGTTGCCGTTGCTGTTCGCGTAACGGCTGAGCACCTGCGCCAATTCCTGCTCCGACCGCAGCCCCACCAACCTCTCCACCACATTACCGTTCTGCAACAGAACGAGGGTGGGAATGGAGCGGACCGCGAACTTGTTGGCGATGTCAGGCAGCTCGTCTACATTGACCTTCGCGAAAGTTACTTGTTCGCCGAACTTCTCCGCCAACCGGTCAAACGTCGGCCCGAGCATTTTGCAGGGACCGCACCAGTCCGCCCAGAAGTCCAAAAATACCGGCTTGGTGCTGGTCTCGACTCCCTGCCAATCGGCGGGTTGAACATGTAGAACCTTTTCCATAGTCTTTTCCTTTTGCCTCCCGCAGGTTTAGATGCAATTCCGCGTAAATCGATACAAAACATCTTGGCATGGCGGCGTCGTTCTCCACCATGCGACGTGCAAGATGAGACGCTGTGCAGAGCCGGTGTATTTCTCGTACAATGATTTCTTTCGCCACGGCCAGATGAGTATGAAGCGGAGGGGGGGAATATGGCGGCAAAGTGGTTGTTGAAATCCGATCCCGAGCACTATTCCTTTTCGGACCTCGAGCGCGACGGCAAGACCGTCTGGGACGGAATCTCGAATAACCTGGCTTTGAAGAACCTGCGCAATGTGCGGCGAGGCGACCTGGTGATGGTTTACCACACCGGCGAGGAGCGCGCGGCCGTGGGTCTGGCGGAGGCCGCGAGTGATCCCTATCCCGACCCCAAAAAGAAAGACGCGCGCCTGGTGGTAATTGATCTCCAGGCAAAAGAAAAACTCAGTCGGCCGGTGACCCTGGACGAAATCAAGAAATCCAGCGCCCTCAAGAATTTCGATTTGGTGCGGCTGCCGCGCCTCTCTGTGATGCCGGTTTCCGATGCCCAGTGGAATGCCATTCTGGCCTTAGCGGTCAAGTAAGGCGCAGGGGCGGTTCGCGAACCGCCCCTGCTTTCCATTTTTCCTCGACTCCATGCCCAACGCAGATCGCAAACTCGCCCAACTCCAGCGGCAGGTGATTGCCTGCACGCGCTGCGCGAACCTCATCGCCTACTGCCGCCTGGTGGCAAAGAAAAAGCGCCGCATGTATCTCGACTGGGATTATTGGGGAAAGCCCGTGCCGGGCTTCGGCGACCCACGCGCCGAGCTTTTGATTCTCGGCTTGGCTCCCGGTGCGCACGGCTCCAATCGCACGGGGCGAATGTTTACGGGCGACCGCTCGGGCGACTTCCTCTATCGCGGTCTCCATGCAGCGGGATTCGCGAATCAGCCCACCTCGCGGGACCGGAACGACGGGCTGGAGCTTCGCAACTGTTACATTACCGCTGCGCTCCGTTGCGCCCCGCCTAAGAACAAGCCGAGCCCGCAAGAATTGCGCAATTGCCAACCGTTCATGGAGAGGGAATTGGAATTACTGACGCACGTGCGCGCCGTCCTGGTGCTGGGCCGCATCGCGTTTGATTCTTACCTGCGCGTGCTGGGTAAGCGCGAGGGCTTCCCCCGCCGCTCAACCTTGGTCTTCTCTCACGGGGCAAGTTTCACGCTGGCCGCGGATCTGCCCCGCCTGTTCTGCTCCTACCACCCCAGCCAGCAAAACACCCAGACCGGCCGCCTGACTCCGGAAATGTTTCAGCAGGTTCTGCGCGACATTAGCAAATTTCTTGATTCATGAATCGCCGCAGAACGCGCCTTCCACCACCGACTCCTCGATCGCATAGCCTCTCGCCCGGCACCTGCTTAAAGATGTCCCAATCCTGTCCCGGCGGGTAAAGGGTCGCGCAAGCCGTCGAGTGGCGCCACAACGCCAGATCAGTTGGGGTGGTTCCAGAGCTAAGGTGAGGCGAGCCACGCCCGAAGGCGGCAATCCGAAGTTCTGGGCGAGCGGTCTAAGGGGAACTTCTCCTGCAGGGCATCAATACAAAAGCCTTACGGTCAGCGCGGAGACGGAATTCCTCACTTGTCCCCGATTTTGTCGTCCGGGCGGGCAATCAAGGCGTAGAGGGTGGGTAGAAGGATGACGCTCAGGAAGAGGTCCGTAGTGAGGCCTCCCACGATGACGATGGCGAAGGGGCGCTGGGAATCCGAGCCGATATCGTGGGAGAGCGCGGCGGGGAGGAGTCCCAAGGTGGCGACGAGCATCACCATCAGAGTCGGCCGCAGGCTGCGAACGGCTCCTGCCACGATCGCCTTGTGGATATCGGGTTCACCCACGCGCGCCTGATTGATATATTGAATCATAATCAATCCCACCTGCACCGAGACGCCGAATAGAGCGAGCATGCCAATGCCGGACGAGACGCTGAAGTGCGTGCCGGTGACGAGCAGGGCTAACATGCCTCCAATTGGCGCCGTGGCCAGAGTCGCCATGATCAGCAGGGACCAACTGAAGGAATCAAACGCCGTATAAAGAAGCAGGATAATTAGCAAAACCGTGATGGGAACAATAAGCGCCAGCCGCGCATTGGCGCGCTGCTGGCTGGCGTATTCGCCCGCCCACTGCAAGGTGTAGCCAGTGGGCAGCTTCACTTTCTGGTCGACGTCGCGGATGGCATCTCTTACCGTGCTGCCCAGGTCGCGGCCGCGCACGCTGTACTTGATGGCGATATAGCGCGAATTGTTTTCGCGGTAAATCATGGAGGCGCCGTCTTCAATGCGGATGTCGCAGAGCTGCCCCAATGAGACGCGCTCCCCGGAAGGCGCCAGGATGCGGATATTGGCGATGTCGTCCACCGTGGTGCGGTAGGGCGCCTGGTAGCGAACCACCAGGTCGTAGTGCTCCTCGCCGATCAGAATCTCGCTGACGGCTTTTCCCCCCACGGCGGTTTCAATGGCGTCCTGAATATCGCTCACGTTGATGGCGTAACGGTCGGCCTTGGCGCGGTCCACAATCAAGTTCAGGTTGGGTTGGCCGAGGACGCGGAAAATGCCCAGGTCGGCGATTCCCGGAATCGGCTACATCACATTCACAATTTCATCGGCCTTGGTCTCGAGCGTTTTCAGGTCGTCGCCCATGATTTTGACGGCCAACTCGCCTTTTACCCCGCTCACCGCTTCTTCCATGTTGTCGGAGATGGGTTGGGAAAAATTCCAGATGACGCCGGGAATTTTTTCCACTTCATCATCCAGGGAGGCAATCAGCAACTCCTTATCCTTGTTGAATTGCGGCCGCCATTGGTCGTGCCCCTTCAAATCGATGAAGTATTCCGTATTGAAGAAGCCCGTGGCATCAGTGCCATCGTCCGGCCTTCCGACTTGCGAGACCACTTTCGTGACCTCGGGGAACTTGGCGAAAGCGAGGCGCGCCTGATTCATGATGCGGATGCCTTCGCTCGGCCCGGTGCTGGGGGCCAGAGTGCCACGCGCCCAGATGGCGCCTTCGTCGAGGTGGGGGAGAAACTCGGAGCCGATCACGCCGCTCCAGACTAAACCAAACGTGGCGAGAACCACGGCGAGGCCGCCCGCCAGGGTAAGCACGCGGTGGCGAAGGGTCCACTCGACGGACCGGCGATAGACCTCCGTGACGAATTCCAAAACCGGATTGCGCCATTCGTGCGTCTCCCCCCGGAAAAAGTAGCTGGCGAGCACGGGGGCAAGAAGAATGGAAAAGAGAATGGCGCCCAGCAGCGCAAAAGCCACCGTCCAGGCCATGGGGTGAAAAAGCCGTCCCTCGACGTGCTCCAGGGTGAAGATGGGAAGGTAGGCGGTTATGATGATGGCGATGGCATAGAAGACGGGACGCTGCACCTCGTGCGCGGCTTCGCGGATGGTCTCCCCCAGGCCTCGTTCACTGTCGCGGCGCAGGCTGAGGTGGCGCAAGATGTTTTCCACCATGACCACCGAGCCATCCACCACCATCCCAAAATCCAGCGCGCCCAGGGAAAGGAGGTTGGCGGGAATGTGGCGGAGGTCCAGCAGGATCGAGGCAAAGAGAAGCGAAAAGGGGATGGTGAGGGCGACGATGAGCGCACTGCGCAGGTTGCCGAGAAACAGGAAGAGGATGATGACCACCAGGGCGATGCCGTTGCCCAGATTGTGCAGGACGGTTTTCGTGGTGAGAGTTACCAGATCGCTGCGGTCGAGGTAAGGGACGATCTTCACGCCGGATGGCAGCACGTAGCGGTTGACGAAATCCACCTTTTCGTGCAAGGCAATGAGGGCCTTTTCGGCGTCGGCGCCTTTGCGCAGCAGCACGATGCCCTCCACCACGTCGTCGTCATCCATAACCTTGCCGTCCTGGCGCGGCAGCGCTTTGCCCAGTTTTCCCAAACGGATTTTGGCGTCTTGCGTCACCACGGCGATATCGCGAACCCGGATCGGCGTGCCGTTTTGCGCCTTCAACACCGTGGCGCCCACGTCATCGACCGTCTGCATCAGGCCCACCGCACGAACATTGAAGGCCTGCTGGCCCTTCTCAATAAAGCTTCCTCCCGCGTTCACGTTATTGGCCGCGAGAGCTTGTTCCACCTGGGCGATGTTTAAGCCATAACCGATCAGCTTGTTGGGATCCACCTGGACCTGATATTCGCGCGTGATCCCTCCGAAAATGTCCACGTCGGCGATATCGGGCACGGACTTCAGTTGTTTGAGCACCACCCAATCCTGGAGCGACTTCAATGCCATGATGTCGTAACGCGGGTCCGTGCTTTGCAGCGTGTAGAAATAGATCTGGCCCACCGGGCTGTAATCCGGCCCAATCTGCGGGCTGAGATTTGCGGGCAAATTCACCAGGGAAAGACGTTCCAGCACTTGCTGCCGGTTTTCAAAGTCGTTGGACTCATCGTCAAAGATCATCGTCACCGAAGAAATTCCAAACAGGGATATTGAGCGCAGGTGCGTGAGGTGGGGCAGTCCATTCATCTGCAACTCAAGGGGCACGGTGACCTGGCGCTCCACCTCCTCGGCGGCGCGGCCGGGCCATTGGGTGATGACATTGACGTAGTTGTCGGCAACGTCTGGGTAGGCCTCGACAGGGAGCCGGTGAAACGAGACGACTCCCCAGACGAGCAGCAGGACACCAAGGCTCAAGACCAGGAACTTCTCGCGCAGGGCGAAATCGACGAGGTAGCGGATCATGTCTTATTGGGGCATTGGCTCATTGATCCGTTGAGACATTGAAAATCAGATGACCCAATGATCCGATGAATCAATGATTCAATTTCTTTACTCCATTCCTGCGGCGGACGCGAATTGCAAAGCGTTTGCGACCACTTTCCCGCCCTCGGGGAGGCCGCTCAGGATGACCTGAAATCCGCCGGGGGACACCGGGCCCGTCTGCACCTCCAGACGGCGAAAGCGTTTTCCACCCAGGGGGACGAAGACCCAGTCCTTGTCGTGCAGACGCATTATGGCCGTGGTGGGAACCATGGGCCGCAGTTGCTCCGTCCGGGAGCGAAATGTGGCGGTGGCAAACATCCCCGTGCGCATCAGGCCGCCCGAGTTGGTGAGTTGCAGGCGGACCTTGGCCGTGCGGGTTGATGGATCGAGCACGGTGCTGATGTTTCCGACGCGCCCTGCGAAATCGCGATCTGGAAAGGCATTCAGCCGCACCTCAGCAGAGTCGCCCAAGTGCACGCGGTGAAGGTCATTTTCATAAACATCGCAGAGCACCCACACCTGGGAAAGGTCGGCGATGGTGAAAAGGTTGGGAGAATTATCGAGGGAGCGAACACCTGTGCCGCTGGTTACGTTCTGTTCCACAATCGACCCGGAAATCGGGGCCCGAATGGAAACGAGAGGAGAGGGATTGCTGAGGTCTGCCCCCAAAACGGCAATATGTTGCTTGGCGGTGCGGACGTCCACTTGCGCCTTCTGTTCGGTATTTTTCGCGGCCTCGAGGTCCTGCTGGGCAATGGCGCCCTTGTCGTAAAGATCCTGCGCGCGCGTAAGCTGCTGCCGGGCAAAACCCTCGTCGGCCTGAAACTTCTGGTAATCGGAGAAAGCCTGGGATACGTCCGGACTGTCGATGACCAAAAGAACCTGCCCTTTGGTGACTTCATCGCCGAGCTTGACGCGGATGTCCACGGCGCGCCCGCCGGCTAATGAAAGCACCGGAACGGAGCGATTCACGTCAGGCGTAACCGCTCCGGTCACGTGGAGTTCATCCACCACGGGACGCTGTTCCACCGTGGCCAGGAGGAACTGCTCGGGATGGTCGACCTGCACGGCTCCATCGCCGTGGATTTCCTCCACCTTCACATCTCCCGGGCCCGCTCCTCCCGCGTCGGCGGTTGTCTGGCGATTACAATCCGCCAAGAAAAAAAGGGGAATGACCATTACCGCAAGGATGAGAGGAAACGGCTGTCGTCGATTCAGCATGAAACCTTCTCCGCCTTAATTCCCCGCAGGGGATCGATAAAGTAGCCGGGTGCAGCGCCCCGAGGCCAGCGAAACCACCGGGATGTTTCGGGAAACATCGGGGCTGACGGTGCCGGTAACGTTTAACTCCGGGGCGGCTTCGTGTTGGCCCGCCGTGGCCAGGGAAAACTGCTCGGGATGATCCACGCGGAAGGCGCCGCCATCCTGTTCCTGCTCGACCTGCGCGGGCGGAGGCGCTTCGGATCCTGGATCCGCCTTGCCGTTGCTGCAACCAGATGACAGAACGGCGAAGCAAGCCACCACGGCGAGCGCGGTGATCGAGGAGCAGGGATGTTTCATGATTAAGTCTCCTGGGTGGTGGTCCGCGGTGGGACGTTCTTCCGCGGCCGGTAAGAGCGGCCTCCACGAAAGGCAAGCGTGAAACCCCGCCGTCCTCCCAGACCCGTGAGGCGGCGTTGCCGTAGGGCGAACCTACAAGACTAAAGCTCCCGTTCGATAGTCTACTAGTTATCGTCTGGACAGGCCAGCCTATCTCTTGGACACTATCTTTTGAGCAGACTCAGACTATCTTTTGGCCATCTGTGCAGCGGTAGCCCGGGGTTTTGGTAGAATGGCGAGCCGTGGTGGGTCTGTTTCGCACAAAAACGTAGTCGGCCATCTTGCGGACGGTAGTGAAATGCTCTCCTTCTTCCTACGGTTAAGCCGCACCAAACTTGTCCTCATCGCCGCGACCATGATCCTGGTCGTGGCCCTGGTCGATTGGCGCGTCGAACTGAACGTTTCTTTTGGCTTTCTCTATCTTTTCCCCATGCTGATCGCGGGGAGTTGCCTGCCACGCTGGCAACTGGCGCTGCTGGGAGGGTTTTGCACCTTTCTGGCCGAACGCTTTGCCCCCTTTACGTGGGATCCCGCCGCCGGAGTGCCTCGCGACATCTTCATGTTCGCCGCCTACTATGGCACCGCACTGTTCGCCTACGAATCCGCCCGCAACCGGCGGCTCGCGGAGCAGCACGTCCGAGAGGTCGAGCAAGAGGCGGAGTTGCGGCGCGACGCGGAGCAGCAGTTGCAGGCTCTCATTGAAAGCAGCCCCGCGGCTATCCTCACGGTTGATTCCGCCGGAAAGATCCTGATGGCCAATCAGGCCGCGCATCGTTTGCTGGGGTTTGAGGGCGAGAGCTTGCCCGGCGAATCGATCAAGGAATTCCTCCCGCCTTTGGCCAGAGTTCCGCCGGCCGATGAATCCACGCCGAGCTTCCGTACCGCGATGCAGTGCAGCGGCCGCCGCCGGGACGGGGAAGTGTTTCTTGCCGACGTTTGGTTTTCCACTTACAAGACCAGCGCCGGGCCCAGACTGGCGGCCATGCTCGTGGACAGCTCCGAGGACCTTCGCGACAAGGAGGAATCCAGCCTCCACCACCTCATGGTGGCGTCACGCCTGGCGGTGGGGGCCGTGTCGCACGAAATCCGCAACGTGTGCGGCGCCATCTCCGTGGTTTACGAAAACCTCTCGCGCCATGGCCAGCCGGTGCAGAGTGAGGACTTCCGCGCCCTGGGAACTCTCGTGGAAGGCCTGGGCAAAATCGCCACCCTGGAGCTTCGACAAAGCGCGGGGAGCGAGGAACTGGCTCCCGTGGACCTGGGCTCGGTACTTGATGAATTACGCATTGTGACCGAGCCTTCGTTGCGCGAGTCGGGGGCGCTGGTTCGCTGGCACGTGCCCAAATCCTTGCCCCGGGTGTGGGCGGAGCGCCATAATCTTTTGCAGGTGCTCCTGAACCTCACGAAAAACAGCCAGCGCGCCATGCAGGACCAGGCGGTGAAAGAGTTCAGGATCAGCGCCTCGGTGGAAGGTGAACGGGTGGTGGTGCGGGTCCGCGATACCGGTCACGGCATTTCCAATCCCGAACGCCTTTTTCAGCCGTTTCAGGAGGGGGCGGAAGCCACCGGGCTGGGCTTGTACCTCTCGCGGGCGCTGGTGAGGACATTCAACGGTGACCTGCGGTACGAACCAGGACCTCCGGGGTGCTGCTTCGCTATGGACCTCGTGCCTCTCGGTGACCAGTACGGCGGGGAGGGAGCGCCAGAAACGCATGGATAAAATCCGGATACTCTTACTGGACGATCACGCACTCTTTCGGGAGGGCCTGAGCCGGCTGCTGGAGGGCGAGCCCAATTTGGAAATGGCCGCTTGTTGCGCAACCGTCGGCGAAGCCACCGAGGCGTTGCGCCGGAATCCCATTGATCTCGTCTTGCTGGACTATGACCTGGGGAAGGAGCGGGGCTTCGAGTTCATTGCCCAAGCCAGGGAGTGGGGCTTTAAGGGGCGATTCCTCATCGTCACCGCGGGGATGAGCGATGCCGAATCCGTGCAGGCACTCGGCCTGGGGGTCGGCGGAATTTTTCCCAAACACAACTCGCCCGCGGTTCTCACCCAGGCCATCCGCAAGGTCATGACCGGAGAAACCTGGCTGGATGAAGATGCCATTCAGGCCCTGGTCAGGGTGTCAAAACACCCGGGAGGACCCGGCCAGACCAAATCCTTTACGGAACGCGAGACGCAGGTGCTGCAAGGGGTGTTTGAGGGACTGAGCAACAAGGAAATCGGGGCGCGTCTCAACATCTCCGAAAGCTCCGTGAAAGCAGGACTTCAGCAACTCTTCCAGAAGACCGGTGTAAGGACCCGCAGCCAGCTTGTGCGCATCGCTCTCGAGGGGCTCCAGGTACATCCGAAGGTGAAGTAAGAGCCCGGGAAGAAGCTGTTTCCCCCTTTCCACATAATACTATTTGAGGTCTTGCCTTTTTTCATATCGGAACAAATAGTGCAAGGGGACCGGATCCTTCCGCGCAACGCTTGTCCGGGGGTCCAATGGATGGGCCACTAAGGCCTTTTAATGGCTATTCATAGGTTGTCAAGCAAATGCCATACGCGTCATTGCGAACGCCGCGGCGAATTGTTAGGATACCGCTCTCGCCAACGGCCGCGCCTGGGTCCGGCTGGGGGGCGGGAAACTCCACGATAAGGATATGACGATGAATGCTTTCAAAGTCCTCTCCGGCGCTTTGCTTTTCGTTACCTTTTCCTTGGGCCTTGCTACGCCCGTGAACGAAGAAACCGTTCACGGCATCAACCCGGCGTACATGGACACGACGGTTTCCGCTTGTGTGAACTTCAATCAATACGCCAACGGCGGGTGGATGGCCTCGCACCCGATTCCCCCGGAATTCCCGAGCTATGGAACTTTCCGCGAGTTGGCGGATAGAAGTGAGGTTACCCTCCACCAAATTCTGGAAACCGCCGCCAGCCGGAAGGATGCTCGCCCGGGAAGCGACGAGCAGAAGATCGGCGACTTCTACGCGAGCTGCATGGATACAGCTCAAGTGGAAAGTGAAGGCGCCAAGCCTCTTCAGCCGGAGTTTGACCGCATCAATCAAATCCACGATTTGCCAAGCCTCCGGGCGGAGGTTGCCCACCTGCATGGATACGGAGCGGGCGTCCTGTTCCGCTTCTCCGAGCAGCAGGACCGCAAAGACAGCACGCAGGTGATTGCCAGCGCTTTTCAGGGTGGAATGGGATTGCCGGAGCGCGGCTACTACTTTCGGAAGGACGAAAAATCCCAGAAGATTCGTGACGCTTACGTGAAACACATCGCCAGCATGTTCGCGCTGCTGGGTGACGATGCCGATAAAGCCGCGGCCGAATCCCAGACCGTCATGGCTCTGGAAACGAAGCTCGCGCAGTCCGCCATGGATCGCATTCAAATGCGGGATCCGGACGCGACCTATCACAAGATGGCGCTGGCGGAGCTTCAGGGTCTGACCCCCAACTTTTCCTGGGAGGCATATCTGGGCGAGTTGGGTTACCCGCAGGTCAAGGAAGTAAACGTCGGTCAACCGAAGTTCTTCGGGAACCTGAATGAGCTGCTGGCTTCCGTGCCGCTTGACGATTGGAAGACTTACCTGCGCTGGCATGTAATTGCTGCGGCCGCTCCGGCGCTTTCCGATAATTTTGTCCAGGAGGACTTCAACTTCCGCAGCCGCGTATTGCAGGGGACCGAGAAAATCCAGGAGCGCTGGAAACGCTGTGTACAGGCGACCAATTTCCGGCTGGGCTTTGCCCTCGGCAAGCTGTATGTCAAGGAAGAGTTTCCGCCGGAAGCCAAAGCGCGCGCCGACAAGATGGTGCACTTCCTCATCGCGGCACTGCGCGACGATATCCAGACCCTTCCCTGGATGGGCCCGGAAACCAAGAAAGCCGCTCTCGCCAAATTGGACGCCTTCACTCCCAAAATTGGCTACCCGGATAAGTGGCGCGACTACTCCGCCTTTAAAGTGGACCGTGGGCCGTTCGTCGAGAATGTTCTTCGCGGCGACCTGTTTGAGTTCCATCGCTCCCTGAACAAAATCGGCAAGCCCGTGGATCGCGGGGAATGGGGAATGACTCCACCCACCGTCAATGCCTATTACAACCCCTCGATGAATGAAATTGTGTTTCCGGCGGGAATTTTGCAACCGCCGTTCTTTGACCCGAAGGCTGACGACGCGGTGAATTACGGAGGCATCGGCGCTGTTATCGGCCATGAAATGACCCACGGCTTCGACGACGAAGGCCGCAAGTTCGATGCGCACGGCAATCGCGCGGACTGGTGGACCGCCGACGATGTAAAGAACTTCCAAGAGCGAGCCACCTGCGTGGAAAAGCAGTTTGATGCCTACGTGGCCATCGACGACATTCACGAGAAAGGCAAATTGGTGCTGGGCGAGAGCATCGCGGATCTGGGAGGACTGACGATTGCTTACAAGGCGTACCAGAAGAGCCTGCAAGGAAAACCGCGTCCGCCGAAAATCAACGGGCTCACACCTGAACAACGTTTCTTCCTCTCTTTCGCGCAGATCTGGGCGGGCAACGACCGGCCGGAGTACATTCGGCTTCAGGTAAACACCAACCCGCACCCGCTGCATAACTTCCGTGCCATCGCGGCGCCTTCCAATATGCCGATGTTCCAGCAGGCCTTTGGCTGCAAGGCGGGAGATCCCATGGTGCGCGAGGAGCGCTGCACGATTTGGTAGAGAGGTTATGGAAATGCGCGAAGCGCTTTGGAC
>Ga0326727_10010854_pt1 | contig 21491 bp, 14 predicted proteins | sample MB2enrmetagenome_FD_207643 | JGI IMG/M metagenome (GOLD analysis project Ga0326727, IMG submission 207643) | Lab enriched peat soil microbial communities from McLean, Ithaca, NY, United States - MB29MY | ecosystem: Environmental > Terrestrial > Soil > Wetlands > Peat | place: USA: New York...
GCCACACTTGGTGCGATCGTCGATCGTGCTGCCTCGCTCACTGAGTATGCCTGGAGATTTCGCTACCCTGGAGAGCCCAGCGAGCCGTCGCAGGAGGAGGCGGATGAAGCGCTCAGCACCGCGCGCGCGGTTTTTGACGAGTTGATCAGTCGGCTTCCGAAGAATATCCTGGAATGAGCTAAGCCAAGCGTTGTGAATCTTATGAGTCGCAAACCAAAGAGCAAGTCTGCCCGCTGGCTGAAAGGAATAATTCATGAAGCACCTCGCTGTGATATTCGCCTTGATGTGGTTCTTAGGGGCGGCGGGACTTTCAGCGCAAGAACCCGGCCTCGACACGATGACCGGCAAAACGGTCCTTATATTCACGCCGCATCCGGACGATGAGCTGTTCGGAGCCGGTGGAACCATTGCATTGCTGAATCAGCGGCACAACCAAGTCTACATCGTCATTTACACGAATGACGACAAGGGTTCCTACGATCCGGAGATGAGCTCGCAGAGGCTGGCGCGCATTCGCAAGATGGAGGAGGAAGCTGCTGAAACCGTCCTTGGGACCTCGACGGAGAACATCCAGTGGATGGGCTATGACGACGGCATGTTAGAGTATGCTCCCCAACCGAAGCTCGTTGAAGAGGCCACGGCGATCATTCGCCGCATCCGACCCGATGCGCTCTTGAGCATCGATCCGGGAAACTGGTACGCGCGCTGGCACAAGACGGACCATCGCATGGCCGCTTTGAATACGCTGGACGCGATTCGCGCCGCGGAGTTCTGGCTTTACTTCCCCAACCAGCGCCTCGAGCAGCACCTCGAGCCCTACGCCGTGCCCATCACCTATTTCTATTACACCGCGCCCCAGGAGGCCAACTACTGGGTCAACATCGATTCTGTGGCGCAGTTGAAGCTCGAAGCCGCGACCAAGCACGTGAGCCAGTTTGAGCCTTCTATCCACAAGTACCGGCCGGACTGGAACTCTTCCGACCTTGCCGGACTGAAGGCGGAATTGATGAGCCAGCAGCCGAAGAAAGACGGCCACTACGTGGAAGCGTTCCGGAAGGCGGCAAGCTTTAATGAGATGTAGAGCGTCCGTTATGGTGGGAGGCACGATCATGCTGCAGAGGCGCCACGTCAGGTCCTTGCTGGTTCTAGCCTTTGTTCTACTTACCTGCCCATGCGAGCGCCTTCTGGCGCAGGAACCCCAACTGCCTGATCATATCCCCCCCAAACGGTCTTCCCAGGTCACGGACGGATTCGGCATCAACTCGGACCTGCCGCGTGAGCCGTATTTGCCGTGGGAACGCTGGTGGTGGGGCCGGATGTTTGACGCCGGGGTGAAGTGGATTCGCATTGGCCAGTACGAGAACAGCTCCGACCTGACGAGCTGGGATTATGTGGAACAGAAGCGCGGAGTGTTGGCGATTAATCCCTTATTGGACGAGTACGTGGATTCGCTCCGCGACAATGGCATTCAGATTCAGGTCCAACTCATGTACGGCAACCCGATGTATACGTCGCCATCCGGCAAGCTCCCCGATTCAATTGAGCCCAAGGCCGGCTCGTTTCATAACGACGACCGAAGTCTTTATTCCATTTTTTGGGCGCCGCGCACACCGGCACAGATCGAGGCATTCACCCGCTACGTCCGCTTCATGGTGGATCATTTCAAGGGCAAGATTCACTACTGGGCCCTCTGGAATGAGGAGGACATCGGCTATTGGAACCCCTGGGGGAATCCGGAAGAATACGGGCATCTGCTGAAAGCAATGGCCAAGGCCGTTCATGAAACCGACCCGGACGCGAAGGTGATTTACGGAGGCCAGGCCGACCCCATCCGAGACTTCGCGAAGCGCGCGCTCGATGCTTGCGGTTGCGCCGCCGGCATTGACGTGTTTGCTTATCACACCTACCCGGGTTACGGCCAGAACTTCAACCCTGAATCAGAGGATTATGGCGCGTATGGCCCCGAGTCCCCGGCAAAGTTGCGGGACTTGGTGCGCACCTATCCGGGCATTCGCTCCGACATCCAGTTTTGGGATGATGAGTTCAATTCCATTTCTTCCTGGGAAGGCTCGGATGAGTCCGTGCAGGCCAAGTACATTCCGCGCATGTTGGTGTACAACTGGGCGGCCGGGGTGAAGACTTTTGTCTGGCTCATCGCCGCAGGCACGGACGGAAATGAATACGACGATTTCGGGCTGATTCACGGACTGCGCAACGTAGCGGAAGACTTCACTCCCCGGCCGGTATTCTTCTCATTGCAAAACACCAACGCGCTTTTTTCCGATACCAAGTTCGACCCATCCGTCAATATCGACAGCCCTGGAATCCCCTCTCTCCGCCGCAAGTCCGGGTTCCCGTTCTATGCTTACGGCTTCCGCGCCAAGAACGGCAAGGCGGTTGTTGCTTACTGGTTGGGCGCTCACAGCCTGCCGGGAAATGTTTTTCCTCCCTTTTACGAGAGTCTTACCTTGCAGAATACCGGCATTGAGCACCCCGTGCTGATTGACGTAGTCTCGGGCGAGATTAGGCCCCTTGAATGGAAGGAAGGCACCAGCAATGTGCTCGCGTCGGTCCCGGTCCGCGACAGCGTTTTGGCCATCGCCGATGCGAGCTATTTCGATTGGAGCGTGCTGCCGGAGGCGCCAAGCTCTTTGCGCGCCCAGCGTGGGGCGGGGGCAGTAACGCTGACGTGGGAAGTGCACGGCGGGAATGCGACTCAGAGCGCCGTGGAGCGCCGCATCGCGGAAGGGAGTTGGGAGAGGATCAAGACCATCCCGGCCGCAACGACGGAATTCACCGACTCACAAGCCGGTCACGGTGTAGTCTTCTATCGTGTCCGCGCACTGAACGATGCGGGTGCGTCGGCTTACTCGAACGTGGTCCGCTTGAAATAGCGGAATCGATTCTGTCATTCGGAGCCCGCGACGTTTGCGGGCGAAGAATCTCTGCAGTTGCAGCTTCCGGTCCAGGCGGCGCAAGCGAACTGCAGGGATCCTTCGCTCCACTTAGGATGACAATGTTAATCTTATCGGAGGTCATATTATGGGAAATCTAGCAATCACAGGTGGAAAACCCGTTCGCACCAAGCCCTTTGCTCCCTGGCCGGTTTACGACCGCAAGGAAGAACGGGCCATTCAACAAGTTCTCAAGAGCCGCAATTGGGGCGGGTATCCGTTCCCCAATGCGCACGCCAGCGCCTTCGCGCACCGCTTTGCGGAGTTGCACCGCGCTAAATACGGCATCGCATTAGCCAACGGCACGGTCGCCATCGAGGTCGCTTTGAAGGCGGTGGGGATCCAACCGGGAGATGAGGTTATCGTGCCCGCCTACACCTGGGAAGGGACCGTGGGCCCGGTGCTCCAGCTCAATGCCGTTCCGGTTTTCGTTGATATCGACCCCGCAACGTATTGCCTGGACGCCGGTCTGATCGAAAAGGCGATTACCAGTAAAACTCGAGTCATTCTGCCGGTCCACCTGGCGATGAGCTTTGCCGACCTAGACGCGATCGGGCGGATCGCGCGGCAGCACCATTTGCTGGTGATCGAAGATTGCGCCCATGCGCACGGAGGACAGTGGAAAAAGAAGGGCGCGGGGGCCACTGGAGACATGGGCTGCTTCAGCTTCCAGTCGAGCAAGTTGATGACCGCCGGCGAAGGCGGAGCGGTGATTACCAGCAAGCTGGAGTATTTCGAGCGCGCGCAATCCTACGTCAACTGCGGGCGCGCCAGCGAAACCGATAGATTTGGCCACCGGATCATCGGCTTCAACTACCGCATGACGGAATTCCAGGCTGCCATCCTCGAAGTGCAGCTCGAGCGTTTGGCCCGGCAGGCCGATACGCGGCAGGGCAATATGGAATATCTCGAGAGCCGCATCACGGGCACACCCGGGCTTGCCTTCCTAAAACGGGACCGCCGCATCACTCGCGTGGCGGCCTATCAATACGTCTTTAAATATCTTCCTGAACACTTCGTGGGGATTCCCCGCGCCGCGTTCCTTGGCGCGCTCGAGATGGAAGGGGTTCCGTGCGACGGCTTGTTCTACGAACCGGTGTACAAGAGTGCCTTGTTCCCGGTGAAGGCAGCGGATTATCCGGCGCTGTCATGGGGCAGGGAGAATCCTCTTGACCTGCGGAGCCTCTACAATTGTCCTGTTTCTGAACGTGCCGCTTACGAGGAATCCGTCTGGCTGCCCCATCATTTCTTCCTCGGCAGCCGCAAGGATGTGGATGATATCGCGGCGGGCATACTCAAGGTTTGTGAGAACATCGAGGAGCTTCGAGGGCTCGAGCATCCGGCCATCGAAACCAAACAGATGAGCCGGGCAGACCGGCCTAGAGTGGAGAAAAGGCAATATTAGTAGCCGCCCTGCTTTGCGGCGGCAGCGTTTTCCACGCGCCCGCCACGAATCCAATCCAGGATCGTCCGGTACTGCCAGCTGGATTCGTTTCCAGGCCAGCGCTGGCCGCCGTTGTGCGTGGCCAGATAATCGCCCACGTTGCCGGCGCTGTCTGTAGGGCGGGTAGGCTTGATCAGCATGAGACTGTGGCTTGGGTCGTTGATGTCCACCACCCGCATCGCATATTTGTAATTCTCTTCACTGTCTTGAGGCGAGAAGACGCCTTGTTCGTTGGGAGGTTGCAGTTTGAAGATCACGTGGCTGGCATGGCAGAACACGCAGGCCTTCCCGTCCGCTCCCGGCTTGGCCAGGATAGGCTCGACCTTCGTGACGAAGTAGTTGAAGTCGAGCACCGAGCCGGGCTGTACGTCCTTCAGCGCCTCGCTGAGCTTCTTCCCCTCCAGCACGCTTTCGGCGATGAGTTTCAAGCGAGGGTTGCTGTCTTTCTCTAACTGGCTCAGCGCGGCGCGGAAGTCCGGCCGCTCCTCAATGCCTTTCACCTTGCGCAAAATATCGAGCGAGCCCGCGCGCACATTCGGATCGCTGGAGCGCAAACAGGCCAAAACAGTATCGAGGACGATAGGGTTCTCCAGAAGGTCCGGCGCCTTCAGGTAGGCAAGGTTTTCGCCCAAGAAGTACTGCTGGTCCTGCGAAACGGCTCCGCCCGCGATCCCCAGATGTCGGCGCATGAATTTCGGATCTCCGACTTCCTCAATCAGGATATTCTGCGCCGAGGGATTCAAGTTGGCGAAAGCGGTGTTCACCAGGGGAGTGGTCTGAGCATCGTTGAGGAAATGCTCCAAGGACACCCTCAGGGCAGCGCGCTGCACCTCGGGGTCGTGATCATCCAATCCCGCCAGGACCTGCCGGCGTAGCGCGGGCACTTTCATCAGGGTTTTGAAAGAAGAAGCCGCATTGAGAACCTGCGCATAGTTTGCGGGCGGTGGCGTCGCTTCGAGCAGGACGCCCAGCGCGGCCATCACTTTCTCCTGGCGTCCCCACGGGGAGTCGCCGGGAAGTGCCGCAAGCAAGGGAAGGACCACGGCTTGGCTATCCGGATTGCCATGTTCGAGGATCTCCACAACCTTAGTGACCAGTTGAGGACTCGGTGCGCTCGGCGCGTCGAGGTTGAGGATTCCACGCTGACCGTCCTCGTAAACATAGCGGACTGTCTTTCGAACATCCTCGCTGGGGTCTTCCGAGAGGTTGAGGGCGGCGAGGGTGAAGCGCTCATCGCCGGCTCCGCTCAAAGTGCTTCCCGCTTTCAGCACTTCGATCTTCATAGGGTCGTCAGCACCCTGGAGGCAAGCCAGCAGCGCGTTTTCCAGTTCCGGCCCCGAACTTTTGAAGAAATGGATCAGGTCGCTGTCGTTGCCGATGCGTGTCTGGAAGAAACCGTTGTGAACGTCGTACTTGAAGTCTACGGCCTCGCGGTACGGCGGGTATTCATAGCCGGGAACGTGAAGGTCCGGAACGCCCCGGACGTATTGGGTGAGAACCGCCGGCAGGCCGATCGCCACAGTGTTCTCTTTCACGGGCGGCAGAGCGTAGTGCCGAATGTGAAAATCCCACAAGGCATTCAGAATACCTTCGCGGCCCAACGGAGTGCCGTCGCGCAAGACCTTGGCGAGCACTTGTGCTTGATCGCGCACCACGGCTTCGTAACTCTCCCCAATGCGGCGCTTATCAACGTCCTGTGAACTCGCCCGTACCCAGGCGGTGAGGTAGCCGGTATTCTCGTCGAGGAGATCGTAAACGCTCTCCTCCAGCCCGCGCCGGACCATGGGGTCGGTTTCAGTGTTGAGATGAGTCGCCAGTGCTTCGAGTGTACTGCGGCGCACGGCGGATTCGTCAACCTGCCAGTAGTACCAGCGCCACAGGCCGGAAGCGGCTTCGAAACGCACAAAAAGAACCGGGTCGTCGAGGTCGCGCTCCAAGGCCGCCAGCAACTCATCATCCTCGGTCAGATCCTTGAAGTGTTGGTTGAAAAGGCGTGCGGCGCCCCAGCGGGTGCGCGCGTCCGGCGAGGCGAGTGCTGCTGCCAGCAGTTTGCGCCCTTCCGCAGCGCCGCTCAGTCGCCGCGACAGAATCATGCGCAGCGCGTATGCGGCGCAGGTCTGCACCATCTTGCTGGGATCGCCCAGTGCCTTGATCAAGGCCGGCATCGACCCCGGATCGGCCATATGCCCGATGGCTCGTGCCGCGGCTTCGCGGGCGAGCGGTTGGTCGCTCTCCGTAAGCACTTTGCGGATCTGCTGCAACACGGGCTCCGGCGCCGGGTCCCAGTATTGGTCAAGCTGGGCCAACAGCAAGGGCAGGTCGCTGGTAGCGAGCTGAGTGGGCGGCGGCCGATAAGCAGCGTCCCAGTTCTTCGCCTTGGTCATCCCCGGGTAGAGGGTCGAAAGCGCCATCACCGCGAATTGTGTGGCGCGGAAAGGTGTGTTGAAGCCCTGATAGACGGGGTCGCCTTCCCAACTTCCTTCCTGCCGCTGAGCAGCCAGCATTGCCTTCACAGCCCGCTCCATCCTCTCGTCGGACTCAGGGCGGCGCCCTGCCAGCGCCAGCGCGTAAACGGCATTGTAGGAGATGAAATCCGCCGGCTTTGCTTTCTTGTCAAACGGATAAGGCCAGGCGCCTTCCGGAGTTTCGTAGCTATAGAGCTGTTCAATCAACTCATCAATCTGTTGGGCGTACTTCGCCCGGTCTACAGTGGCCAGCAGGATGATCTTCCAATCCAGATCGATCATGTTCTTGGGCTCGGCGGCCACTGCCAGGTGCTCCACCTTGTCGCGTTCGGCTAGCCATTCATCTTCGTGTGTCTGGTTGTAAACCAGATTGAAGGTCTGCCAGCTCTGCGTTCCGATCTCGAAGGGGCTGACGTCGGGCTCACAGCCGTCGGTTTCGTCGCCGGGCATTGTAGTTACGCCCTTGTAATGAATCTTCAGGAATTCGGCGTAGGGCAAGTCGAAGTTCCTGCGCGGCGGGTCGTGGGTTACATTTTCCTCGAACGCGTGCGTGATCAGGGGCAGGCGGCTTGCAACTGTACGCGCCGAGTAGATGACGCGCACCCAGTTGGTGTTGGCCTCGCCGTACAACGGCCGGGCATTGTTATAAATGCGATCGGTGAGGAATTCCAGCGCCGCCCGCTGCGTGGGCGGGTAGCCGTTGCGAACTGCCGTCAGATACCCACGAGCACTGAATTGCGTGGGATGACAGGCGATGCAGAGCTGAGTTTCGGAATGCTGCATGGTTGTGCGCAACGCAATGGCTCCGCGCCGCGGCGTATTGGAAAGCCAGGTGTCGCCCATGTTGATGAGGAAGTCCATTCCCGCGCGCACCGCCAAGTGTGGATCGGAGTACGGTGGAACCGGGTAATCATAAGCACGAAGCTGAAAGGCAGGGTGATTGGCTGCCACGCGCACATAGTATTCCTGGCCCGGGTCCAGAATGCGCGTGCGAAACTTATAGAGCCCCGGGTAGTTCTGCGTCGCCTCGATCTGGTAGACAAACTCGCCCTTGTCGTAGGGCACGACATCGGGCTGCCCGGCGGCATTCTTACCTGCCTGGAAGATGTCCACGTCGAGCGGCACGTCGCGATCCGCAACGTTGAGCACAAAATAGACGAGCCGCGGCGTCTTTCCTCGAAAGGTGAACTTGAACCATTGAAAGCCTTTGAGCATTGCCTGGTAAGCGGCTTCGACTCTGGAAGGTGCGTAGGGTCTTTCGTCGTTACTCCCGTAAATCGTCTGCCCGAACTCGAACCGCTGAGCGGCTTGCCAAGTCCCGTTGGGCAAAGCGGCGATAAAGCCCGTCTGTAGGTCGCCGGTCTGGCTTGACGTGTGGGACGGCGCCATGGGAATCCGGTTCAAAGTGGCGCCGATTTCCGGAATGTGGCTGTTCGAGGGAGCGGAGAGGCGAACGGAAATCGAGCCGGGCCCGCGAGGCCGGAGGGTAAGATAAAAATCCAGGTCGGCGCTGTGCAGCCACTTGGATTCGACGTCTCCTCGTCCGTCTCTCACCGTGGCCATAACAGCGCCGTCGCCACGAAGCGTCGCGGGATCTTTAACCCACACCGTCAGCGCGTACAGCGTATCAGGATGAGCTCGGCCTAACTGGATCTCACGGACGCGCGGGGCAGTTGTTTGGTCGGCGCGCCCGAAGTGGCCTGGCTGAATTAGCAGGCACGTTATCAAGACGGCGCTTGATGACAGCGTGAGTCCCCAACGCAGAGCTCTCCTTTTTTTGCGAAGTAACCCCATGGTTTGAACCTCCCGGAGCCCTGACCGGAGTTTTTTGTTAGCACCCTGAGCCAGATTTAAGTATAAATTTGAGCAAAGCCTTTTCGCAACCTCAACTTTGTTAAAGCGCGCCGTTGTGAGATTTGATCGATAGACAGCTTTCTTCACAAGGGATGGAAGGAGTGAAAAAAGACGTTTGTCATCCTGAGCGAAGCGAAGGATCGCCGCAGTTATCCGAGAATCAATGATGTACGAACAACTGCAGAGATCCTTCGCGTCGCTCAGGATGACAGATTGGGAATTCTTTTATACCTTCGGAGGGCTCTGGGATTATCACGGCACAGCCCATGCGGTTTTTTGGCGCTCCTGATATTATGGGAATGTAAATTCAAGACGGTCGATCCGATCAAGAGCATAGATGGTTGACGCGGCTTCGACCGGGAACGCATCTCAGGACCCAGGAGACTTATGAGGATCAATCTTCGCTTTGGCTCGACATGTTTGCTGATTGGTGTGGGCTTGTTTATTTCTTCTCTTGCCTTTCACGCCGCTGTCCCGGCCGATAATGGGGACGCGATTTTCAAAAACAATTGCGTAATGTGCCACGGAGCTGACGGAAAGGGATTCGCGGCGCTCAAGACCCCAGACTTCACCTCGCCGAAGTGGCAAGCGTCCATGACGGACAAGCAAATTAAGGCCGTCATCAAGGGCGGAAAGAAGGGTACAGCCATGGCTGCCTTTGGGGATAAGTTGAATGACGCGCAGATTACTGCGGTTATTGCTTACATCCGATCGCTGAAGAAGAAATAGGAGTCAGGAGTCAGGAGTCAGGAGTCAGGAGTCAGGAGTAAGAACTACCTCTACGTCGTCACCCCCGCGAAAGCGGGGGTCCATTGTTGGTACCGTAACACAATGGATTCCCGCTTTCGCGGGAATGACGTGACTTTCGAGAGCGCAGCGAGGAATTTCGCTCTGCGCGGGAAAAGATTCCTCGCTGCGCTCGGAATGACAGTCACTGACGCTTTCCTGAATCCAAATACAGGTTTCTGCCTTCTGCTTTCTGTCTTTCAGTGCCCCCCCGCCAACTCCCGAACGATGTCGCCCACGAAGGCCTTCGCATCTCCAAAGAGCATCAAAGTTCTGTCGAGGTAGTAGAGTGGGTTGTCGATGCCCGCGAACCCGGGGCTCATGCTCCTCTTGATCACCATCACGGTTCGAGCTTTGTCCACCTCGAGGATGGGCATGCCGTAGATGGGGCTGCCCTTGTCGGTCTTCGCGGCGGGATTGGTGACGTCGTTAGCGCCGATCACCAAGGCCACGTCGGTCTGAGGGAATTCCGGATTGATCGTGTCCATGTCGGCCAGTTTGTCGTAAGGAATGTCAGCCTCGGCCAGCAGAACGTTCATGTGGCCGGGCATGCGTCCTGCCACAGGGTGGATGCCGAACTTCACATCCACTCCTTTCTTGGTAAGCGTGTCGTAAAGCTCCCGGACTTTATGCTGCGCCTGGGCCACGGCCATTCCATAGCCGGGCACGATGACGACGCTGTTGGCATTGCCGAGGATCGCAGCGGCTTCTTCCGCGCTGGCGCTGCGCACCGTCCGCTCCTCCTTCTCCGCGCTGGCGGAAACCTGAACCTGACCGAAAGCCCCAAACATGACGTTGGTAAAGGACCGGTTCATCGCTTTACACATGATCACCGAGAGGATGAAGCCGGAGGAGCCGTCCAGGGCGCCGGCGACCACCAGCGCCTTGTTGTTTAGCACAAAACCGAGGAGAGCGGCCGAAAGTCCGGCATAAGAGTTCAGGAGCGAGATGACCGTGGGCATGTCTGCCCCACCGATCGGCGTCACCAGCATCACGCCGAAGATCAGCGAGATTCCGACCATGACGGGAAATAAGCGCGAATGCTCGGGATGGAACATTAACCACAGCGCCAAGAGCACGGCCGCTCCCAGTACGGACAGGCTGACGAAGTTCTGCCCTTTGTAAGTAATGGGACGCTGCGGCAGGATTTCCTGGAGTTTCCCCGCGGCAATCAAGCTGCCCGTGAAGGTGAGCGACCCAATGATCACCTCCAAGGAGATCTCCACCATCTCAAACTTGGCCACATGGGGCAGGCGCACGTAATACTCGGCGATACCAATCATGGCCGCGGCAAGAGCCCCAAAAGCGTGGCTCAGGGCGGTCCGCTGGGGCACGGCGGTCATGTGAACCAGGCCGAGCGGGACGCCCACCACGGCCCCGACCACCAAGGCCACCGTGATCCATTTGTAGTCGATGATCTCGTAGTTGCAGAGCGTGGCAACCACCGCCAGGGCCGCTCCGATTTCTCCCGCCAGGACGCCGTGCCGCGCGCTGGCCGGCGAACTCAACCACCTGAGCGCCAGGATGAACAAGGCCACGGCGATAAGGTAGGCAAGATCGATGAGTTGTTGCGCGGTAAGAGGGTTCATGACTTTTTCGTCCTGGTGGTTTTGAACATTCGCAACATGCGGTCCGTAATGATAAAGCCGCCAACCATATTGCTGAACGAGGCGGCTACGGCGATTGCCCCGAGCACGGTAGAAAGGGTGCTCTTGTGCCGTCCGCAAATGATGATCGCGGCGACCACCACGATGGCGTCCAGCGCGTTGGTGAGCGACATCAGCGGCGTATGAAGCAGCGGCGAGACGCGCTTGATCACCTCAAATCCGATGAAAGCTGCCAGCACAAAAACCCAAAGGTTGTTGATCAGATCAAAGGTCATCTTGTTCTCCTGCCCTGAAACAGGCTGTCATTTCGAGTGGGCAAATGTCTTCGGCCCACCAGAGGAACAAAAGTCTGTCATTCTGAGCGAAGCGAAGAATCTCGCCCCGATCCTTGTTCGTCGATTGATCTTGCGCAGAGCGAGATTCCTCGCTGCGCTCGGAATGACACCGTTTGGACTATTGACGGCATTGAAACTCCACGATGGACCGGCCTCCGGCTAAGAGGCCTTCCCATCCAGCTTAAAGAACTCCCTTACACGCGTATTGACGACCTTCCCGCCCTGTGTCACCAGCGTTTCACGCGTGATCTCGTCACTGGGATCGATGACGATCTTACGGTCTTTGGTCAGGTGAGTGAGAAACGACGCGACGTTTCGCGAGTACATCTGGCTGGCATGATAGGGAACGGTACTCGCCAGGTTGATATAACCCACAATGGTAACATCGTGCTCGACAACAACTTTGCCAGCCTGAGTGAGTTCGCAATTCCCTCCGCGTTCCGCCGCGACATCCACGATCACTGAACCGGGGGCCATCTTCTCCACCATGTCGCGCGTTATCAGCAGCGGCGCGCGCTTGCCCGGGATGACCGCCGCACTGATCACCACGTCGCTCTCGGCCACCACGCGGCCGAGCAACTCGCGCTGGCGCCGGTAAAACGACTCGTCCTGGGCGCGCGCATAGCCACGCGCATCCTGGGCATCCTGGGCTTCGACCGGCAGTTCGACGAAGCGCCCCCCCAGGCTTTGCACCTGTTCCTTGGCCGCCGGCCGCATGTCGTAAGCAGAAGCTATGGCTCCCAGCCTTCGCGCCGTAGCGATGGCCTGAAGCCCCACCACGCCGGCGCCGATAATGAAGACGTGCGCCGGAGTGATAGTTCCCGCGGCTGTAGTAAGCATGGGGAACATGCGCGGCAGCCTGTCCGCAGCCAGCAGCACTGCTTTGTAACCGCAGATCGTGGCCATCGAGGACAGCGCGTCCATGCTCTGGGCGCGCGTGGTGCGCGGCATGAGTTCAATGGAAAATGACGACACTCCCGTCGCGGCAATTTCCTGAACGGTTTCGACTGAGCCCAGCGGGCGCAGGAATCCGATCAGCACCTGGCCGGGTCGAAGCAGAGGCAGGTCGGCCTTGCCGGTCACGTCGTTCGATCCGTAACAGAGGACTTGAAGCACCACATCCGCGGCTTGGAACACCTCGGCGCGCTGCGGCAGAATCTTGCCTCCCTTGCCTGCGTATTCCGCATCCGGATAGCCGGCCGCAGCCCCCGCCCCCGCCTCAACAACCACTTCGAAACCCACCTTCAGCAAACTCGGAATTACCGCCGGCGCCAACGCCACACGCCGCTCCCCCGGAAAGCTCTCCTTAGGAATTCCGACGATCATGCCGCTTCCTCCCCCATCCTCTTCGCTTCTTGGTCTTCTGACTTCTTGCCGGCGCGACTTTTCCCTAAACTCTTATCTTCCTTTAGGATTCTCAAACAGATACCGGCGCACTGTCAACGTATGCGGGTAGTGTTATATTGTTGCGTTGCTGCTCCCGATAACCCTTTTTGGCGCGCGAAGCCTTGGCGTGTGGCAGTTCGTTGCCACATGATTTCCCGCACGCTTACTCACGGGTAGGATGCCAACGCTTCAGCGGCCGGGCCGCCCGCGTGACGAAAACAGGGCGTCACTCTTTCTGCCATCCTGGCGATGCGCTAGAACAAAAGTTTCAATGCAAACTGCAGAATTCGAGGCGAATTTGACGTCGAGAGAATCTGCCCAAAAGTCGGATCGGTCAAGGTGGCATCCGGCGCGCCAAAATTGACATTGTTGAAAGCGTTGTAGGCCTCGGCGCGGACCTGGAGCACGTAGCGCTCATGGATCTTGAGGTCCTTGAGTAAAGCTATATCCGTATCGAATGCTCCCGGTCCACGCAAATTGTTTTTCCCGCTGCTGCCAAAGGTCCCAAGGGCATTGGGTCCGAAAACCGCGGTGTTAAAGTACTCTTGGGTCAGCGCGTTATGAGAACGGTTGGGGTCCAGCTTGGCCTGATTGAAACTCGTGCCGATAAAGTCTGCCCGATCCACAAAATCCCCGGAGAAGGAATTGTCGTATCCGCTCATGACGGTGAACGGAAATCCGCTCCGCCAATTCACGATGGGGCTCAATCGCCACCCGTTCAGGAACTTATCGGCCGCCCCGTTCAGGTGGAAATGAGGGATCTCCCAGACGCCGGAGAATTTGATGACGTTGGTCAGGTCGGGCGTCCCCGGGCCGTAGTTAAAATTCCGGTCGAAGGGATTTGTCTGATAGTAGCTCGAGTTGACCGTCTCGGAGAAGTCATTGAGCGCTCGGGACCAGGTGTAATCCGCCAGCAACGAAAGCCCGTGGCTCGCCTTCCTTTCCACGCTCAACTGACCCGAATTGTAGTTGGAATTGAACCCGGAATCGATCATTCCGATGGGCCCGAAGTTGGGATACGGCCGGCGCTGTTGCAGGTTGTCTTCGGTGGAATTGCCCGGCACGTAGAGGCCGGCGTTAATGTCGGCCATGGGCTCCTGGTCCGATGTCCCAAAAAGATGAGTGGCCTTATTCCCGAAATAGGCCGCCTTGATCAACCAAGTCGATCCGATCTGGCGCTCGAGCGTCAAATTCCAGATGGTGATTTCGGGCATCTTGAAGCCGCGGGAGAAGAAGTAGGCAACCGTGGCGGGAAGGGGGAACGTGGTGCTGGACGGCGGTACCTTGGGGCCGAAATCCGCCGGAAAGGGATTGGCGATTCCCGCGCTGCCATAGGGATCGGCAAAGCTCACACCATTCAGCGTGACGATGGGGGCGAAGGGCGCCACCCCCGCGTCGTCCTGGTAGGCGAGAGTCTCGGGGGGCTGATAATAGAATCCCGCACCTCCGCGTAGACTCGTTTTGCCGTCGTGGGTCAGGCGGTAAGCAAATCCGATGCGCGGCGCGAAAGTGGCCAGGCTACTGTAATAAGTCCCTTGGGGGCAACCCGGATCACCCGCGAACAGCAAGCCCGCCGGAGCATTGGGGTAGCGATTTGAGACCTTGCCCGGCTCAAAACACGGCAGGCGTCCCTTGCTGTCGGTAAAGGGCAGCAGAGGTTGCCACCGCAGGCCGCTGTTGAGCGTCAAGCGCTCGGTGGCTCGCCAGTTGTCCTGGAGGAAGGCGGCAAGGTTATATCCGGTTACATTGGCGTAAATGCCGCCACCCTGAGTAAAAGTGGCGACGTCGCCGAGCATGAAATCGGCCAGATCGTCTCCCGACAAGGCGCCGCTGAACTGGAATTGGCCGCCCTCCAGGTACTGACTGGAGATGGGCGCGTCCACCCTCAACAACTCTCCCCCGAAGGAGAGTTGGTGCTTGCCTTGCATGAAGGTCGCGACTTCCCGAAAAGTCTGGTCACCGCGATTGTAGGCGCCGACCTCGGGCCCAATGAGGTCAAAGTAACCGTTCACGAGAATGCTGAGCTGCGGTGAAGGTGACGGCGCAATATTCGCCCCCAAGGAGTTGGCGGAAAAAGGTACGCCGACGAGGTATCCTCCGTTCTGCTGGTTCCATCCAAACCACGTATTGAACAGCAAATGGGGCGAGGCCGTGTAGGTGTCATTCACAGAAACCGTTTGCACGCGCACTCGATTGGCATTGGATTGAATGGTCAGGATATCGTTGTTCATGACCGGGGTGGCCGGCTCCGTGAATTGGGTGAAGAAGTAGTGCCCGCTCACATGGTGGTTGCCGCGGGCGTAGTCGATCTTGGCCAGATATTGGTCGTCGTTCGTATTCGTGGCCGCACCCAAGTAGTTGAGTTCCTGGCCGCCGGCATTGGGCAGGGGCAAATCCTTGAGCAGGTTCAATGCGACCGGGGACAGTGAGCCCGCCGGAAGCTGGTTGTAGGCAAAAGGAGTACCCGTGTTGGGATCGCTGAGCTGAACGCCCCCATTGGCGATGGCGTCCGCAGTGCAGAGACCTGACGCATCGTAAGCGGAGCAGTAAGAGGAAAAATCACCTCCCCGCTGGACTGCGGTCGGCACCTCGACAATGTTCCCATTGGGCGCCGTCCGCGTGCGCGTGCCTTGGTAGCTCCCAAAGAAAAAGAGTTTGTCTTTCTTGAGGGGTCCGCCCAGCGTGCCCCCGAATTGGTTCTGCTTCAGCGTGTCCCGGGTGGGGGCAAAGTAGTTGCGCGCATCGAGCGCGTAGTTTCGAAGAAACTCGAAGACGTCTCCCTTGAATTGGTTCGTCCCCGATTTGGTGACAATATCCACGACGCCGCTAACGGCGTTGCCGTACTCCGCGCTCATGTTCCCGGTTTGCACGTTGAATTCCTCAATCGCATCCGGATCGGGGAAGGGCAGGTTCGTGTTCATGTAAGTGTCGTTGTTGTCGGAGCCGTCCATCTGGTAGTTAACCCCGTTCGGCCCGCCGCCATTGACCGCGGCATATTGTTCACCGGGATAAACTCCGCCCTCACAGCCCGCGCCGCAATAATACGGCGTGACGTCGTTCGCCCCGGGGATGAGGAACACCAGGCTTTGCGCCATGCGTCCATTCAAGGGCAAATTCTCGACGTTCTGCTGGCTTACCAACTGCCCCACCGTCGACACCTGCGTGGTCACGAGAGGAGCGCTGCCCGATACGATAATTTGCTCGGTCACCGTTCCGACCCGGAGAATCACCGGCTGAGTGGCCGCCTGGTTCACGCTCAGCGCAATACCGCTTTGGATGTAGGGACGAAACCCGCTCTTTTCTACCGTCAGCTTGTACACCCCCACGGGCAAGGCGGGAAAGAGATAATGCCCGTCGGGTCCGCTTTGGGTGTTGCGGATCAGGCCTGTCTCGGTGTTCTCTACCCTGACCGTCGCATCGGGAACTGCCGCACCCGACGGGTCAACCACGGTTCCGTCCAGGCTTGCCGTGGTGAACTGCGCCGCCAGCGGCACAGCTCTAATCAGCGCCACGAACAGGATCATAAGACAGGGAATGAGGCGATCTCGCGTGGTCCGGTGGACGTCTGCCATACTTTATCCTCCCAATCCTGAGAATGACAATATCAGAGCATGCTCCCAAACATCAGTAACGGTTTGAATATCGCGCCACAGTTGCCGATGATGGTCCAACAACCACTCATATCCGTTTGGGTAGGAATGGCGGGCGAAATCATACCACGCGAAGTATAGCGCAAGCATCGCATGACGATTCTCCCATTTTTGCTGAAGGTATTGGTCCGCCGAGTCAGCCGCCATTTGGCAAGCTAAACTCGCCGCTACAACCTCAAACTGCACCACTGCACGTTTTTCGCTTGACAAGCCCAGCCCGGCATGATAGCCTATAATTGTGGTCATTTTATGGACATATTGTCGTAGGCAAGGGGCGGAAGTGGGACGCGTCGCCCGGACAAGCGGAGCACCCCCGGCCCCGCGGGAGAACAGCGAACTGGAATAATCAAAAAATAATACGAACGAAGCCAGTATGTCTTTGAAAACAACGGACGCACATTTGAAACGAACTCAAAACGAACTCAAAACGAACCCCAAACGAACCGCAATTGAGTGTCGAAATGCGCGCATTAAAGGCAGAATTCGAGCTTTCTAACAACTTGCACGTTTTGGCGCGGGCGTCGGTTGGCGAATGCGACCGATTCGAAATCGCTCGGGAGAGGGTAATCCAGCGGACCGCTAGAAAATATGAAAATCGTGGGAACGAAGCTAAGAAGTGCTTGAAAACAAAAGACATCACTTTTTTCAATGCTGCAAATTCTGCGCATTTTGCGCGCACTTTGAGCGCAATCGAACCCCCAAAGGACCAGACAACGCCAGATTTTGCGAAAACGAGGTCAGGGCTTGCGATTCCGATGCGGTGCTATGACACTGACAAGAAGTCGGCTAGACAACCTCGGGATTCGCACGGGTGCCGTCCCAACCTCGATTCGGGTTCGCGGGCCTTATCGACGGACTGGGGCGCTGGCATCCTCGAGGCGGAGAATCTCCCCCGAGCCAACAATGTTTGTGTTACGCTTCGCAATTGCGGAAAGCCACTGCCTTTGAGTGGAGGAACAGCACTCATATGAACATTACGGTTATCGGAGCCGGCTATGTGGGCTTAATCACTGCCTCGGGCCTGGCTGAAACGGGCCACAGGGTGATCTGCGTCGATGACGACCAGGGAAAGATTGATACCCTCAATGCGGGCGGGATGCCCTTCTACGAGCCGGGCTTAGAAGACCTGGTCAAGCGCAACCGGGAGGCGAGGCGCTTGGAGTTCATTTCCCGGATCGAGGACGCACTCGGGCAATGTGAAGTGATCTTTATCTGCGTGGGCACGCCGCCCCTGGAGAATGGTGAGGCGGACCTTTCCTCGGTGGAATTGGTGGCGCGGAGAATTTCGGCAAGCGCACGAGGCTACCACCTGGTGATTGAGAAGAGCACCGTCCCGGTGCAGACCGGCCGCCGGCTCCAGAAGCACTTCAGCATCTACGGCGACAACGCGCAGTCCCACTACGATGTCGCCTCCAATCCCGAGTTCTTGCGGGAGGGATCGGGAGTCGAGGACTTTTTCCATCCCGACCGGATCGTGGTTGGGGTTGATTCGGCAAAAGCGGCTGAGTTACTCGAGGAAGTGTATCGGCCGGTGCTGGAGCAGAGTTTCGTCTGCCCCATCCACGAGAATTGCGGTAAGCGCCCGCGCGTGCCTTTTGTGGTGACAGACATCAACAGCGCGGAGCTGATCAAGCATGCGTCGAACTCTTTCCTCGCCATGAAGATTTCCTTCGTCAACATGATTGCCGACCTGTGCGAGGCGGTGGGAGCGGACGCCGGCAAGGTGGCCCAGGCGATCGGCATGGACAGCAGGATCGGCGGTAGCTTTCTCAGGCCGGGCATTGGATTTGGCGGTTCCTGCTTTCCGAAGGACCTTCAAGCCTTCGTCCGCGTAGGCCAAAGCGCCGGTTGCGATTTCACCCTGCTGCGCGAAGTGGAGCGAATCAATCAGCACCGCATCGACCTGTTCGTCGGCAAGATCAAGAATGAGCTCTGGGTGGTTCGCGGAAAGCGTATTGGAGTTTGGGGGCTCGCTTTCAAGCCGCGCACAGACGATGTGCGATCTGCCCCTGCGCTGGCCATCATCCGGCGGTTGCTCGCGGAAGGGGCTGTCGTGCGGGCCTACGATCCCCAGGCGATGGAGAAGGCAAAAGCCCAGATCCCTGAAATCGACTATTGCCCGGACGCTTACTCGGCGGCTCAAGGTGCGGATGCCGTCCTGGCTCTGACCGAGTGGGAGGAACTCCTGCGCCTGGATTTGAACAAGGTACGCCAGATCATGGCCCGGCCCTTGATCTTCGATGGCCGCAACATGTTTTCCCGCACCGCCATGATTGAGCATGGATTTGAATACGTGGACGTCGGGAGTGGGGCGCACGCTCGCAAACACGTCCCTGCGGCGAGATAGGGAAACGACGCTGGCTCTCCACCGCGAAGCCAGAGTCGGCTTTCCGTCGCGAACGTAGAGGCGGCTTTACGCCGCCATTTGGCGAGGTGAACTCGCCGCTACACCGAAGGGGTTCTCTTGAGGATTGTCATTACCGGCGGGGCAGGTTTTCTGGGAAGCCATCTTTGCGAGCAACTGCTTGCCGCGGGGCACCAGGTTTGCTGCGTGGACAGCCTTATTACCGGCCGCCTGGAAAACCTTGCCGCCTTCAAGGACCATCCCTGCTTCACCTTCGTCCGCCACGATGTGACCAAGCCGATCGAAGTGGAAGGTCCGGTCGATGCGGTGCTCCACTTTGCCTCTCCGGCAAGCCCAGTAGACTACCTCCGCCTGCCCATTCAGACGCTCAAAGTGGGATCGCTCGGGACGCATAATGCCCTGGGGCTTGCCATGGCCCGTGAAGCGCGCTTCCTGTTGGCCAGCACTTCAGAAGTCTATGGGGATCCGGAACTGAGCCCACAATCGGAGGACTACTGGGGGCACGTGAACCCCATCGGACCGCGCGGGGTTTATGACGAAGCAAAACGCTTCGCCGAGGCTTTGACTCTGGCGTATCATCGCTATCACCAACTGGATACGCGGATCGCCCGCATCTTCAATACCTATGGCCCTCGGATGCGGCCTCACGACGGCCGGGTCATTTCAAATTTCATCGTTCAGGCTCTGGAAGGCAAAGACCTCACGATTTACGGGGAAGGGACTCAGACCCGCAGCTTTTGCTACGTCTCCGACCTCGTGGACGGGATTCTCCGGCTGCTCTTTCACAACCCCGCAGAGGGTGAAGCTCCGCCTGCCGGCGCGGAGGACGTTCACCTGCCGGTCAACCTGGGGAATCCCACCGAACTGCCCATCGTCGAAATCGCCCGGCTGATCGCTCGGCTTACCGGCAGTTCCAGTCGCATGGTCTGCCACCCCTTGCCGGTGGACGATCCCAAATGCCGCCGGCCGGATATCTCCCGCGCTCGACGCCTCCTGGACTGGCAGCCCCGCATCGCTCTGGAAGAAGGTCTGCACCGGACCATTGACTATTTTCGCAATCTGAAGTAGGGGCTACATGTCTTGTCTCCCTGGGGCAACCGTCACAGTGGTATGGCGCTCATGGCTCGCCGGTGCCGGGGCGGGGTTTCAGATTCAGAACAATCTGAAACCACCAGTTCGGCTGGTAATTGATCTGCACCGGAACTCCTCGCAACTCGCCCGTGGTTCCAAGCAAAACACTGAAATTGGTTTTGGCGCCGGACTCCCCGTTGCGAATCTGGAATTGTGATTCCTCGAGGTCTCGGTACGATCGGCGGGTTTTCTGCCCTCGGTCGTGAAGAGTAATTTCGACATCCTTGGCGGGCACTCGAATCGCCCGTTGAAGCGTCAGAGTGTACGGACGGGCGTTATACACGTAACATAATGAGACGGGAGTCTTCTCCCCGCTCAGGGACCGCTCCAGCAATTCTTCCGTTGTAGACAGGAATCCCCCGCAGCGATCGCACGCGCCGTGCTCCGGGCCGTCTAAATGGCGGAACTTCCGCGCCCGGTCATCCCCTAATTGGTCCAAGGCCGTGGTTTGCGCGGCGGCAAGCTGGCTCATGTCGTAATCCTTGTCGCTGTAGAAGGGCACGGTGGTGGAGATGGCCCGGGCGCCGTCCACGCGGCTGATGATGGCTTCAAAACGATGCCTTCCCGCCGTATTCTCGTGGGCTAGCTCGCGCTGCATAGCGGACGCCGATTCGCCTTGCGAAGACTTCATGAAGCCTACAAACACGCTTGACACCGGGGTCGCACTCGTATTCAGTTTGTCGACTTCGGTGCCCGCACCCCAGCGATTGATAGCCCGCGGAGTCTTGGCGGGATCGGAGCCAAAAAGCAGCTGGATCATGCGTAGGCTCGGATCATCCGCCGCCCGGCCGGCCTTAATATAGCCACCTCCCAGGTCATCCCGGCCGACCCAGAAGATGAGCAGCCGGAGGCGGCAGGTGAGGATGTATTGGTATTCGGCGCGAAGGCTGGGTGTCGCCTGAATCCATCGCACTGCCTCCCGGATTGCCGCTCCGTCGGAGTCGCTGGGGCCCGAGGGCCGGGCAAAACAACTCCCGGCCAGGAGCAGGATGCAAGCCAATGAACGCCAATGACTCACGCACACCTCCAAGCAGACCATCCTAGGCGACCTGTCGAAGAATTGGTACTGCCACGCGCCGGCATGCAAGCAAGCCGTTAAGCAAGGACAGTCCTTGCCAGGCTCTTCCCGGCACGGCGGGCGTTCCTCCCGCGTTCTGAAGTATAGGCTAAACTAATCAACCCCGGAGGGAATTGCGAGGATCAGCCGGGCATGTCATCCCGAGGCCGCCGTAAGGCCGTGTCAATCGTCAATCCACAATCGTCAATCGGCCATCAACTGACCGCCGCGCTCGTCTCGCAGTCTATTTTCTCCCCGGCCGCAGTCAATTCGAAGAAGTGGTGTCCCATAATGGCGAGGGTGATGGCCTTGCTGAAATGGTGACGATGCCGGCGAAGGGTCTGCGCGAGGAACTTCCAATACTCTTTGCGGTAATTGTGGACAAATCCCTGCCGCCAAAGCGACCTGCCCAGTGCCATGATGTCGGAGAACACGACCGGCGGGCGGGCCGCCTCGC
>Ga0326727_10010856_pt1 | contig 21485 bp, 17 predicted proteins | sample MB2enrmetagenome_FD_207643 | JGI IMG/M metagenome (GOLD analysis project Ga0326727, IMG submission 207643) | Lab enriched peat soil microbial communities from McLean, Ithaca, NY, United States - MB29MY | ecosystem: Environmental > Terrestrial > Soil > Wetlands > Peat | place: USA: New York...
ACGGTTTTGTGCAGGGCTATAACGCGCAGGTTGGGGTGGAGGCCGTAACGCAGTTGATCGTGGCGCAGGCGGTGACACAGTCCGCCAACGACAAGCAACAACTCATTCCCATGATCGAGCGGGTCGAGCTGCAATCGGGGGAGAAGCCCGGGCAGGTGTTGGCGGATAGCGGCTACGCTTCCGAGGAGAATCTCGGCAAAGCCGAAGGTGCAGAGGTGGACGTCTATATCGCCGCAGGACGGGACAAGCACTTAGGCGCAACATGCGCCGCTTTACTGCCATGCTGGTGCTTGCGCTGCTGGGCGCGACTATTCCCGTCCCCCTGCTGCACGCGGCTTTGTCCGACCCTGAGTCGGACCTACCCCTATGCTGCCGCATCCGCGGCAAGCACCACTGCGCCATGATGGACCAGTATTTGCGCATGAAGGCATCCGGCGCGCCGACCTTTACTTGCGCCTCCCGGCCATTGCCCGCTTTATCCGCGCGGCCGGACGCAAAGCTGGGCGCCACTTGCGGCTGCAATCCTGACGAAGCGAGGTGAGGTCTACGCCGCTCCGCGGAGCCATCCTGCCTGCCAGGCACAAACCCTGGCCCGTTACCGCGTCTCCTGTGACCTCTCGAACTTCAAACGCGGTCCTTCAGCATCCCTCCTCGCATCGCACTTCCATTCCCAATGCAGTTGCCCGCGTGTTGAGCCTCCGCCTTCGTGAATCCCCAAGGCATATGTGTCCAGCCGCCCCTCTGCCGCGGACAACTTATTTCTGGGTGACTCATTCAGCCGCGCCGCCACTGGGCGCTGGGCCTTCCCGTGTCCGTGCCAGCGCAGAGAAGGAAGTGCCGCCGCGCTCGTCGGCCGTCTTCGTAACGCCGCTTTTGTCGTTGCAGCGCCCCTCGCTTTTCTGTTTCAGCCAGTCAGCGCGCAGGTTCCCACCGCCGACGTGACCGGTAGGGTCCAGGATGTAACCGGCGGGGGCATTGCAGGGGTGCGCATCCAGCTGCGCAACTCAGCAAAAGCTTCCATCGCCACGGCCTCCAGCAGTGCGCAGGGCCGCCTCACCCTCGCAAAGGTCCCGGCGGGTGCCTACACCCTGATTGCCGAATCCGCCGGCTTTGAGAGCCTGCGCAAAGAGACCACTGTCTCCCCACGCGGGTCGAAGTGACTCTCACTCTCCGCGTCGGCTGTGTGCGTGAGTCAGTCACTGTCACCGCACTTGCGGCTATGTAGCGGCCAATGCTACGGCAGGGAACAAGGTCGATATGCCGCTGGTGGAAACTCCGGTTGCCATCCAGGTGATTCCCGCGCAGGTGCTTGCCGACCAACAGACGGTGAACCCGGTGGATGCGCTAACGAATGTGAGCGGCGTGGCGGCAACCAACGACGTCTGCGGAACCTCGGACAGCTTCTCCATCCGCGGCTTTGATGCCATGTCGCCGCTCTATCAGGATGGAATGAGGCTGGATGAGTACAGCACCTCGGGTTTTCCGCAGGTCCTGGCGAACGTTGAGGAGATCCAAGTGGTCAAGGGGGCGGCTTCGGTCCTGGATGGGCAGGCCGAGCCGGGTGGGCTGGTGGAGATTGTCACCAAGAAGCCGCACGCCAATCGCTTCGCGAGATGAAGCGCGCTACAGCCGGTGGTCCACATTTCCCGTAGAGGTGATCTGCCAGAGGAAAAAGTATTCTGCGCCATTGCTCCAGAGCTATCATCTAACAGGCTTTCGGGAGGTGCACATGAAGGGCGAACACGAACACGATCATTCGCATGAACACGTCCACAGCCACACTCATTCGCATGAGCACGCGCACGACGGAGTGACACATGTCCATGAACACGCACACGAGCATAGTCACGTCCACGACCATCAGCACGCACACGAACACACGCATGGCGCGGATGAGCATTCTCATGACCACGAGCACACTGGCGACCATGGTGCTCACGGGCATACCCACGCTCTGCAAGAGCTGGAGCCACACACTCATAAACACTGACTGGCTCGACGTTCGTGCGAGTTGACGCAGCCAAGCTTCGGATGCGGTAGTGCGGCGTCGTGCGGATCTCAAAAGACAACTGCGCGCGAACCGCCGTTTGTCGACGGCATGGTATCCATAGCGCGAAGAACTTCTTTGCCGTGGCGCGCCGGCATGGTGACCATGTGCAATGTCATGCTTTTCTGCGCTTAGGGGCCTTCGCGCGCATTGGCATCGTTACTTTCGGAGTGGGTTCCGCGCTGCATGAGGCGCTGCGCGAGCCAAGCGACAGACAGAATTAATCCAACCCCGAACATCGCAGACAGCAGATACCCGAAAGCCGCGCTTTTTGCGAACTGTGGTGCATAATCGGGCATCGGTGCGGTCCACAGATTCGCTAACCGCGCCAACCCTGAAGGCGCAGCCACCGGAGGCGCGGCACTTCCGCTGGCAACGGCAATGCGCGCACGCGTTGACGCATCCGAAAAGTCCTTTGGAGCCCACTCGCCCCATGCCGCACCACTGGCCAGGATTCCAAGCGGAGTACACAGAAGCACCACCGCCAGCGCTCCCCACAGGCCCCGCGCGGCACGCTGCGTAGTCACTTCTGGTTGCGGTGAAATGCCCACCAGCGCGGGCTCGTTCCGGCGCAGATAGCTGAACAGCCCTGCGGTCATCACAGCTTCGGCCACTCCGGCAATCGTCAGGTGCCCCGCCATCATCGCCGGGATCGCAATTTTGAGCGGATAGGGCGCATACAGCGGCGCACCCGTCGCATCGTGAAACAGGATTGGCTGAATGCCGAATTCAATCGCCGCCAGCAGTGCCGAGACATTGATCGCGCCATAACCGGCTAGCGCTGCCGCCACCACCCTCCGCCGCGACTCCGCCGTCGCTCCCAGGCTCACAACCTGGTAGATGCCCCAGGCGGCAAACGAACCCGCAATCGCCATGTTGAAGCAATTTGCACCCAGCGTAGTGATGCCGCCGTCGCCGAAAAACAGCGCCTGGATCGTCAGCGCCAGGGAGATCGCCAGCAGCGAACCCCACGGTCCCAGCACAATCGCCGCAATCCCCACTCCCACCGCATGTCCCGTGGTCCCGCCCGGCAGCGGCAAGTTGAACATCATGGTCACGAACGAGAATGCAGCGAACAGGGACAGCAGCGGCAGGGTGCGTCCAAACAGCTTCCTGCGCGTGCGCCGCAGCGCCGTCCACCAGCACGGTGCGCTCGCCGCATACATCACGGCGCACGTCGATGGGCTCAGATATCCGTCGGGAATATGCAACCGTGGGCTCCTTACCGGGGAATGGTCCCGATGATTGGCAATGCCGAACCTTTCACTCGTGCACTCACTGCAGCCCATTCCATTTAGAGTTCAGTGCTGCGGTGATGACTTGGCCGTGCCTGCATTTTCTGGGACGTAGACGACGCTGCCGTCCGGCAGTTGATAGGCCACACCGAGGCGGACGCCGGGTCCACCCTTTTTCTCCGGTGTCATCTTCTTGACCTTGATCTCGCGGTGATCCTTCTCAATCACGGTAACCTGTCCGGTATGCGCATCCTTGTTCGTGACCGTGAACTGTGAATTGGGATCGAGGAACTGTGCGAGGCTGAACGCCTGAATCAGGGCCACCATCAGCCCAACCGCAAAAACGATTGAGGCGTCAAACAGATTTGCCACTCCCGAGAGCGGATCTTCACGATGCACCGAGGTTAGGGAGTCCAAGGTGCGCCTACGCCTTACGAATGCCTTCATAGGTGTCCTCACAATTTATCTGCCCACTCGATCGGAGCGTTCGCAGTACGAGTTCGCTCAAGTTTTCCATCTCCTTCAACTCAACGCGGGTCCAGCGCTCCCGCACCAGTGTGATGAAGTAAGACACGCCGGACAGCACGAGCCCGCACACCACGGCGCCGAAACCGACCACCAAGTGATTCACCATGCCAACCATGTCGCCACCCAGCAGGGAATGCAGAGCTGGCCCGAGCGGGATGATCGTTCCGCACAGCCCTAGCATGGGGCCAATCCGCACAAAGAGGCGGCTCCGATCGAGATGGCCTGCTACGCTGATCTCCTCCTGCTGAAGCACTTCCTCCAGCCAAAGATCAACGTTGGCGCCCGAGCCGGTCTCCTTCAACCTTGTTTCCAATTTCTTCCAGAACTGCCTAAGCGAGGGCGAGAGCACGACATGATCAAGTGCACCTTCCAAGACTTCAGTTTGCGCCAGTGCCCGTGCAATCGCCGGAAGATCCGAACGTGGCTCGCGGTGTTTTCTCCAGAACGTGAAGAAGAGACGGCCCAGGTCGATCAGGGTAATTGACAGCAGCGCCAGGAGAGCGGTAGCAACCGGCCAAAAGAAGGCGTTCGCCAATTGATAGAAAAGCGAAACGGTCAGTTGGTAGAGATCAGTCATGAGATACCCCTTGTGATGCTTCGCAGCGCTTCCAGCACGACCCCTGTTCCTACTAACAGGAAGATGATCGCAATCGGAAGCAATTGCACGGGTAGCCGGTTCGTGCCTCCTGGCACCGTGTGCAAGACCTGCTGGGATATTAGATAGCCGCTCACATACGGAAGCGACGGTGAAGACGCGTGGCGATCGCCAGCGTCTTGAATGCGGGGCGGAGACAAGTGAGGCCGAAATGCAGCTTCCTGGATTCCCGCGCGGATCGCCGGCGGCGCATGTGCAAACGCCGCGGCTTTCCAGCCCGCAGCCTTCTCCATGTTGCGACCGAATGCCGTGAGTTCCATATTCCCAAGTCCGGGTACCAGGGCAGCCTGAGCAGAGATGTATTGGTGCAGCTTGAGATTCCCGCAGGTATTGGCCGAACAAGTCGCGCCAATCTTCGCAACGTTCTGGACGTATCTGCGAATCAGCTCGGCCCGTTGTTCCGAGGGAAACGTATACGATCCTTGCCGGTCCACTTCGAGCATGCGTGCCAGCATGACCTGGCGCGCATGAGGGTTGGCGTGGTCGAAGAACTTGTCCATCTCAAGACCATTCTTGTCGGCAACATACACGTCATAGCTGTTCTGCCAAAACGTTCCGTCCATGTGTTCGGAGGACGTCGCTTGCCAGCCGTATAGGTTCTCCATCGTGTTCGCGATCGCACGAGCCCCGGAGTAACCTGCCTTCTGCATTTCGCGAATCCACTTGGGATTCCAGTAGCGCGCATTCAATTCGGTTGCGATATAGGTTTGAATACCGGTTACCCGCTCCTCGCCGCGGGTCTTCATGTCATTCACATAGAATGCCGGTGCCGTTCCGCCGTTGGCCGTCTTGGTAGCTGCATTCAGACCACCGGCATATTCGTAGAAGTCGTCGTTATCAAGCACCCCATAGACATTGGTGGTCCGGCTGTGGATGATCGCCTGATTGCCTTCCAGATGGGTTGCTAGAGCACCGGGAATGGCTTCTCCCCAAAGGTCGGTGGAGTACACATGATTCATGTGATTCAGATAAAGATTTGCAAGCCCCTGGAGATTGCCGGCGTCTTTGCTCTGCTTCACCATGTCTGAGATGCCCGCGCCGTAGTCTCCGGGCGCGGAGGCAAAGGCGCGGGCGCGCGCCGCTTTCTCGGCGATCTCAGGAGCCACGCCCGCCTTCTTCAGCGCCTCCGCCACCTGCCGCGTATGGCGGGCAATCGGGTTGTCTCCATCGGATGCGGCAAGCTGCGAAGCGCGATCCAGCAAGAGCACTTTGTCAGGGAATCCGTCCCGGTAGATGCCGCCCAGGGTGAGTACAACGTCGATTCGTGGACGGCCAAGCTCCTTCTCCGGAATCAGGCGCAGGCCATCCACAACACCACGGGCGTTCCATCTCGGCTCGACGCCCATCAAGTACAAGGCTTCGGACTCCATTGCTCCCTGATGCCGGATCGTCTCGCCATACCACAGCACCATGCTGACCTTTTCCGGCGCTTTGCCCTGCTCCTTCATGAATCGGTCCAGCATGGCACCAGCCATTTTCTTGCCGAGCTCCCATGCTTCATGCGTAGGCAGGAGATTGGGATCAAAGTCGTGGATGTTGCGTCCCGTAGGAAGTCCCGCCGGAGTGCGCAGCGGATCGCCTGACATCCCGCTCGGTTCGAAGTGGCCGCTCAGGATCGTGATCAGGCTCGACAGTTCTCTTTCTGGCGACTGCCGCAGGTTTTGCAGCCAAGTTTCGCTGGAATCCATCGTGGCTTGCAGGCGGCTTCGCGACTCGGGTGAGAGTCCTTCGGGGAGAACAGGTTTCTTGCCGTCATAGATGGCACTTGCCCATGCTCCCACTTGCGCTCGCCATTGGCGCTTCTCCGCCTCGGACAGGCTCAACTTTATAAGTTCGCCCAGAGCATCCTTCTGAACTGCCGGATCGGGAAGGCTTCCGACGGTGTGCATGCCTACCGGAATGGAGCCGGTCTCCGTTGCTTCCAGAAACTCCTCAACCTTTTTCTGCACATCCGTCCAACTGGCTTTTGCAAGATCGAGTCCGAGTTGGGTATTCAGTCTCAGCCGGCGAATCTCGGCGAGGGCACTTTCACGATACTGATCTTGCAGAGCAGGTGATGTGCCTTCGGTCTTCTGCAGATTCTCAAAGATCTGCCGTAGCGTCGTGAACTGGTCCTGCGCTCCGGCGGAGACCACCATCGGCGTGAGGTGGCTGATCATTACGGCTGCACTGCGCCGCCGTGCCGTCGTCGATTCGCCGCCCCCGTCCATGATGTAGTAGTAAGCGTGCGGCAGGTCGCCGAAAATGACCTCGGAACTGTCCCATCCAGCCTGCCCAACGTTTTTCCCCGGCAGGAACTCGAGTGTGCCGTGTCGCCCGAAATGAACCACGGCGTCGGCATTGAACTCGTTGCGATACCAGAGATAGGCTGCAATGTAGGAGTGGGGTGGCGGAATATTGATGTTGTGTGCAACCTCCATGCTGCGCTCGAAAGTGGTGCGCAGGGGCTGCGGACCGAGGAAGATGTTGCCGAGCAGAACGCCTGGTACGACGAAGAACTTCTCACCATCGCGGGAGGTGACGGTCATCAAGCGCGACTTTTCGGGTGGTCCCCAGCCCGCGTTCACAAAATCCTGAAATTGCCTGGGTAACGCTTCGAACCACGATCTGTACCTCTTCATGGGAACCAGCACCACGTGGCCTTTCGCCACCAGGGCTTGCAGCTCTCCAGGGGCCCACACCTCGACATTGCGCCCACTGATCTCCAGCAAAGCCTCCAGCTCTTTTTCAGTGGGCAACTGACCACCAGTCTGATATCCGTTCTCGCGAAGGCGGTCCAACACCGCTAGCAAGGTTGGGAAAACGTTCAGGTAGCTGGCGCCAATGTTTCCCTTACCCGGCGGGTTGTTGAAGTAGAGCAGTCCGACGTGTTTCTCGGCGTTGGGCCTGTCCTGTAACGCAATCCAGCGTGCACCCCGCTGGACAACCATATCAATTCGTTCCTGGATCGGTTTGGTGACGGGACCGCTGACCCCGGCGATCTTCTCGGTCGTGCCAACGATCATCGGCTCCGTAGCGCCAGCAATCTCCGGCAGAGCTACCTGCGTGGAGAGACGCTCCGGTGTGACACCAAAGGCACTCTTGCTCCAGTTCGCATAGGAGTCACGAGAAGTCATGAGATCGATCACATGCAGGCCGTAGCGTTCCAGCATGTCGCTGTCGGCACTTTGCGCAAATCCCAAATTGAAGGAGTACAGCAAACGCAGGGGAGACTTTCCCGGCTCGCCCAGAAAGGGTGTCAGCGAGGAAACCGGCCAACCGAAAACCGGAACAGCTCCGATGCCGTGCTTCTCCAGCCCTGCAATCAGAGCATCAAGATGTTCCAGGTCGTGGACCTTGTAATTGGTCTGATAAAACAGTATTCCGGCGAGCGGTGCACTCTCCGGAACAAGTCTCTGCGCACGGTACCAGGTGAGGTAAGCGCTCAACGATTCGAACGGTTCTTTCGCCCGGGGGTGGTAAATCCCTGTGACAATGTGCCGCTGCGGTAGTGGAACCGCAATTTTCCGTTCTCCGCCGCCAAGCCGGTAGCACAGCGCGAGGAACGCGCTCAGGTTGTCGACTCCGCCGTAGTTCCAATATTCGTATGCCTTAGCGCTTGCTTCCACGTCGGGCTTCACCTGCCACCGGTGCCCTGCAATCTCTGGTGGCTGTGCCAGGATCACGGCGCCAGCAGTGGCGGCTTGCTGTGCAGCCGCGGCGAATTGCTCGTACAGCGTGGCGTTCATCAAGTACGCATAGATGATCTTTGCGCTCGAGACCTTCTCCGGCGGCGTATCGGCGTCCATCACCACAAGATCGACCAGTCCGGTTCCGTTGGTGCGCTCGAACTCACGCAGTGCGTCCGGCAGTTGCTGTGGAGTACTGGTGTAAATGGCAATACGCACGGGATCGGCAGCTTGTGCAGTTCCGATCGCAAGCAGTACCAGGATCACAGCTTGTATGCAAAGCTTCATCGGCGGAAACACAAATCCAGACGTTCACGGGCAGCTGCATCCGCAAGAGGTGAGACCATGGCACGTCCACCCGCCTGCTCCTTAAGCCCAGGACGCATCACCTTGTACCGGCTACGACGTAGACGTAACGCAGCACGCCACTCCCCGTATTCTTGACGTTGTGCTCGGTCTGAGGCGGACAATAAACGGCATGATTGGCTTCCACCGGCAAAGATGATTTGTCCTTGAAAATCATCTCTCCCTTTCCTTCCAGCACGACCAGGATTTCTTCATTCTGCTGGGTACTGTGCTTTCCGACCGAGTGCTGCGGAGCCAGCACTACCAAACCCGAGCGCATGGTGACGCTCTCCGGAGGGCCGCCCAGTAATTGCAAGTAGTCCTTACCTTCCGTGTTCAGTTCGACCACCCTTGCGGATAATTTTCTGCTCGGAGCCTCCGCCGAGAAGGACATTGCCGGACTGACGCAGATGAAAACAAGCGCCCCACCCAGAACCAGAACAGAAACGGATGCATGCATCTTCATCGAAGCTCTCTCTTCCGCAGTTTCATCTCGTTAGCTGCAAAGACTGCTCCCTCGGTATACCTGCCATGAAAGCGGCCCAGCGCCTAGACGGTGAGGCTGTGTACTTCTCCTAGAATTTTAACCGCAGACCGCCATACTCGGCACGTGCCGGTGCCAGATAGAACAGATAGTAATGACGATCAAGCAGATTTTCTCCCGTGGCGATCAACTGCACGTGACGATTGAGCTGGTAAGCAACATTCGCGTTCAGCAGGAAATACGGATCATTTGCGCCCGGCACTCCCTTTACCGTGTCCGTGTTGCTGTCGCTGGCGAAGCTCGCGCTGACATAACGGCCCGTCAGCGCTCCAGTCCACTTGTCATGCTGTGCCATCAACTGGGCGCCAAACATGTTGTCGGGAATGTCCGGAACGTGCTTACCCACGCTGTACGGCTCGGCTGGATTGTCGGTGATGATGGCGTCTGTGTAGGTGTAGTTAGCCCGCAACGTCATCCATGGAAGCGGGTGCACTCGAAGGTCCGATTCGACGCCGCGGGTGCGTCCCTGTGCGGCGTTGACGTGCACAAAGTAATTTCCAGTTGGATCGACGGACAGGTCCGCTTCGAGATAGATCAGATCGGAGATGTTGTTCTGGAAATAGTCCGCATCGAACTCGGCCCGGGAGCCGAATCGTTTGTGAACTCCGAACTCGAAGCTGTGGTCACGTTCGGCGTTCAGATGAGGGCTCGCCGCAAAGGTCATGCCATAGTAGCTGAAACTGCCGTACAGTTCATAAACCGTGGGATTGCGAAACGCGTTGCCGATACTTGCTCGAATCGTCCAATCTTTTGGGAGTCCATAGGTCGCTCCAATCTTGCCTGTCAGCGAGTTCTCTGAGCGGTCCGGAAAATAAGTCGGGGCCACACTGGGAAGACTGTCGTCGGTTTCGCCATCGTAAGTTTGCCAGTACTCGTAGCGGCCTCCGCCAACCACGTGCAGATGTTCCGTTACGCTGATTTCATCTTGAACGTAACCGGCCAGGTTATAGCTGCGCCCGAGAGCGGATTGATTCTGCCCATCGATCGTGCCCGGGTTTGTCCAGTCAGCCAGAGCATAAATGGGGTTGGAGCCCATGTCATGACGTGCTTCCGAACCCACGGTGATCGTCTGGCCATGAATGGCCTGGTTGTATTGAACGTTGGCGTGATAGCTGCGTGCGATGTTGTTCGTGTAGGTCCCAGTGCCTCCGCTAAAGCTGGAGAAATAGTCCGGCGTCCGGTAGTTCGAGTTCGGAGTGTAGTAGAAGCCTCCGTCCAGACGCAGGATCTGCTGGCTGGAAAATTTGTGCAGAAGGCTGGCGGAGACGAAGTACGAGTGCTGATTGCCGTCGTCCTGAAGGAAAGAGGATGGCAGTACGGAGATTGGCTGGAGTACCCCCTTGTAGCTGGCAAGGAACGTGCCGTTATCGACGGTGTTGCCGGAAGCATCCTTCAGATAGCTGTGGTACATCTTGTAGCCGTAGCTGTACTCCTGGCGGAGAAACATAACATTCAGAACGGTTGCATCGGTATGAGCGTACTCGCCTTTCACATAATAGGATTGTGCATTCGACCAGTTGCGGCCGCCGTCGCCGATGAGAAACACGGGATTGCCGTAGGTGTCCACGGTTGCGATCGCTCCGGTCACGACGGGTCCGGTCCCACTACCGGCGTAGGTTTCCACTGGAACCGAGTCGTAGCCGCCGGATTGGATACGCTGATAACCCAGGCTGATCCCGAGCTTGTCCCATAACCGGTCGGTAAACCGGGCTGAGTTGCGCGTGGTTTCGTAGCTGCCATATTCGCTGTAGAGATCGAGCTCACGACGTGTGATGGGCCGGGTCCGAACGTTGATCACACCACCCAGCGCGTTGCCGCCGTAAAGCGACGAAAAAGGCCCGCGGACAACTTCAATGCTTTGCACTTCGTCAATCGGCAGGCTGGTCCAGGTAACGCCGCCGTATAAGGGGTCGTTGAGCGGCTGGCCATCGAGCAGGACCAAGGTGCGCTCCGGACCGTAAAATCCACGCAGAAATGTCGCCGCCATGGTATCGGCCGGCCCTTTATCGCGCGTGGTCAGGAGACCGGGCACCATGTCAAGGCTTTGGTCTGCCATCTGCACGTTGCGGTTCTGAATATCCTCGAGCGTGACGACGCTTGTGGACGCTGGCTGCTTATCAGCCTCCTTTTCGGAGCGCGTCGCCGTTACGACGACACTGCTGCGCACGCCGCTCACTGCCAGAGAGATGTGCAGCGGGGACGGCGTTCCGATCCCAACGGTGACCGGAACTTCCTTGGTTTCAAAGCCAGGATGAGATATGACGAGCCGGTAATTGCCGGCAGCGAGTCCGGAAATAGTGAACGAGCCGTTCGTGTCCGTCTGGATGGCCGTTTGTCCGGCCCCGTTCACGCTCCGAACCAGTATGGAGGCCCCGGCAACCAGCGCACCCGAGACGTCAATCACCGTTCCCGATATTTGGCAGGAAGTATTGCCTCTGGTGGCCGTGGTCCTCTCTTGCGCGGACAAGAGAAGAGAAGTGAGCAGCACAGCCAATAGCAAGTAAACATGCATGTGGCTCTTCCCTGGCGCGCTTCGCGCGCGAAAAGCCGTGTAAATATTGTTCATGTTGCGCAAAATAGCACGAATTGGTAATTAGTGCTACCACAAAATCAGAGGAAATCGCTATGCATCGTTCCACCCTGCATCTGTGAACGCGCTATCAGGAAGAACGCCAGCCAAGTGTTCACGTTTTGCGCGTTGAACAATCTGTTTCTTCTATGCGGCAGATTGCTGACCACCCAAGGGGCGTAGTGTCTCTGGACAACCTCCAGAGATGACGACAACTTTCCGGCAAGCAGAAGCTGACGTCCCAACCCTCTGAAATCCACCTCCCGCCAACTTCAGAAATCGATACCGACAACTTTTGCTACTTGTGCAGACCTTCCTTAGATGAATCGTTCCGCCTTGCTCTACCCACTCCGGCCGGGTAAAACAAAACCTGTCTTAGGCCACGGTCTGTTCGCCATGGCCGGCTTTGAAGCGAGCCTTGAGATTTTTCTGCGAGAACGAAGCACCAGTCCGGCCGCTGTTCACATTGAAGAACAGTTAACCCCGCATTGGACAACATCTTTGACAGCTCTTTTGCGGCGGGCAAATGATCCCGTGCCGCGGATTCGCTCAGCGGCGAATGGAATGTATTGAGGTCGTTACCATTCATTAAATATCCAATTGCAATCCGGCCCCTTGGCTTCAGCAGTTCCGCGCACCTTAGTAGCGTTCTCTCAACTTCAATGTGGGGAAGCGCTTTGAAGCAGAGAATGGCATCGAAGGATTCGGACATGAATGGCGCCGATTCGATCGCATCGCAGCAATATTCGGTTGCAGAGTCGCCATGCAGGCCCCGATTTACGGCCAGCATTTCCATCGAAAAGTCCATCTCGACAAAAGATGCATCAGGACACTGCTTTCGCAGATAAGGCACGAGAACCCCCGTACCGCAGCCAATGTCGAGAACTCTGGACGGCCGGTGCTTGGTCCCCTGCCTGGCGAATTCCTCTGCTCCCCTCGTTGAATTGGAGGTTCCCGCAAAGCCGTCCCAATGCAGAGCCCATTCGTCAGAAAACTGCCGATTCTTTTTGTTCATCATTTCCATGCAACACACTCCTTCTCCGGTTTAGTCCTGCAATGCGAGCGTAATTACAACCAGGTGTAAGCCAACTTCCGGGAGTCCGTGGAACATGCGACAATCGCGATCGACTTGGCTAGAGGGTGTAACTGTGAAAACGCCAAGTGAGAAGAAAAGGCGCAATTCGCTGCGAAAAAATGCCTGCGAACAATACAGGCCAGATGTGTTTTGTGGTAAGTCTGCACACGAGTCTGGCGACCAGTGCCATCCGTGCAGTTTCTGCGCTCATCACAGGTCAGAGCCGGCCACGCCAGTAATGAGAGATAGGTACGCAGCAGCAGTGGCCTGGGCGGAAAGTGGTTCCCCTGTCTTGTTGCGTGGAACGCTGTTGTCAAAATGATGGTCAGCACGGTCATGGCCGAGCTAACCACTACTGGGAGAAGTTGATTACTGCCGTTGGTTGTCATTGGTAAACCACCAGATCTCGGCACCGCATTGCCCTCTGCGACCGCAATGGTCTTTGATTGCAAAGGATAGCACGAATTTGATAATCGTGTTATCCTGTCATTCGGATGTTTGATTGGTTTCACGACAAAGTGGCCAAGGGCGATTGGGATACCAAACGCAGACTACGGTAAGCACGGTAGCTGACACGGTAGAAACTGGAACCCGATCAGATAGCGATGCTGGCGCCGGACGCGACGTGACGGTCATCAGCACATGGATCAAACGCTTAGTATCGCCTGCAGTCCGTGCCAGCTGAGACGCCTCACCGCTCAGGACTAGGGGATTTAAATAGCTGCACTGGGGCAAGGCGTTCCAGAGGTCCAGACACTACCCCAGCTGCATCACGTGCGAACAGGAAGGAACTGGACTACTTTTTGTTCGCCGGCGATGTGCTAAAAGACCAAAGTTGGCAATGCTCGCGGTCGCAATCTAAGGCGAACAGAATACTGGGCTCCGTAGTCTTGGCATATTGAGAGCCGAGACCTGGGAACCCAGCATCGCGGAACTGAGACTGTAGCTTAGCTCATGAGTCGGCTTAGAAGTTTGCCGTAACGTTGAGCAGAACGCTTCTTCCCCGTCCGGTCAGTGGCTTGATCTGGTTCATCTGCATGCTGGCCATAAAGTCGTCAAGGTTAACGCCTCCCAGCGGCAGATCGCAGTCGCGGTTGAAGAGGTTCTCGACACTGGCATTGGCCTGCAAAAAGCCGCGCCGGAAGCCTGCATGCACGTCAAACAGCGCGTAGCCGGGCGTCGCCTGCTCGAAGCGGTTGGGGTCAAGACGCGATTTGCGGTCCACCGCCTGTGCTCCCACTCCTGCGGTGAAGTCCTTACGCTCTTCTTCCAGCGCCAGGCGGGCGTTGAGCGGCATCATCTGGTAGAGGCCGCTGCCGGTGTCGAGTCGCGACCCGTGCACCCAGCCCGCAACCCCGGAGAGCGTTCCGCGGCCGGCGCCATCGCTCTGCCAGAGCACGACGTTGCCGGAGAGATCGCCGCCGTAGAGGCGCGCATTGTGATTGGCAAACTGCAGCTGCGCGAAGGTGCTCATGCCGTACATGGTGGTCGCCAGGGTGTTCACGTCGATGTAGTCTTCGACGTAAGTCAGGTAGGGCGTGGCCTTCAGTTCCCACGCTCGTGACGCATGGCCGCGCCAGTCCGCAGTGCCGCTCACGGTGTTGGCCACCTCCGGCTTCAGGCCGAGATTGCCCACATAGTAGTTGCCGTCGTCAAACCATCCGATCATGCCGCTGGCCATCCAGTTTGTGGACCACGCATAGCGCTCATAGAGGTTCGGGGCGCGGCTCTTGCGAGCACAGCCGAACTCGTATTTGCCGGAGGCGCTTGGCTCATAGCGTGCCACGGCGGTCACGTCGATGTCCGGGTCCGTGTGTGCACGGTTGGCGGCGTTAAAGGCATTCGCGTCCATTGAGTACATGCTCGAATAGCCCTGCACAGCACCGGCGTTTGTCCAAATCGTATCGTTACGGACTCCAAGCAGCGTTGACCACTGCGGCGTCCACTTGCTGACAACCTCGAGATACGTCCCGAGGCGGATGCGGCGACCGTCATTGATGTCAACAAAAGTATTGGGTCCCATCATGGGAGCCATTCCAGGAACGGCTGGCCAAGTGTCGTCAAGGACGAAACGATGGAGTTCATTGCCGATACGCAAAATGTGGCGTGCCGAAAACGGCAGCTCGTATCGCAATGTGTATCCCAAGTCTTTTCCATGTGTATTCATCGGCATCGACATCGGCATAGGGAAGGTGGACTTATCGTGGCCAATATTCATCGAATGGAACGTGTCCTGCCAAAAGACGTGAGCATCGAGCGTGCCTGCGCCAATTCCGCGGCGATAGCGCAGGTTCAGAGACTCAGCGTAATTGCGCACCATGTCCATCCGTGCGCCCACAAAGCCTTCATACGGTGTGTGATGTAGGCTGACCTGCAACACCACGAGATTGCCCGCGCCCTGGGCGGCGAGCGTCATTGTGTGGTCCGTTGATTGCGCATAAGTTGACGTGACTTTGTGGCCCGCGCCATCGGTATAATCGTCGTTGGTAGTCCAGTAGCCTGTATAGCCGATTCCCAGATTACTGCTTGCGACCCACTCTGTAAGCGACCCTCCGAAATTGTCTCCATTCGAGCGATAGAAGCCTGTCGAACTGCCCTCCTCGTGCAAATGCCCACCGGGCTCGGCAAAGACGGGCAGGCGGGATTCGATCGAGACCGTTCCACCTAAGCTGTCACCACCCAAACTCACCGGAGTGATGCCGGCGATGACCGTCACCTGCAATGCCTGCGCCGGAGCAACATAGGAGAGCGGCGGGTTCATGTGGTTGGGACATGAGTTGGCAATGGTCATGCCGTCCACCACGGTTTTGGTGCGCTCGTCGCCCAACCCGTGCAACATGGGGATGGAGGCAAGCTGCCCATTAGCCCGCAGGCTGACGCCGGGCGCCTCAGCCACCATCTCTGCGATGTTGCGGCTGGCGCCCTGCTCAGTTGCGTCCACCTGCCGCGAGGTTGCGGCAATCGAGCCGGCGCTCTGGTCATCGACTTCGACGTATTCCCTCATCGGCTCAACCTTCAGGGTCAAGTTCGCAGTTTCCACGCTGCCTGCACGAACAACGAGATCGCGGATCATTGCAGAGGCAAAGCCGGAAGCGGTAACAGTAAGCCGGTAGTGTCCGGCAGGGAGCGAATCGAAAACAAAAAGGCCCTGTGGATCGGTACGCAAGGACTTGCTGAATTCTGATACTGAACTGCCCAATTCCACTTTGGCGCCTGCAATCACCGCGCCGGATGGGTCTTTCAACACGCCGCCAACACCGCCTGTGCCAGCAAGGGTTTCCCCTGCGCCAGGCGTTGCCTGGGCATGCATAGGCATGGCCTGCCAGCAGAGGCAGACAGCCGCCAGAATGGCGGGCCACAAATTGCATTTCATGGGCTCTCCTCTTTACGTTTTGACCGCGCAAAGCCGCCGGACGAGACAGCACGGGCCGATTCCGTCCGAAGAACATCCTGGGCTGTTAGGTAAGCTGCTTAGCAAGAGGAGTGGGAGGGCCGCGCTTGTGATGATCGCGGAGGAAGCAGAGCCGGTAGAGCGCCTGCCCTTGCGGTTCACCCGTCCGATGGCAGACCACCGCGGCGGAGAAATCCTCGACTACCCGCTGCTTGTAGGTAGGCGAATGCACCGCACCGGCGCGCACCGGCTGGCACGGGCATTTTTCGGAGATCGTCGCGAAGCCCGGCGCATCGCTCTGGCGCGCCAGGCACATCGCGCAATGATGCTTGCCGTTGCGGCGGCAGCAGGGGGGCAGAGTCGCCTCAGCATCAGGGCCGAGAAACGGGACAATCAGCATCCAGCTGAAGACCGTCAGCAGCGCTAGTGAAATTCTGCGGCGCATGATGAGCCACGCAGTATACACCAGCGCAAAACGACTCCGTGGTGAGCGTGGTCACATCGGTGACGGACGCGGTGTCGAACAACCGTGCGGCTGGAAGTGAGCGCAGCCTTCAGCTTAGCGCTCCGCGTATTGGTCAGAGCTTTCGAGCGTCATCTTTTGCTTCCGCCGGGCGCACTCGAGCCTGTAGATACACTCTTGAGCAAGAGCGGGGTGCCCGTTCCTGAGCTGGTCTCGTGTTTTCGGGCAGAAAAGAAGTACTCTCCGGTCCGCGATTGGCGCGGTATTCCAATTCCTCGATTTGAGCATGCTACACCATCGGAGTCTGCATGGATGGAGTCTGGTCTGTTCGGCCGAAGTGCACCAACTACTATCATGCCAATTGCTCCGGTGCCACTCGGCGGTGGCCCGCTTAACACGCAGAGGTGCTTGATGTCGTTTCCCATCTGCACATGCAGCTCAAACTTGCAGCAACCATTCCTTTTGTTTCGGGGATCATAAATTCCAATGTTGACCATGATACATAGGACTGCTATGGTAAATATAACATGCTCAACAGTACTGAAAATACCCTCGCATCGCTGGAGAAAGTTGGCTACTTTACCACTCGGGAAATTGCCAACACGATCTATCTCGCCGGAGAGCTGAATCGACCAATTCTCCTCGAGGGCCCGGCAGGAGCCGGCAAAACAGAGATGGCCCTCGCAATCAATCGCGCGACGGGCATGAAGCTCATACGTTTGCAGTGCTACGAAGGTCTCACTGACAAAGAGGCAATCGGCAGTTTCAGTGATGAACTACGTCAACTGTATGTGCGTTTTCATGACGGGACCTTTGACGAAGCCGCAAAGAAGGTCTCAGACCGGGCTTTGTATTTAGGGGGGCCGCTGCTAAGCGCGCTCGAGACGCCAGCCAGATCCATTCTACTGATCGATGAAATTGACAAAATCAGCCATGCTTTTGAGGCTCAATTGCTTGAGTTTCTTGGCGAATGGCAGCTAACAATTCCAGGGCTGGGCGAGATCAAGGCAAAGAATCCGCCTTTTACCATCGTCACAGCCAACGACGAACGACAGCTCGGATATCCTCTCTTGCGCCGCTGTGCCCGCATCTACATTAATCATCCGACACCTGAGCAGGAAGCGGCTATCGTCGCCAGCCGCACACCGCATTGTGCGAAGGCCATTCACTACTTCATCGCGGGCTTTGCGAAGACGTTGCGGGCCTTCAAGATGGAAAAACCCCCTTCGATTTCGGAGATGATCACCCTCGCCCTGGCGCTCGACAAATTGAACTTGAAAGAAATCAGGGACGACCATAAGGCCGTCATGCTTCCGTTCATTGCCAAGACTGACAAAGATCGGGCCAGCCTGTTAGTTCCCGGCCGGTTCGAGAGCTTCATGGACAATGCGCGCATCATCGCAAACGAAATGTGTCGGTACGACAATCAGGTGCCAGCCGCTCCCGTCCGGCCGGATGACGTCACCCAGCCACCTCCGGCGATGGCGCTGAAGACGGTAGCTCCATGATGCGAGTCTGTGCTGGGCTGTACCTATGGTTGGCGTTGCCCCTTTCTGCGGCGGTAGTCACGTTGCCGGAGAATGGCCACGATGAAGCAGTTTATTACGCCGATGCATACGCCGCCCATTATCAGGTTCCCCAAGAACTGGTGCACGCGATCATCACCCAGGAGTCCGGCTGGAATCCGAGGGCAATCTCCCCGAAGGGCGCCGTGGGACTGATGCAACTCATGCCGGCTACCGCGACAGAGTACGATGTGCGCAACCCTTTCGATATTTCAGAAAACCTCTCCGGCGGGGTTCGATACCTGGCCGACTTGATGCAGCAGTTTGGCGGAGATTTCCGTCTGGTATTGGCGGCATACTACCGGGGCAGCCGCCCAATCCTACGTCGTGGTCTTCACTACTCCGGCGCCGACGTGTATGCGTACGTTGCTTCCGTTCGCCGTCTCTACCTTGCGGAGCTCGCTCTCCACAAAACCTCATCTAACCTCGCCCCTGGAGGCATTCAATAATGAAGCCATTTGTCCTCTCTCTCGCTCTCTCTTTGACTGCGGTGGCCGTATCAGCTCAGACGGCATTGCCAGCTCCACCCGTCACCGCGCCTCCATCCGACGCTGATTACCACTCAACGTCGAGCTTCGACATTGTTCACCCTGAACTGCACATCGGAACGCCAAAGACTGTTGCCAATAGTATTGCCGTAAACACTCCTCCGATCGTCGGCTCAGTTCCAAACCCTGCCATGACATCAAAACAGCAGATCCAGGCGGGAGCGCTCACCGCTTTGGTTGACGCGCGCATTGAAAGCCGTCCGGTCGACAGTTCCATCGTTGGTGAGGTTCATTGCAAGCCACTGTACATCAGCACCATTCATCTCCCCGAAGCGGTCACCTCGATTGCGGTTGGTGCCCCTGCGCTGTTCACCGCCGAACACGTCGAAAATGAGCCGAAGTTGGTGTACGTGAGTCCGCTCACCCACGACGTTGCGGAGAGCAATCTGCTGGTCGCCCTGGCCAGCGGTGAAACCATCAGTCTGAAGTTGATTTCCTCGGGAAATTCCGCTTCGCAGTATGACGTCGATTTTGTGCTCGACTACAGGCCTGACAAGGCTCTATTGGCTTTTGCGGGTCCTCTGGAGTCCGGCATTCTCCATCCTGAAATGGCGGCGACGACAACGCTCTCGGCGCCGTTTGTGAAGAGCTATCGGGTGCAATCTTCCGTGCACACCGTGCAACCTGTTTCTTTGATTGACGCTATTCTCGCCGCTCAGGCTGAGCTTGCAACTCCCCACTGGACCACGGCCGACGATCTCGTAAAGCTGGATAAAGCAAACGCCACTGCGGCCAGATCGATCGCCGCATCTCTTGGGCGCGCCGTGCAGGTTGGCGACACCATGATGGTGTCCTACTCCGTCTTGAACGTCAGCAGAGATTGGGTTCAGGTTCTGACGCCGCAGATTGAGCTCGGCAACCCGGTTCCAAAGAAACACAGCAAGAAAGGGATTCTCGCCGCGCCGGTGTCGATCCAGGACTTTCGTCAGAAAGTCGTGAAGTTAGCTCCCGGCGAACGCTTGGACGGGGTAGTGCAGTTCTCGCGTCCTGGATTCAAGCAGAGCCGGGAAAAGCTGGTTCTGCAGCTCGCAACAGCAGATGCTGTCGATCATCCCGTAATGATTCCACTTCCGTTTGTTGCACCAGGATTTTAGGAGGAGAGACACAATAGCAGATGCTGTCGATCATCCCGTAATGATTCCACTTCCGTTTGTTGCACCAGGATTTTAGGAGGAGAGACACAATGACCCAGACAACGCCAGAACAACCGACGATCATTTCTGCTGCATCCGAAACGGAGGCGAAACCATACACGCGGCCGGCGAAGAAAAATCATGTTCCTGCCGGAGCGAAAAAGTTGATTTTTGCCGGCGTTGTGCTGCTAGCGGCCGTGCTCGGTGTGGTGCTGATTTTCTCCCATAAGTTGTCGCCTACAAGACCACACGGCCAAGCCTCCAAACGGACACAAGCGCAACAGCAGACCACGGGCGCTACCGGGGTGATGCCAGCCAACGAAAACAACACACCGAGCGCTGCAACGGGTAGTGATCCCGATAACATCACTCCAAGCGATGTTCTCGCGACTAAGAACACCTTGGAAGCGCAGAAACGCCACGCGAAAGAAGCAGGAGAGGATGCCTCCGCCAAACCTCCCGAAACTGGGAAGGGAACTGCTAGCGGCACGCAGCAGCCCCCGGGCTCTGCTGGCACCACGGCACATACATCAAAACATCTTAATGCTCCACCGAACTCGATCGGCTCCATTGCCCCCTTCCAGCCGCCGCCATACAACGGAGCCGCCTCCCCTGGTCAATCCTCCACCGGGCTTGGCGCCGCGCAATACCAATCCGGAGCCTCCTACAGCGAGTCAATGCGAGCATGGAATGATGAGGTCTCCAAGACGCGAATCGTTTTCTCGCGCAAGAGCGCCCCTGCCGCAGTCGACGCGACACAGTATCTCGGACCAGCGATCACGAACTTCGGTCTGGAGCCTGGTTTCCACGTCGCCGTCCGGCTTGAAGCTTCGGCGACTACATCGGTCGCGGCACCCGTTACGGCGGTGATCGAATACAACTATGAACGCGAGGGGAAAATTGTCCTGCCAGCGGGGAGCCGCGCGATTGGACGCATCAACAGCGCCGATGCGCACGGCAATATGGCAATCTCGTTTGATTCCGTCGACCTGCCAAACGGCTCTACGGTTCCTATCAGCGCCGTGGCGGTCGATACAAACCTGCGCTCGCTCAAGGGTGAGGTGACTGGCAGCAGCCGCGGCAAGGCAATGCTCGTTGCCACATTGTCCGGGATCGGCCAAACCACAGCGATGATGCTGGGAAACAATGCGAGCGCAGCGTTGAGCGGCCAGGACATGATGCGGGCGCAGGTCTCGCAAAACATGGGCAATACCGCCGACACTCAGATCGCCAAGATGATCTCGAATGAGAGAATTGTGGTTACGCTGGCCGCAGGCACCGAGCTTTATATGGTGCTCACAAAGCCGGCGCTCCCACTGAACGCAACTCACCAGTCGTCCTTGGCAGCTAACTCCAGCCATCCTTAGGCCATTTCAGCGTCACTGTCTGGACGATAGGAAATTACCTGACACGGCTTCCCGTTGCCCGCATCGATCGTCCGTAGAGTTGGCCCGCTTCGAGTTCTCCGCTCGCAGCGGGCTGGTGGGGAATGGAGATGTTCGAACTTATACAGAAGTCGTCACGAGCAGAGCCGTTCGAATTGCTTCCCTTGTCACCTGCCGCGATTCTTGGGGAATTGAGTGGTGGTCGGGCAACGACACACTTTGGTAAATGCCTGAGGAGTGGAAGCTATTATAACGCCCAAGCTCATTGCACTTTGTCCGTCTTTGGAGGCGCTTCCAGAAACTGGCGGTGGCGGTGTCTCTTTACAGTCCGCTC
>Ga0326727_10010857_pt1 | contig 21482 bp, 14 predicted proteins | sample MB2enrmetagenome_FD_207643 | JGI IMG/M metagenome (GOLD analysis project Ga0326727, IMG submission 207643) | Lab enriched peat soil microbial communities from McLean, Ithaca, NY, United States - MB29MY | ecosystem: Environmental > Terrestrial > Soil > Wetlands > Peat | place: USA: New York...
GATTTTGCGCGGGCACATAAGGAGATAGCTTCTCCGCGCGATCTTTAACGGCCACCCCATCGATTTTCAGGATGACATCGCCCGGGTGCACGTCACCTGGTACAAGGACGCTCGAGACCACGAGTTGATTTTCGAGGAACCGGGCTTCGAAGCGTGGCGCCGCGAGTCCCAAAACGCCGTCCAACTCGGAGCTTTCGGCGCGACAGCTTGGGTCGCCCGTCCGCGCTACCATCTCGGCGATTGCCAGGTGATAGTCGCGCACGCTTTTGGCGTCGGCGAATTTAGGCAGAAGTTCGGTTAAGACGTCCTCCCACTGGCTGCCCATGGTCGCAACACGGGGATTGAAGTAATGCAGGATGCCCCAGATGCGAAAGGCCGCGAGAATCCGCATTTCGCGGCTGGGATAGTCCGGGTAGGCCACGTCGCGGAAAGCGGTGGGGAGAATTTCCCAGTCGGGCCGTTCCCCAGGCGGGGGCCAGTTGGCGTTGTAGATAGCGGCTGCTGCTGCTTTTACGGCCTCTGCGCCGCGGTTCAGCACCACGCGATTGGGCGCGAAGCCGGTTGTTCCGTCCGGGTAATAAAGTTCGCCCACCCGCACCTCGGCTTCGACTTTGCCAAGGACCTGCACCAATTCCGTAAAGCCTGCCTGGAGATCTTGAGGCGAATCTTCGGAGAAGATGGCAGTGTGCGAGTTGACCTGGTCCATGATGGCCTGCACGGGAACAGCGGAATCTTTATCCACGAGATAGATCTGGCGAAGTTTGCCGATTCTCTCGCGGTCGGCGGGCGGCAGCGGTTCGACGATCTGGAAGGAGGAAGAATAACGGCGTTCACCCGGACCTTCCGGCGCCGGATAACCCGAGAATTGGCGGAAGGCGTACCCCAGGCCGTTGCGGCGCAAGTCATCAATGGTGGGCCGGCGGCTAAAGGGCATGCGGGACCCGCGGAGATCCCAAACCACATTGCTGGTTTGCGGGATGCCCATTTTCAACATTAAGCCGGCTCCCATCGAACCGGAAAGATCACCATTGCCGGCGTGGATGAGCATGGTGCCGGAATCGATCGATTGCACGGAGACGGGGTCGCCGGGAAGTCCCAGCGAGATGCGGGTGCACGGGTCGTTGAGGGTTCGCAGCATACCGTCCAGCGCGACAGCGAGATCCTCGTCGGAATGCGCGGCCTCGATCTTGGGTAGAGCGGCAACGAGAGCGGCGTCCCAGGCAGTGGAATCCCCGGCGGCGCGGGGGTCCAGATACCGGATCATGTTCCACAGTTTGGCGGTGGAAACCAGGGGCGCGTAGCGATAGCGGTCAGATTGCGTGGGCGCGGCGAAGAGGGGCGCCGTCAGGAGGAAGAAACTCAAAAGGGTCAGGCGCATCCGCGGCTATTATACCGAGGAATGATTTGGGGGCCGGAACGATTAGAAGGTGGTGTCTGAAGCGTGCGTTGATTTGGTTTTTTCCCGCTTACTGTGGGGAGGGTGGAGTACGCGGCGATAAGTCGGTCGGCGATGGAGTGTCCAGTCTGTAAAGAGCACGCGGAAGTAGAAACCCTCTTCGCGCGTGGACGGTGCGAAGCCAGGCGAAGGTGCCGCGACCTCCATCACGGACGTTTCCAGGGCCACGCCACTGGCTCCACGAAGGCCGCTGTTTTGTCCTCTTCTCCGGGCCGGAGACCGGCGTACACCTCGGTGAAGTTTACCGCAGCCGGCTAGGACGTGCCCTTGCGCGATGAGTTGATCGAGGAACTCGCTGCGGCCGAAGCGTCCATTGAGATGGTCGAAAATTACCCACCAATCCAGGAGGACGACGCCCTTCAACGAGACTCCGAACTCCTGATTTCGTGGAAGATACTTGAGCCAAGCCGTGGGGCAGGCTGGCAGCCCAACGTCACTTAGTCTTTCCCTTTTGGGTCTGCTGCATAAATTGTGCGGCGGGCAATCTTGCCCGCAGACGCCTTTCAGCCGCGCCAGCGCGCCCCGAGGGCATGCTCCAAAGGAGTCTGAAACTGGACAAGACCTGTTGGTGCAAAGTAGAAGAGGATCGGGCGCGGCAAGCTATGGTCGTTCCTACTTTGGTGCCTTAGTGCAGTCTTTCAGCCTGACTTCGGTTGCGGCGATCCATTGTTTGGTGGCGAGCGTCCTGGGAGACCGGGATCGGCTCGACCCCGCTGGAGAGTTTGTGAAGTGATCGCGGATCGAGCCGAGCGCCTGACGAGAGGTAAGGTCAATCGGAAGGAACGCAGGGAACTCCTGCGGCGCTTGCGGTCGGACGACCCCGGGGTAGACGGGGTGGTGTGGCAGGCATATGGAGAAGGATTGGAAGAGTGGCTAGCCGATCTTCACCGATCCGTCCGACCTGGTCGCATCAATGGAAAGAGCCCTTCGCGGGCGGCGTGGAAATATAGCCGCCTGGCCACGGCTCTAAGAGACCGATTCGGGGCCCGGCAAGGGCTGGGCCGGGAAAATCTCAAGGGAGCCTTGGTCCACAAAGTGGGACGGACTGCTGCTCTTGGGCAGCGGTTGCGTGCTGGACGAAGAGACCTTGGCGCCTACCAGCGCGAACGTCTGCCCGCAGGGTGGTGCAGGGTTTCCGCAGTTCCCGCAATGGCCACTGGGTAGCACGAGGCGCCATCCGCCGCAGGATTTGCACTGGAAAATATCTTTTCTCGGAGCCCAGCACTTTTTGCAGGCCCCTGAATAAGTCTGGAGGTCGTTACATGTCGAGCAGAAGGTGTCGTACCTGTCGCAGGTTCCTGGGTTCGCCGAGTTCTGGTCCCTGTGGGTCGGGCAGCAATAGGTAGCCCCATCGTACCAGCGAACCTCGGAATCTCCGCGAGAGCCGTCTACATTGAAGATCAGGCCTTTGTCGACGGTTTTGGGATTGTAGATTGTCATGCCCCAGGAGGGGATCAGGTGAACCTGGAGCAAAGGCTCACCCTTCTGGGCGTTGGCATTGTAGTAGTCCCGCAGTCGTCCCTTACCATGATCAAGGCAGACCTCAATGCCGAAAGTGATCCCATCGACCGTGATTACCGAACCGCCGCCCTGGCCCGATAAATTCACTTCGGAACCGACTGTGTGTTCCTGGCCTTCCTTGTCTTTCCATGTGCTGCTCTGGCCTTGCGGATTGGGATTCCGGCCCAATGTATCCGTGGAGCCTTCAGGTGGCAGCGGCACGCGGTCTATATTATCGATTTCGATGAGGCGGGTTGGGAGGTCTTCCCACTTCTTGTCGTCAAAACCATGCGGCCCGATGAAGTCAAGATGTGAAATGCGTTCCTTGAAGATCACGGCCTGTTTGAGTTGGCGTTTGCACGGACAGTGTGCGGGCCATCCCTTCTGTACCAGGGCCGTGTTGACGATTTCCGATCCCAGCGGCTCCTCGAGTTGGGCGAGGCCGGGCTTGAAGCTTGGTTTGCCTTTGACCGTGACCTCCCAGTTGTCGCCTGATTGCGTGGGCTTGGATATGACTTCGGCAGTCGTCCCATCCTGAATCACGTTCCAGGGTTTAGGTTTATCCAGGATGCGCGAGCCGTAACTGGTCCACAGCGTCAGCTTTGTATCGGGGGGCACGTCTGATGTGCTGAGAATCCAGACTTCCGGCTCGAGCAGGAATGCCGGACCTCTTTTTAACGCTTTCCAGGTTTTCAGGGTGACGTGGCCGGTGTTCTTATCGAACGCGGCGACTTCCTCGCTCCCGGCGTCCTGCTTCACCTTCCATATGACGCCGCTTTTGAAACTGGCGTCCATGCGGTCCGCCGCTTTCGACACAACCTTAATCCAGGGTTCAGGCGCGATATCCTCAATATTGCAGCCTACCACTTCCGGCTCGAGCAGGAATGCCGGACCCTTCTTTAGCGTTGTACGGGATGTCAGGGTGATTTTGCCGGTGGTCTTATCGAATGCGGTGACCTCCCCGATCTTGGCGTCTTGCTTGACCTTCCATGCAACGCCGGTTTTCAGACTGGTATCCAGGTAGTCCGCCGCTTTCGACGTGACCTTGATCCAGGTTTCGGGATCGGGCCCGATATCCTCGATTTGGCAGTTGTGCGCATCCGGCTCGAGCAGTACCGCACTCTTGACCAGTTTGAGCGCATTGCGGGTCTTGAGGGTGATTTTGCCGGCGTTTTTGTCGAACGCAGCAACCTCCTCGACCTCGGCGCCCTGCTTCACCTTCCATGTAACGCCGGTTTTCAGACTGGCGTCCATGCGGTCCCCCGCTTTCGACGTGACCTTGACCCAGGGTTCGGGATCGGGCGCGATATCATCGATCCGGCAGTTGTGCTGGAGCACGAACCCCGGACCGCCGTACCTTTTGTTGACGCCGGGTTTATCTTCATGCGCGATCTCGCCGATCGCTGTGCCGTAGACGAAGAGCCAATCCACGTATTCGAACTTGCCGGTCTCCTGCAGCATTCTCTGCGTGATCTTTGGAATCTGCTCGACCTTGTAAGATCCCCCTTTTCCGCGGAAATAGAATTCCGGCGCCATGAAGAGCTTCAGTACTTTTTCGGAGGTCTCGACGTTACCGTTCTTTTGGGCGTTTTGGATGGCATCCACCATGATCTGGCAGCGGCTCTCGATATCCAAGGCGTCATCGCTCTCGCCAAGATACTCTTTCTTTTTAGTGACGGGATTTTCGGTGGTGCCTGGCTTTATGTTGAAGGCGATGAACTGTACCTTGTCATACTGGCAGGCGTTGACTTCGCTGTGCATCGCCGCCAGAGCGAGACCATCGTCTTGGTCCTGGCCGGAGTGCGCCTGTAGTTGGAGGCGGTAGGGCATACTCTCCCGCTTGACGTCGGCTTCCTTCCAGATACCGGACAGATCGACTTCGCCCTTCTGAATCACACTCTCCCCGAGCCCGACCCGCAAAACTTCTTTGTCGTCCTTGTCCCACACGATCAGTTGGCCGGCTTTCAGCTTGTCTTTGTTCCCGGTCAGTTCCCACTTCCCCTTAAGGGAGTCCTTTTCGAGCTGCCAGGGGTCGCCTGGCTTTGCCGGTGCTTTCCAGAGAGGACAGAAGCAACCAGGCAGAATCCTGGTATCTTTGTCGGCGTCGTTCTTGTAATAGCGAAGAAGGACCGTGTAAGGGGCGCAGCCGTAATTGATGTATGCGGGCTTGGCGAGCACCCCTTTATCTGCCTCGCTCTCGCCTTTCCAGCCACCGAAACTCTCTTCCGCTGAAGGCGCGCGCGTGTCGGCAACCGAATAAATGGCGCGCCGTTGCAGGAGAAGCTGGTTCCCTAATGACTTGGTATCGCCGGTCTTGTTGCCCTTTTCGTCCAAAAGGTCTTCGTAGTAGTTCTGGGTATGAACTTCGAAATCTACTTTGTCCGCCCGCTCCTTGATCCCCTCCAGAGAATATTTCACCTCAAACTTTCCCGTTTGCGGCACAAACCAGCGTGTCAGCCCGGTGATGGCAACTGCGGGCGCCGGTTTTCGCTTTTTAAGTTTAATGGTGTAAGTTTTGCCCGGTTCTATCGGCTTGGTCAGGAGCTTGGGGACCGCGATTTGAGGAGATGGATTTTGTGGAGAACGATTGAGAGGCTCGAACTCGGTGTTCGACGGATCTTTCTCATCGATTTTCCTGCATCCGATGGTCTCCACCAGCGCGCGATTCACTTCGCGGGGATCGGATGTGGCCCAATTGAATTGCGCCAGCTCCTGCCAGGTGATGTTGGCCGCGTGGCTCTTGGCCTCGTCCACCACGGAGCTGAACTTCTTGTTGTTGTCAACCGGATAATCGAAGTCTTTCTGGAAAATCCGCCCCATGTTGTCAAATCACCTCCACCAGCTCCCAGGTGGAATCAGAGGGATCCGCGATCATGACCGCTTTGATTTCACCGTTCTTCGTCATCCACTTCTCAATAGGCTGACCCTTGGAATCGAGGGAGACGTCGGTATCTTCCAGATGTGCGTCGATTGTCACGCCGGGAATTGGCTTGTTTTGCTCGTCCACTACCCGAATCTCGGTTTCCCAGGCGGTCACATCCGCGGGATTCTGCCTTACCTCGATAAAACGATCCCCGGGGTCCGGAAGCTGCAAGGTGAAGGTGTATTTTCCGGGCGCGGATTCCTTGAGCGGCAACTTCTTTTTGGCGACGAGATCGGCATTGCTGGCATTGCCGTCGAACGGCTGTGCGAATTGGACCTTGGGATCGAATGTGACTCTTCCACCGGCCTTGAACGGGTGGTGGTCGCATTCTGTCTGGGCGACCCAAACCTCGAAATACTGCTCGGCTTTCGTGATCGTCAGTTCAATTCGGGGCCGTACCACGTTCTTGCGCTCCACGTACACGGTGATTTCGGTTCTACGTTGTGACAGTTGGACAGGCCACTGCTCCTGGGAAGGACTATATTGTTCCCTGTCAGCGCCGACGAGAGTGAAACTGATTGTGTAGTTCTCCTCCTCCATGTTGTCGAATTGCGCTTTTCCCTTCTCATTCGTCGTTTCGGTGCGCTTTTGGTTCGGGGCCGCCACCTTGACAGCTATGACATCCGCATCCTGGAATTTATGCTTAACGTCGAATTTCTCCATTACGGTCACAGTCAACCGGGGATGCCTGTGCGAAGGCTGGGAGCAAAGCTCCAACACCCCGTCGAGCAGTCCCGCACCTTTCGGTAGCGCATTCCCGGCCTGTACCGCCTTGTTCCTGTTTTTTGCGCCCATGGTTCAGTCTGCTTCCAGTGACGTCGAAACGTGTTGCATGGCTGCGTCGTAAAGACACCGCACCCGATCCTGCTCGGACGCACCGCTCATGGCGAGTGCCTGTTCCGCCCAAGGGTGCCCGGGGTCATGGTCGAAGCCGCACCCGAGCATGAACGCCAGAATACCGTAAATCGCTCTCCCGGAGCTTCCGCGGATGCCGTGCATCCCGCATCGCACCGAGGCCCACTCCAGCATTTCGCTGGTTGCCTGCTCACCCTGGTACTGGAGCTTTTGCGGATACAGCATCCCAAGCAGAGAACACATGCCGGTCCGCCACTCCGGACCCTCCCCGGGAGGAGCGTCGGCCGGACTCCATTGTTGGATACGGATCAGCGCCCGCACGAGGTGCGAGCAATTCTCGCCGGCAGTGTCACCCAGATAATCGGTCGCGTAATCGTAGAGCTGCCGGATCCGGCTGGAGGTGTCCGGGAACGCATCGCGGTCGTCAATCCAGTCGCGCACCCAAGGTAACTGAGGGTCCCGGTCGAAGTCACAGCCGAGCATGAAGGCAAGGGCGATGTAGAGGCTCGCCTGCTCCTCGGTCTCATATATGTGGGAGACCGCGCCTTTGAGTGCCCGCTCTACAACCTTGCGGATGCCGGCGGGTCCGCCCGCCTGGCGGCACTCGCGGGGATACAGAGCGACGAAATGATCCGTTAGGCGACAGACGAACCGCTCCCGGGCGTCGTCGCGAAAGACTCTGAGTTGCTCCTCACGAATAGTCAACATACTCGCCTGCGGTGCAGCAGCAACTTTTGCGGGCAGTATACCAGACCCTGCGCGGCTAAGGCGCGGATTTTGCGGGACGATCAGCCGGGTTTCGGCACTGCCTGAGAGGCTAAAGGGATTCGAAACCAGCGTGCCGGCTGCTTCGCGGGCCGGCGGGCGAGAGGGTCGCGGGTGGTATTCAACGCCATGAGGAAGCCAGAAAACCCGGACCCTGGCGAGTTGGTCTGCCCGGCGGAAGGCTGGTTAGACGTTGACTAAGGCGTCGGCGTAACGGTGTGCCATTTCTTCCAGGGAAATGGGGGCGTAATCGCCGGCATGGCCGGCTTGGCCAAACTGGGTCATGCGCTGCGCGACGACCTTCTTCATCGCGTCACGCGCCGGCTTCATATAATCGCGCGGATCGAATTTCTCCGGCGTCTCCATGAACACCTTGCGGATTGCCCCGGTGATGGCGAGGCGGTTATCGGTATCGACGTTGACCTTGCGGACGCCGTTCTTGATGCCAAGCTGAATCTCTTCGACCGGCACGCCCCAGGTCGGCTTCAGTTTGCCGCCGTACTGGTTGATGATGTCCTGCAACTCCTTCGGCACGCTGGAGGAGCCGTGCATGACGAGGTGCACATTGGGGAGCCGCTTGTGGATCTCGATGAGCACGTCCATCTTGAGTGTCTCGCCGGAGGGTTTCTGGGTGAACTTGTAGGCGCCGTGGCTGGTGCCGATGGCGATGGCCAATGCGTCGAGGCCGGTCAGTTTGACGAACTCTTCCGCCTGCGCGGGGTCGGTGACGTGGCTGAGACCGCTGAGCCCGGCGCCGTGGCCGTCTTCAATTCCGCCTAAAACGCCGATTTCCCCCTCCACGGTCACGCCTTTGGCGTGGGCCATGGCGACGACCTGACGGGTAGCGTCCACGTTGTACTCGAATGTAGAAGGGGTCTTGCCGTCGGGCATGAGGGACCCGTCCATCATGACGCTGGTGAAACCCATCTCGATGGCCGACTTGCAGGTTTCGACGCTGTTGCCGTGATCCAGGTGGAGGACGGTAGGGATCTCGGGGTAAAGCTCGGTCGCGGCCAGCATCAGGTGGTAGAGGAAGCGATCCTGTGAATAGGCGCGGGCGCCACGGCTGGCCTGGATGATGACCGGCGATTTCGTTTCACGGGCAGCTTCCATAATGGCCTGGATCTGCTCCATGTTGTTGACGTTAAACGCGCCGACGCCGTAACCGAGCTTGGCGGCTTCGTCTAAAAGCTGACGCATGGAAACCAATGGCATAAAAGTACAATCTCCTTCGACTGGCTTACTGAATTGGTGGTTCTCGTCCCCTTTTTCCAAAAACTTAGAAAAGCCTCGGCAGTCTCGCCGACGGTGTTATATGGAGCGGGAGCGCATGAGTGGGGACCTAATTAGATTGTACGACTCCCGCTAAGGGCGGCTGCACAAAAGTGGTCTCGGCGCTTACAGACGAGTGCCGCAACCGTCCGTGGGGCAGGCCATCGTTTTCCGTGGCCTGCAAGCTATGAGCCACCGGCTCACGAGCGCGGCATGAAAAACCAGCCCACGACTATGGGGCACGATGGCATCCTGCGGCCGATTGGCAATCGGCCCTCGCGCGCGCCGCGGAACTGTTTTTTCAACGGCGCCCGGCTGCGGAGCAGCCGCCCTGGAGTTTGTACATTTTCACCTGGGAGCGATACCGTCCCTTCCGTGGGGCAGACCATCGTTTTGTGTGGTCTGCCCGGCTGCGCAGCAGCCGCTTTTCTGCGGTCGATGTTCCGCCGGCCAGGAGCACGCCAAAAGAAATGAACGGTATTGGAGTGCCGCTGCCCCACCATGGGTTGTCTGGTTGGCCGGCATGATTGGCCAATGGTAAGGGAAGGTTACACTGAAATTCGAAATGCACATCACGCTGCAAGGCGATTCGTTGGGCCGGGTTGTCGGCACCATCGAACATAACGGTGAGCACGCCACCGTGACCGGCTCGGAAGCTGGTCCTGCGATAACAGATTTACGGCTGGCCGTGGAAAGCGCGGTGACCGATGGCCTCGGCGAATGCTTCTGGCACGAAGCGACCGGCGAATATCGCTGGCTGTTCCGGCGCGAAGGCGGCAGGATGCGCATCGCGATTCTCTATAGCATGGGGACCCTCACCGGTTGGGAACACCGCTTCTGGGCGGAGTGCGATGCCGGCGACTTTCGGGACTCCATGCGCGCGGCTATTTCATAACTTGCAGAAGATCGTGAGAGGTAATGGTGGGCGCCCAATACTTCTCGATGTATTCAATCACCAGCTCGGTTCCCTGCGCGTGGGAAACGAAAGGTGAACGCTGGGGATTGTACATGGCGTCGGTCAGATCGCGCACCAGGATGCAGGGCATGCCCCATTTGCTCATCTGCTTGATGGCGAATCCGCGATTCAGAATGCACATGTTGGCGTGGACGCCCGCGATCAGGAGGTGTTCGATGTGGTGCGCGCGCAGGGCGCTGTAGACCTCCTGGCCTTTGTCGGAGATCAGGTCTCCGGGCGCGATGGGAAGGGCGGAATTCTCGCGCGTCCATACGCGGGTATTGGGCTTCAGTGGATTGTCGGGGGTATCGCAGCCGCCGTCGGAATCGTCGATGGGCAATGGGGGCGCCTGCAGGTCGAGAGCCTGAGGCGGCTCGAGTTGGGGAAGCGCCAGCATGGCCAAGCGCGCCGGATGGGTGTGATAGAAGTCCATGGTTTCCGAGGGCGCGTGAATGATCAGCACGCCGTTTTGGCGCAGGCGGTCGATGACCGGCGCCATCTTTGCGGCGAGGGTGCCGACGCGATCTTCCGCGCCTTTGCACCAGTGGTGGTCCCACATGTCGCAGATGACGATGGCGGTGCGCGAGAAGTCGACCGGTTGGTGGAAGATGACCTCCTGCCACTCGGGGCTGGCTTTGAATGGCTGGACACGTGTGCGCAAGGTCAGGCGCGTGGTCTGGCCAGGCGCCTGGGCGGCGGCCGCTAGGGCGAGTCCCGCGATAGCGAGGAGCATGTGATGCTGCATGCTGGGGATTGTACCCGATCCGCGGCTGCCGCACAGCGGGTCGTAACACAGCCTTCAGGCTGTGCAGTTCGCGTGACACGAACAGCGCCTTTTTGCCGCTCGCGCCGCAATGCTACAGTTTCATCTCCCAGCCTTTGCGGATGTAGGGACGCAGCAGTTTGTTGGCTTCTTCGTTGTTGGTGAAGCGCTGGGCTTTGCCGTCCCACGCGAGTTTGCCGGGGACGCGTAACGCGACCGCTCCCAGGATCAGCCATTCGATGTAGGGAATGGCGATGTTGAATTCGGAGCATCCCGGCTGGCCGCCTTTGCAGGCGCGGACCCAATCCTGCTGATGGTTGACGGAACGCGGCAGGACTTCCGGCGGGAGCTTGTAATCCTTCCAGCGCGAGGCGGGCAGCAGCCAGACGCCTTCGCCGCGCGAGGTGGTCGCCATGTAGCCCTTGTCGCCGATGAAGAGCGCTCCGTTTCCCGGGACGCGCCGTGGATTTGCGGCCGCGATAGGAGGAGGCCCTTGCGGACGGCGTGCCGCCCCGGCCGGACGGCCTCCGCCATAGGAAAATGGCTCGGGAGGTGCGGGACGGCCACGTTCCGCCAGGTTATTGCTGGGCGGCAGCAGCGGCTCGTTCTCTTCCATGCCTTCGGGCTTCTTCCACTCACCCGGCATGTCCTGGTAGAAGTTGATGGTGACGGCCGGCATGTTGGCCCGCGCGGGGAATTCAAAGCGCAGATGCGACTGCGCGGGCCAGGTCCAATTGCTCTTGCCCTCTACCTGCACGCCTTCCACGCTGATTGGCGACACCGTGCTGAGCTGCAGCGCGAGATTGGCCGGGCCGAGAATGTGTACGCCCCAATCGCCCAGCGATCCGCCGGTGCCGAAATCCTGGAAGGCGCGCCACTGGTTCACCATCAGGTGATTGTAGGGACGCATGGCCGCGGTGGTGAGCCACATATCCCAATCGAGGGATTCGGGGACGGCTTCTTCCGGGGGCGCGGCCTTGAGGGCGGGATCGCCGCCGTAGATCAGGCCGGTCCAGGCATGCACTTCCTTGACATCGCCGATAGCGCCCGACCAGAGCATCTCGGCGCACACGCGGGTGCCTTCGTGCGAATAGCCCTGATTACCCATTTGCGTCGCGACTCTGTATTTATTGGCGGCGTCGAGCAGAAGGCGGGATTCCCAGATGGTCCGGGTGAGGGGCTTTTCACAATAGACATGCTTTTCGTGCTGCATGCAATAAAGCGCGGTGGGGGTATGAGTATGGTCGGGAGTGGCGATCATGACGGCGTCGATGCCTTTGCCCTCGGTCTCGATCATCTTGCGAAAATCTTTGTAGCGTTTGGCCTTTTCGTAAGTTCTGAAGGTGGGCGCGGCTTTTTCGTCGTTGACGTCGCACAGCGCCACGATGTTTTCGGTGGGGGCGACGCCGCGCAGGATCTGGGGTCCGCGGGTGCCGATTCCGATGGCGGCGATGTTGAGTTTCTCATTCAGCGATTTGTAGCCCAAGGCCTTCAGCGAGGGGGTGCTGCCAAATCCGCCGGCGGGAACGGCGCCCGCGAGCAGGGATCCATAGAAAAAATGGCGTCGGCTCAGTTGCATGTGGATACACTATCGAAAAATCGGGCTGATAGCTACTGCACTCTCGTAACACAGACTTCAGTCTGTGCTGAACCGGCTGAAAGCCGGTTGCAGCCAGAATTGGCTGCCCCACCAGGCGGCTCAGCAAGGAGAAAATGTGCAAACTCAAGACACAGACTTCAGTCTGTGCAGTTTGCGTGAGGCCGGCGAAAGCTTGGCTAAGGCCCGCGCCACATCTGATATTCTCGATTCCATGGAAAACCGGCGTTTGAGCGACGTGGGTGGTACATCGGGCGGCCTGGGACATTTCCTGATGGGCTTCATCATGACGTGTATCGGCGGGTACCTTCTCACCAACCAAGTCACGGTGGTAGGCGCGTATTGGAACTTCTGGGGAGGCAACTCGTTCGGCATTACCCTGATTCCCATGCTGCTGGGAGTGGCGATCCTGTTCTTCAATGGGCGAAGCGCCATCGGCTGGATGCTGACTGTTGCCGGCGCACTCTTCATTCTCGCCGGCGTGCTGCTCAACATGCACATCTACTTTCAGCCCACTTCTTTGTTCAACACGATTCTGATGCTGGTTCTGCTGGTGGGTGGGCTGGGCCTGATTGTGCGGTCTCTCCAACCGCTGAGAAGCGAGTCGTCAGTTGTCAGTCGTCAGTGAATACGCGACGGTACCGGAGCTAAACTGACAACTGAAAACTGAAAACTGACAACTCTATGCCCCTGGTTCTTCTCCATGCTTTTCCGCTCGACAGCCGGATGTGGCGTCCGCAGATGCCGCTGCAGCCCATCACGCCGGAAGTGCTGGGCATCGGGTCCATCAACGAAGCGGCCGATCATGTGGCCCGTCTGCTCGACCAACGCGGCATCGACCGCGCCGTGATTGGAGGGCTTTCGCGCGGCGGGTACATCGCGCTGGCCTTTGCGCGGCGGCACGCGAAACGGGTCAGCGGGCTGGTGCTGTGCGACACCAACGCGGGAGTGGATGACGAGCAGTCCAAACGCAGCCGCTATCAAATGGCCGGCCGGCTGGAACAGGAAGGCGTGGGATTCGTCCCCGATATCATGCTCCCGCGGCTGCTCGGCGACACCTCGTTTCGCGAGCGTTGCGAGCTGGTGGAAGAAGTCCGGCAATGGATTCTGGCGCAGGATGCCGGGGCGATTGCCGCGGCGGCCATCGGCATGGCGGAGCGCGAAGATTCGCGCGGCATGCTGACGGACATCGGAGTGCCGGTGCTGGCCATCGCGGGCCAGCAGGACAACTCGCACGAATCCACCCGCGATATCGCGGAAGGCGTGCGCAACGGGCGATTCGTTTCCATCCCCCGCGCCGGCCATCTGAGCAACCTCGAACAACCTGAAAAATTCAATCACGCGCTCCGCCAGTTTCTCGAGGAGCACAAATTGTGACGGCATTGCTGGCCGATCCCATCGCCAAACGCCACGAACCGGGACCCGGTCATCCCGAATCGCCGGCGCGATTCGACGCGGTGGTGAAAGGCCTGGCGCAGTTCACGCTCACGCCGTTTGCGCCGCGCTCGGCCACGGAAGATGAAGTCGCGCTCTGTCACACGCGGCAGTACATCCGGACCGCTCGCCATGAAGTGGAAGAGGGCTTTTCGCAACTGACCACCGGCGACACCGACCTGAGCCACGATACCTACGATGTCGCGCTGCGGGCGGTGGGAACCGTATTCCATGCGGTTGACCTGGTGTTCAAGGGTGAGGCGGCGAATGCTTTTTGCGTGGTCCGTCCACCGGGCCATCATGCTTCGCCGAACCGTGGCATGGGCTTCTGCATGTTCAACAACGTTGCCCTGGGAGCACGGTATGCGCAGCGGCGGCATGCCGCTGAACGGGTGATGATCGTGGATTGGGATGTTCACCACGGCAACGGGACGCAGGACATCTTCTACGACGATGGTTCCGTGCTTTTTTTCAGCACGCATCAATATCCGTGGTATCCGGGGACGGGTGCGGCTGAGGAAACCGGCGAAGGGAAAGGCACGGGTCGCACGGTAAATTGTCCGCTGCCCGCGGGAGCCGGGCGCCGCGAAGTCTGGCAGGCGTTCCAGGATAAGCTGTTGCCGGCCGCGGAAGAGTTTCGTCCCGACCTGGTAATGGTGTCGGCCGGATTCGATTCGCGGCTGGGCGATCCGCTCGGGCAATTCACCCTGGCTGATCGCGATTTCGCCGACCTCACCCGCCTTTTGCGCGACATTGCGGCGAAGCATTCCAACGGCCGGCTGGTGTCGGTGCTGGAGGGCGGCTACAACCTTTATGGGTTAGTCAAAGCCGCGCAGGCCCACGCCCAGGCATTACAGGAATGATTACCGACCTGGTCCAGATCAAGCGGCTCGGGGAAAAGAAGCGCGAGGAAAACAGCCGTTTCCGTGTGCACCTGAAGACCCACGACTATAATGAAAAGCGCTTCCGCCGCATCGGGCAGCAGATTGAAGAGCAAATCGATTGTACGGTGTGCGCGAACTGCTGCCGGGTGGCGTCGGTGGAGGTGTCGGAACGGGATATCGAGCGGCTGGCGAAAGCCCTGGGGATCAAGCGGCAACAGTTCGTCGAGCAATATACGGTGCGCAATGACGAGGAGGGCACTACCGATCTGCGGCGCACGCCGGACGGCTGCGTCTTTCTCTCTGGTAACGACTGCACCATCTACGAAGACCGTCCCGATATCTGCCGCAACTTTCCGCACGTCGTTCGCGGGGAAGGCCGCATCAAGACGCGCATGTGGCAGTTCATTGACCGCGCGTGCTACTGTCCGATTGTCTATAACGCGCTGGAGGCGTTTAAAGAGGAAGTGAAGTTCAACCGAGTGTGAGTCCTATCCGTGGGGCGGACCATCGTTTTCCGTGGCCTGCAAGCTCACGAGCGCGGGCTGAAAACCCGGCAAGCGCTCGTACCACAGACTTCAGTCTGTGTCTTTCCCATGTGACAGGCTTCAGCCTGTCCGCCGTTTTTTTTCGAGGGTGCCCGGCTGCGCAGCAGCCGTCTGGAGTTTCTACTTTCAGGTTCCGAAAAAGATGTGGAGTAGGCCTTTTGGCCTGCTCCCTGTGGGACAGACCTAGTCTGTCAGCGTAGGCCTTTGGCCTGCAAGTCACATCAACTAACAACTAACGACTAATAACTCAACCCGTACCCCACCGCGAACTTCTCCTGCCACCGATACGATAGCTTCCCTGTCGGCTTATATTCTCCCAGCAGCACGTCCGCTACTCCTTGTCCTTCGGTTCCCGGCAGCCATGCCGCTACCACCGCATCGGCCTCTTCCATCGCTTCGCCTAGCACCAGCGGGCGTCCGGAGACTACCACCACGGCAACCGGTACTCCCGCGCTCTTGGCATTCTTGATCGCGGTCAGGTCTTCCGCGGCTAGTGAGAGCTCGGCCCGGTCGCCCATGCCTTCCGCATAAGGCTTCTCGCCAACCACTACGATCGCCAGATCGGCCCCCGCCGCTCCCGTGCCATCGGGCGAATAGGTGACCTGCGTGTCGTGGCCGATCGAATTCTTGAGCGCCGCCAGGATGGTCGTTCCTCCCGGAGTCACGGCGCCGCTTTTGCCTTGCCAGGAAATAGTCCATCCGCCGCACTGGTTGCCGAGGTCGTCGGCGCTTTTGCCGGCAACGTGAATCCGTTTGGCGTTTCGGGCTATGGGCAGCGTTTTATGGTCGTTTTTGAGCAACACCAGCGACTCGCGCACCGCTTCCCGCGCCACCGCGCGATGCTCCGGCGAGCCGAAATTCTTGTGCAGGCTGCGATCGGCCAGCACGGAGCGGTTGGGATCCATCAACCCCATGGCGAACTTGACGCGCAGGATGCGCCGCACGGCATCGTCGATGCGCGACATCGGCACCTGGCCTTCGTTCACCAGCGCTTTCAAATCGCGAATGTATTCTCTGTAGCGGCCGGGAATCATACCCATGTCCATGCCGGCGTTGATGGAGATGGCGACGGAAGATTTGAAATCGTTGGGCTTGATCTGGTCGATCGCGTTGTAGTCGGAAACCAGGAAACCTTCGAAGCCGAGTTCGCCCTTCAGGACATCCGTCAGCAGGTACTTGTTGCCGGACATTTTCACGCCGTTCCAGCTGCTGTAGGACGGCATGATCGATCCCACGCCGGCGCGCACCGCCGCATAGTAGCCCTGCAAATGAATGCGGCGCAGAGTAGCTTCATCCACGCGGGTGTCGCCCTGATCCAGACCCTTGCCGTCCCGCGCCGATCCGAAAGCCGTGCCGCCGTCGCCTAGGTAATGCTTGGCGCAGGCTAGGACGCTCAGCGGGTTGGCGAGCGAATCCGATTGCAAGCCCAGCACAGCGGGTCCGGCGAGATCGCGCACGATTCCGGGATCTTCCGAATAGCCTTCGTAAGTGCGGCCCCAGCGGGGATCCTGGGGCACCGTGACGCAGGGCGCGAAGGCCCAGTTGATGCCCGTGGCGCGCGTCTCTTCGGCAGTGATCTGCATGATGCGGTTCACCAGCGCGGCGTTGCGGGTGCAGCCCAGCCCGATGTTATGGGGAAAGATCACCGCGCCCAGCACGTTGCTATGGCCGTGGACCGAATCGACGCCATACAGAAGAGGAATTCTCAGGCGGGTCTTGAGGGAATGCTTCTGGAAGTTGTCATACATGTTGGTCCAGGCCTCCAGGCTGTTGCCGTCATCCGGATCGGAGTTGCCGCCGTTCAGGATGGAGCCGAGAAACAGCGTCTCGACCGCCGTCGGGTCTTTGACATATTCCTTGTCGGCCTGGGTCATCTGGCCGATCTTCTCGTCCAGGGTCATGCGCGCGAGAAGCTGGTTGACTTGCGGGTCGAAAGAAGAGAGTCTCATCGGAGCTGAGGAGGTGACAGCTGCGGCCAAAACGAGGCCGGCAAGCAGGAGAATGGCAAAGCGCATGTAGACTTCACTTTATCGCCTTCCGGCACCCCCAAGGTACGTCCAGTCGGGCAGACCATCGTCTTTCGGGTCTGCAAGCTATGAACCGCGGGCTGAAAACCCGGCAAGCGCTCGTACCACAGACTTCAGTCTGTGTCTTTCCTGTGTGACAGGCTTCAGCCTGTCCGCCGTTTTTTCAACGGGTGCCCGGCTGCGCAGCATCCGCTTTTCGCGGGCGCGGCGCTCGGAATTGCTGCTTGCCCCAGAACGGTTCAGCACCCAGCGTACCAGAGGTGAGCTTTGGCCGCTTCCTCTTGCTTCGCGCAAAACTACACTATCAGCACCATCGCCGTATGAGCTGGCATTGGGCGATGGCGGACCGGCAGCCAACGCCAGCTTTGGCGGCGCAGTAGGCGCTCTTGAAGCAAGTGCGCGCTCCGGTCACCTTGTAGTGTGACGAATCTCTCATTGCAGGGTGTTCTACCAGAGCATTTTCTCATTGAAGAATGAGCCTGGAGACGGGAGCAAAGCGATCCGTTAGCCGGGCCTCCTTTCGTGTCATTCGGAAAAAGCTGGGGGCCGACCAACGGGAGGCGTGGAGCGCCTGATGCGTAGACGATTTTGACTTTGCATTTCGCCCCCTTTTCCTCATCACTGATAGGTTTTCGGAACGGCCCGGAGCAGTCAAGGGCGCGCGGTTTGTGCGCGGCGGAGGAAAATCTTTTCTGGTTTTGAAAAGATTTTCTAGAGCGTACCCTTGACGGCGAGGACCGTTCTGGAACATCGAACCAGAGGGAAAGGGGGCGGGGGTCTCAGGGGGGTGTTCCCCCCTGGCGGGGTCTGGGGCAGCGCCCCGGCACCCTACCGCGCGCGTTTTTGGCGCGCGGCATAAAGAATCGGCACGCCGCCGATAGCCGATTCGCCGCCCTTCCCTCATGCGCTCCTCCGCTGACCAAACCCGGCAAATAGCTTTTGCTTGGCCTTCTGCATTTCCTCCGCGGCCGCCATATCGGTCTTGCCTCGCGCTTTTCGATCCAGGATCTCGATTGTCATTCCCTCGTTGAGGTGTCTGGCCAGGTCCGGCAGTTGCCGCAAGATCTCCCATGGCGTCGCATACCATCGATAAATCCTTTTTTCCTTTCCTTTAGCGTTAATCACACGCTCCGGTACGCCGCACGGCCGGTGATAGTTTAGGTATTCATTGAAGTGCTCTTCGTAGAAGGTTTCAATCGCCGCTGCATGCGGCGCGGCGATGTGCGTGTACCCCATGTGCTTCCTCACGACCGCTCCGTTTTTGGTCTCCGCCAACCCGTTGTCGTTGGAGTGTCGCGGCCGCGATTTGGTTTGCTCGATCAGCAATTTGTTCAGCAGTTCGGCCACCCGATGATTGATGAATTCGCTGCCGTTGTCAGAATGAAACCCTAATATCCGAAATGGAAACTGTTCCAGCATCGCGATCAACACCGGCAGCAGATAGGCTTCACTGATCTGCGCGGCGGCGCCGACCACCTCCCATTGCGTGACCTCATCTACCGCGTTAATGTGATACACCCCCTTGTTTCCCTCCAGGTCTCCCTGATGCACCGTGTCCACCCTCAGATATCCAGGTCGGCCGTTTGGCTCCGGCCGTCGCCGCTGGCCGATCGACACAGCCGTGGGCCGTGTCGGCTGATATGCAATCCGTCGCTGCCGGTATTGGGCACTGGCCCGCAACCGATACAAGTGCGCCACTGATATCTCCGCCAAGCGACTGAATTTCGATTCCCCGAAATCGTGGCACGCCCGATACAGAAGCTTCTGCGTGGCCGGCCCGCTCAAGCAGCCGTGAGCTTCATCCACCGCTGCCAGTAACTCCACATCCTCTCGCGTGTACCGCCGGGTAAAGCAGCGCCGCCGATAGGTTTTCGTGCTTACCTCCTCGCCACTCACATAAAGCTTAATCAGCCGTGTCACCTGCGCTCGGCTCAATCCAGTCATCTTCTCCACGTAGCGTCGCACCAGTCCCCGACCGCTCCGCTTCAAGTCCTGGTAGCGTTGCCCGCGCAAGGCTTGGTTTATCCACTCGTATACCTCCTCCCGGTTCCCTCCCTTGAACCCGACTTCCTCGCTAGCCTCCAAAAATGCCTGGATCTCCCCCAGGCTCAAGCTTCCTCTTACTTCCATGCTGACGATCAATCCCAAGCATGCCGGATCGCCTCTCCAGGCTCATCTTGTATGAGAAACGAACTCTCCCTCCAGGCTCATCTTGTATGAGACAAGACTATAGTTTGACGAATTAGAGTACGGAGTTTAACCTTGATGAGTGGCCCAAACCGATGATCGGGACCTCTATTCAGGAATGATTCGTCTTCACGTCCTCCACCATGCTTCTGAAGAACCGGTCTTTGGCTTAGGCATGATTGAGGAGTTGGCCCGCCACGGCTATAACATCAGTGCCGGCACGCTGTACCCGATTCTGCATAATCTCGAGAAGAAGGGATACCTGCACTCGAAAGAACGGCGCGAGGGTAGGTCACGCCGGAAGGTCTACGGTGCCACACCACTCGGCCGAAGGGCTTTGGAGACAGCAAAGAACAGAATTCGCGAACTATTCTTGGAAGTCGTAGAAGGGCGATAGGGTGGTTTCACCAACGCGGCGCCACGTGCTCACAAGCCAGATCCTTGGATTGTTGAGACGCTCGATGCAGGATCGCATGGTTCCCACGCCGATTCTTCAGAACCTGAACCTCAGTTCGACCCAAGCCCTCCTCGGCGCGCCGGGTGTGAAGAATGTCGCGCTCTGCAGCGGGTAATTTCCTGCCTGGGGCCCTTTCGTGTAATCGGGAAAAGGCCGGGCGATGAACGCGCCCTGAGCGGTCAGGCCCGTATTCGCGAGCTGCGCCGCAGTGTAATAGTGATGGTTGAACAGATTATCAATCTGGACGGCAAGCTGGAACCGTTTGGGCAGATCGTAGTGTGCTCTAAAGTTTGTGACCGCGTAGCCGGGTGAAACGCCGGGCCCGAGATAGTAGACACCATCGGCCTTGTAGGCATTGTTTTCGTTCCCGCGGGCGTAAGAGCTTGACACGATCACCTCGTCAAGATCGACCGCGAGCTTCGAAGTAGCTTGGTAGTCAGCATAAGCTTTCCCGTTCTGTTTGGGAATCAGCGGTATGCGGTTGCCGGGGTGAATAAAGATGTTGCCGTCAAGCCCGGGATAGCCGGACAGCGCGGTATCGCTGGTATTGTTTGCGGACCCGTCCAACGTCTCGGTGCTCTGATAGGTGGCCTCCAGAAAAGTGTAATCTAGACCCCAGGTGACGTGCCCGATGTGCCCGTCCAGGTTGGCATCAAATCCCTCCCGGCGTGTTTTGGCGAAGTTCTGGAAGTAACCAGTACCTAACTGCACGGATGAAACGAAGAGGATGTCGTTGCGATTTTCGGCGCGGAACGCACCCGCATTCCATGTCAGATTACGGATGAAAAGGATCTCAGGCTTCCCGCGCATGCCAACTTCCCACGTCCCCGTGACCACCTGCTGGAGCGGTGGATCGCTGGATAGTGCATTGGGCAGGCTGCAGGGGTTGGCCGGATCGGCGCAGCCGAGCTCAATGGATGTGGGAGCGCGGCTGCCTTGGGAGTATTTGGCGTACGCATTCACAGTAGAAACGGGACTCCAGGTGATTCCAATGGAGGGATTGAATCGCTGAAACACATAGTCGCCATCGAGCGAACCGGGTCCGGCGGTAGGATTGATCCGGTCGGAGTTATCGATCGTATACCGGTTGAAGCGCCCGGATACCGTCACGTTCACGGTTTTGGCAAGGGTGAGCGTATCGGTGAAATAGAGGCTCCAATTCGGAGTCAGGCCATGAAGATTGACGTGTGAGTCAACAGGATTGTCGCTGGCTGTTCCGTCTTGAAATGCTGGAACGACTGCTATGGTGTAGTTGGGATTGAGGTAGCCGTACTGAGTGTTCTGGATGAAAGTCACACTCCCGCGGTCCAACGATGCACCGGCGGCGAACTGGTTCCGTCCGAGGCTCTTCTTTCCCAGAACAGGCGACGTAAGCCATGTTATCTGGCCGGAGAATCCATAGTCGTTCTGAATTTCTGTTGAGTAGATATCAATACCATTGCATCGGCTATCGACGTCGCCATTGATGAGGGCTTGGGCGATACAGCTCCATTTCGGAAACGGCGTGTTGGCGGCGGTGGCCGTGATGGTTGGGACACCGGTATAACCCGCGGCCACCAGAGTCGCCATTTCGGACGCGCTCAGCTTGTAGATATTCTTATCGAACGAGTCGGTATTGAGATTGGCATTAATCCCGTCCGTGCGGATGCGCCGGTACCATGCATTGCCGGAAAACGTCAGCGTGTCGCTGAAGGTGTGGCGGAGGATGAGATTGAGGGATGGGGCGCGGTTATCGGTGCTGTCGGGGATGGAGTAAACGCTCGAATAGTTGGCGTCGAGCAGGCGGTAGTCCTGCAATCCGTTCCCGATCAGATTGTTGTCGGCGTATGAGAAAGTGAGCGCAATGTCGGTCTTCGCTGAGC
>Ga0326727_10010858_pt1 | contig 21474 bp, 16 predicted proteins | sample MB2enrmetagenome_FD_207643 | JGI IMG/M metagenome (GOLD analysis project Ga0326727, IMG submission 207643) | Lab enriched peat soil microbial communities from McLean, Ithaca, NY, United States - MB29MY | ecosystem: Environmental > Terrestrial > Soil > Wetlands > Peat | place: USA: New York...
CGCCAGGAACAACATGAGGATGAATAAGCGGCAAATGCGAGCCATAAATTCTCCTTTCGATTTGCGGCAAGTTGTGCGCTACACGGAATGGCCCATGCGGCCGGGCGATATTGTAGCAGGAGAGAAGTGCGAATGGGGATTTCTCGACAAGCGGATTAGTTCTCATGGAGCGGTCGAAGGTACAGCGGCTTAAGAGTTTGCGGAAAAACTCACAGGCGCTGTCATTCTGTGCCCGCACTTTGGGCGAAGAGCACTCCTCGTTCGCCGCTTTCAGGGAAATCAATCAACCCGCGATGGCGCCGGTAACTTTGAACACGATGGCGTAATCGCGGGGCTTTTGTGCGGGCATCACGACCTTCAGGCCCGAGCTGTCCTGCGACCAATCGAGCTTGCCGTCGAAGCCCAGGAGTTCGACATGCTGGATCTTGCCGACCCGCAGTCCAGTATTGGTGGCCAAAGGCCGAATGACGGCTTGATAATCCGGCCAACCCATTACGAAGGCATAAAGGATGTCGCCCCTGGTGGTGAAGCGGACGTCCGCCGCGGTCAGATCCTTCCGCTTCTCTTCGTTAAACGACGCGGCAGTCTCAGTCGCGCCCGATACCGGCCCCTCGCCAAAAATCCTCCAGGGTCGCGAGCTGTAGATGGCGTCGCTGTTGACGCTCATCCATTTTGTGACTCCCGCAAGAACATTCAATTCTTCCAGATCCAAAGTCCCGCGGGCGGGCAAAGGAAAATTAAGCATCAGATTGCCGTTGCGGCTCACGATGTCCACCAGCATGTCGATGACGGTCTTGGGCGTCTTGTACCTCTGGCCGCGCCGGTAGTGCCAGTCGCCGATGCAGGTGTCCGTTTGCCAGGGGCGTGGCCAAATGTTGTCCACGACGCCGCGCTCGACATCAAGCACCGCGACGCCGTGCTCAGTGTCTTCCACGCGCTTGCAGGTGTACACGGCCTCTGTCTTTCCGCCATTATTCTTGGCGCTCAGGTTGTAGTGGTGCGCGATGACGTTCAGCCCGTATTCTTCGAAGGGAAGGGGACCGTCGGTGTAAAGCAAGTCCGGTTGGTACTTGTCGATCAGGTCTTTGATGCGCATGGACCAGTGGCGCTTCCACCACAAAGGAATGCCGGTTTCATCCCAGTCCAAATGCTTTCCCCAAATCTGGTCGGAATCGACATACAAGCTGGAGTTGTTGGGGTCAGCGCCGTCGTAAGGCACTCCGGCGTAAGGCCCCGTTTCATCATGCCCGTGACTCACCGAAAACCACTTGTAGGTGATCCAGAGATGTTCGCTCACGGCGAACTTCAGTCCGGCATCACGCGCCGCATGGGCCCACATGCCGACAATGTCTTTCTTCGGCCCCTTATTGGCGGCATTCCAGGGCTGATAAGTGGAATTCCACATGTCAAAGTTATCGTGGTGCACGCCCATGCTCATGAAATACTTCGCGCCAGCCTTTTTGTAGAGGCCAATGAGATAGGCGGGGTCAAACTGCTCTGCCTTCCAGAGCGGGATGGTGTCCTTGAAGCCGAACTTGCTGGGATGCCCATAAGTTTCGCAGTGATAGAGGTTCTGCTCCGAGCCTTCCATGTACATATTCCGGGCATACCAATCGCCGGCTTCAACTGCGGATTGCGGACCCCAATGCGCCCAGATGCCGAACTTGGCGTCGCGAAACCATTCGGGGATTTCGTACTTGCTCAAGGACGCGCGCGATCCCTCAAAAGGCCCGCGTTCAACCTCGATGCCGGGCGATGGTTCGTGTTGTGCCGCCCCGAGTTTCAACGCCGGAAGTGTTCCCGCGATTAGTTTGCAAGCGGTTCGTCTGGTTATCCTCATCGACATGTTTTTTCGTCCCACCTGTGGAAATGGCACTCCAGCCTTTCAAGGCGTGCGCAACATTATCACGAGGGAAGAATGCCGCGCAATTGGCATCGGTCGGCGAGTCTGGGGTAGGGTAGGTGAGGCCCCGCCCTTCCGGCAGCTAAGAGCGTCAAGGCGTGGTGAGAAATTCGGGTTATGGTGAGGGGCCACGTCCCTCCCACGCAAGGGTCAACGGCGCGACGAGTCTCGCGTTGCCGCGATCTTTATGGCCTGCTGCGCTGGCCTGCCAACTCAAAAGCCTGGTCGGAAAAACGGGCCAGGGCAGAGCAGAAGTTTGCATGACCCGTGCATTCAAGCGCAATGCACCCATCCAACAAATTGATGTTCGTGTAGCGCGCTGAGCCAAAATGTCCATATGACATAATCGACCTGCTCGCAAATGCCCCAAAGTGTAGTACAACCTGCTCAAGGGGCCACCAAGGGCAGTGCTGCCCTGAAGAACCCGTAACTCATTAAAAAAAATAAAAAAACACTTGACAAGGAGCAAAGACGGCTCTAAAGTCGGTGGTCAGAAGTGGGTAGAAGTGGAAATTTTACTAGATTATTAGGGGATTTTGAGGTCAGAAGGAGCTTTGCGGCAGGTCCTATGTTTCGCGGGAATAATCCAGCGACGGTGGACGACAAGGGTCGGCTGAAGATCCCGATGGCCTTCAAGGCCGAGCTTGGTGAAAAGTATGGCCAGGACTTCTTTGTGACCAGCCTGGATGGAAAATCGGTCTGGATCTACCCGCTTCCCGCCTGGATCAAGATCGAGGAGAAGCTAGCTTCCTTGCCTTCGATGAATAAGGCCAAGAAGCATTTTCTGGATCGCACCAACTATTGGGGGCAGATGGCCCGCGCCGACGCGCAGGGCCGCGTTCTGATCCCGGCGCTGTTGCGAGAGTCGGCCGGCATGCACGGGGAAGTGGCCGTGCTCGGCTACCTGAATTACCTGGAAGTCTGGAATATGGAGCGCTATCGCGAGCACCTGGAGCGCGAGCCGCTCACCAGCGAAGACGAGCAGACGCTGACCAATCTCGGGATTTAGTGATTGCAAGTGATGGAAGGATTGGGGATGAAACCATGCAGGCGATGAGACAAGGCAGTACGGGGCAGGTTGCACGGGGCCAGGGTCCGGTTATTTGGCAAAGCGCGGAAACGTCAGCAGGAGCCTCTGCTCTCGAGGCGGCGGTGCAGGAGGTTGATTTGCTCCCCGAATTCGAGGAGTTGCTCCGCGATTCCACGTTGGAAGATAGGCATGTGCCCGGCAGAGAAGGGCTGCTGGGATGAAATGCATCGCCCGGTTCTACTTCGCGAAGCGGTCGAGTTCTTGAATGTTCAGGAAAATGGCATATACATCGACGCGACGCTGGGGGCCGGGGGGCACGCGCAAGAGATCTTGAAACGCTTGGGTGGGGGCAGGCTCTTGGGCCTGGACCGGGACCCCCAAGCCCTGGAAGTGGCTGGGAATAATCTGGCGGGTTTTGGCGAGAAACTGATTATGCAGCACGGGAATTTCGCGCAAATCGACGCGTTGCACGCAGCCAGCGGGTTGCCGCGGGTGGACGGAGTTGTGGCCGACCTCGGTTTGAGCTCGATGCAGCTTGACGACGCTTCCCGCGGATTCAGCTTCATCCTGCCGGGCCCTCTCGACATGCGAATGGACCCCACTTCCGAAACCACAGCCGCCGACCTTGTGAACCACGCCAGTGAGCGGGACCTGGCAGATATTTTTTTTAAGTTGGGGGAAGAGCGCCACTCGCGCCAAATCGCGCGAGCCATTGTGAAGGCCCGTCCGTATCGAGTAACCACCGAACTGGCGCAGGTGGTGACGCGAGCGATCCCCTCCCGGGCGGGCCTCCACCAAATTCATCCGGCGACGCGCAGCTTTATGGCTCTCCGCCTGGCGGTGAATGCGGAGCTGGAAAATCTCGAGCAGTTTCTCGACAGGGTCCTGACGGTCCTCCGGCCTGGGGGGCGGGTCGTGATCCTGAGTTTTCATTCGCTGGAAGACCGCAAGGTCAAGCAGGCCTTCCGGCGCTGGCAGGGCGAAGGCCGGGCGACCATCCTGACGCGCAAAGTGGTTCGTCCGGGAGATGAAGAAGTGCGAATCAATCCGCGCGCGCGCAGCGCCAAGTTGCGGGCAGCGGAAAAGGACAGGGACTAGACGGGACACGGGACTCGGGACACGGGAAAAGACAACGCCGAGTTCCGAATTCCGGATCTCAGATCCGAATCCCGTATCCCGGTACTTAAATGGCAACAGCGGCAGTCACATTACCGAAGACCAGACGGCGTCCGAGAAACGTCCCGGCCGCGGGGCGGGCGAATTTCCCGGAATTCTACTTTGTGAAGCACATCGATAATTCCCGCTTGGTACGGGAAGTTGACGTGGAGCGTCGCCGTGAATGTTTCAGTCTATTGGGATTGGGCGTACTGGTTTTTCTTTTTGTGCTCCTGTTCGCATGGCAACATTTCCAGTGCGTGCGGTACGGTTATCAGGTTGAACAGCTCAAGGACGAGTACGCGACACTGGAAGAGCAGAATCATCAGCTCCGGCTGGAGCAGGCGGCGCTCGCGGATCCTGAAAGGATCGACACGCTGGCGCGGACCCGGCTCGGGATGATCGCACCCAGCCCGCAACAGGTCATTCGGGTGGGGGGGCCTGAGCCGGCGCTCGGTGCCTTGGAAAGCCCGGAGCTGGCACGCAACTTCTCCGTGGGTAGTGGAGATACTCCACACGAGCCATAGCTACGATGGGCCGACGCAAGCCTGATTCTCGCACGGCGAAGGCCGATCGGTCTCGCCTGGAGAGGCGGCGACTGATGGTCGGCGTGCTTTGTTTCCTCTGGTTCGGCTGCGTGGCCGCCCGCCTTTACTATTTTCAAGTCATCCAGTACTTGGAGCTTCTGACGCGCGCCCAGCGCCAGCAACAACGCACCATTGAGGTGGCGCCACAGCGCGGCGCCATCTATGACCGGCAGATGAATCCCCTGGCGATGAGCCTGGGAGTTGATTCGGTCTACGCAGTGCCGAGCGAGCTTACGAATCCTCAGATGGTGGCTTCCCTGCTTGCGCCGGTCCTAGGGATGGATGCGAACGAACTCCGCGACCGCTTCCAAACGATGCATTCCTTCTGCTGGGTCAAGCGCCGGGTTACGCCGGAAGAAGCCGCGCGCGTGCGTGATTTGAATCTGAAAGGTGTTTATTTTGAGCGCGAAACCAAGCGCTTCTATCCCAAAGGGGATTTGGCTGCGCAAGCGATCGGTTACGTGGGCTTGGATGACAAAGGCCTGGGTGGGATCGAGTATGCCCTGGACGACGAGATCAAAGGCAAACCCGGCCGCGTGCTACTCGCCTCTGACGCGCGCCGCCGCACCTTTCACAGCACCGAGTGGGCGGGAGTTCCTGGCAAGAACGTGGTGCTGACGCTCGACGAGAAAATCCAGTTCATCGCGGAGAAGGCTCTGGCGGAGGAAGTAGCGCGCGCGCAGGCCGCGGGCGGCGTGGCGGTTGTGCAGAATCCCAATACGGGCGAGATTCTGGCCCTGGCCAATCAGCCTACCTTTAATCCCAACGATATTGACGCCAGTTCCGCGACGGCACGGCTGGATCGCGCCGTGGGGTGGATTTACGAGCCGGGCTCGACCTTCAAGCTGGTGACGCTGTCGGCGGCGCTGGAAGAGAACCTGACCAATCCCCAGGAGGTCATCAACTGCCAGAACGGCAGCATTGTGCTGGCCGGGCATACGATCCATGACCACAAACCCTATGGTGATCTCAGTGTTACCGATGTGATGGTGAATTCCAGCGACGTGGGCGCCATCAAGCTGGGCCTGCGGCTGGGGGAGGATCGCTTCTACCGTTACATCCAAGCCTATGGTTTCGGGGCGAAAACCGACATGGAATTGCCCGGCGAAGAGCGCGGATTGCTGAAGGCCCCCGACCGCTGGTCGGGAATCTCCATCGGTGAAATCTCCATGGGGCAGGAAATCGGCGTGACGCCCCTCCAGATGGTGACGGCGTTTTCGGCCATCGCCAATGGGGGAATTCTGTTTCAGCCTCGCATCGTGCACGATGTGTTTCTCGGCGCCCACCACGACGCCTTGGCGCCGGCCACCGGGCGTCGCGTCATCAGCGCGCGCACGGCCGAGACGATGCGCCAAATTCTTACCGCCGTGGTTGACCACGGTACCGGCAAACCCGCGCAATTGGGCGGATACACATCCGCCGGCAAGACTGGCACCGCGCAGAAGATCGATGCCAACGGTGAGTATTCAAAATCCCACTTTGTAGGTTCTTTTATCGGTTTTGCTCCCGCCACACGGCCAGCGGTGACTATTCTGGTGGTCATCGATTCGCCGGTGGGAGCTCACTACGGGACAGATGTGGCAGCTCCAGTATTCCGATCCATCACAGAGCAGACTCTTAGTTACCTGAACGTTCCTCAAGATAATCCCTCCAGGTGGCCTCAGACCATAACCCCCAAGCCCGCGAAGACTCCTGACCAGAAACAGGGAGACTTCATGGGATTCCTTCCTTCGGGTCGAGAATCCTTCGGAGCTGCCACATCACCTGTTGAGCCGGCATCTTTTTCCAACCAACCTTTGTCTCACGGACCCGCGCCACCAGTCCCCCGTGGAGGGAGCGTTGCTTCCAGCACGGTGGTTCTAGGCGATGGCCCGCTCGTGACCGTTCCGGATTTTTCCGGATGGGCGGCGCGCCGCGTTGCCCAGGAGTGCGAAAAACTGGGCCTCGACCTCAATGTTGTGGGGAGCGGCCTGGCGGTGGAACAAAACCCTATTGCGGGCTTGAAGGTGCCTTCCGGCACCCGCACTTGGGTGCGAATGGCACGGTAATCGCGTGATCCGATAATCGGGTGATCGGGAGAGCAAAAAACCAACTCAGTTGAAATTGTTCTTGTTCATCCGATCTCCAGATCACCCGATTACCCGATAGTTTGGATAGAAAATGAAGCTTAGCGAACTACTCCGGGAGTTGCCGGTTCTGCACACGGGTGCAGACGCGACGTCCGAGGTTTCTTCTCTAGCTTACAACTCCCGTGAAGTGGGGCCGGGAACACTCTTCTTTGCCATCCAAGGTGAAAAGGCCGATGGCCACGCTTACATCCCCCAGGCGCTGGAGCGAGGTGCCGTGGCGGTGGTCAGTGAGCGTGCCGCGCCACCCGAACTGGCCACGCATTGGATCCAAGTTACGGCCATTCGCCGGGCCTTGGCGGAGGCGGGCCGCGCCTTCTTCGGTCATCCCGACCAGCGCCTCCAACTCATCGGAATCACGGGTACCAACGGCAAGACCACTTTAACCTATTTGGTGGAGAGCATTCTGGGCGCGGCGGGGATTCTGAGCGGTGTTTTCGGCACGATTGAATACCGCATGGGCGGCAAAACCAAGGTTGCCACCAACACCACGCCGGAGTCGCTCGAGTTGCTGTCCTACTTTGCAGAACTGGTCAAAGCGGGTGGCAAGGCGGCGGTGATGGAAGTTTCATCTCACGCGCTTGCCCAGGAACGCGTGTGGGGATTCCATTTCGCCGTCGCCGTGTTCACCAACCTGACGCAGGACCATTTGGATTATCACAAGGATTTTGAGCACTACTTCCAGGCCAAGCGCCGCCTTTTTGAGGGGCTGGGCGCTCCGCCTCCCGATTGGGCAGTGATCAATACGGACGATCCATGGGGCGCGCGGTTGCTGGAGTTGCCGTACCCGAACCGTCTTACTTACGGCCTGAACGGCGGTGCGCAAGTGACGCCCAAGCAAGTGGCGTCCAGTCCAAAAGGAACGGAAGCCGTCATCGTGACCCCGGCGGGGAAGTTGCAAATTGTTTCTCCGCTGTTGGGGCGCGCCAATCTGGCGAACATTCTTGCCGCAGTTGCCACGGGGGTGGCCATGGGGATTGCCAGCACCAAGATTGAGGAAGGCATCGCCAAGCTACAGGCGGTGCCGGGACGCTTCGAGCGGATCGAGGAGGGCCAACCGTTCCTGGTGGTGGTGGATTATGCCCACACCGATGACGCGCTGAAAAACGTCCTGAAGACCGCGCGCGAACTTACCCGCGATCGCCTGCTTGTGCTTTTCGGTTGCGGCGGCGAACGCGACCGGACGAAGCGCCCGCGCATGGGCGAAGCCGCGGGCACGCTGGCGGATTTCGTGGTGCTGACTTCTGACAATCCCCGCAGCGAAGACCCGCTGCTGATTATGGCGGATGCCTCGGTGGGGTTGCAGCGTACGGGTACGCCTTACATCGCGGAAGTCGATCGCGGGGTGGCAGTCCGCAAGGTGCTGGAAGAGGCTCGCGAGGGCGACGTGGTGGTCCTGGCGGGCAAAGGTCACGAGACCTATCAGATTCTCAAAGACGGGAAGATTGATTTCGACGACCGGGACGTGGCTCGCAAGATCCTGGCGGAGATGGGCTATCACAAGTAATTGACGATTGTCGATTGACGATTTTCGATTGAAAGTCGTCAGTTATCAGTCATCAGCAATCAGTAAGGGCTTTTACTGAAAACTGAGAACTGAAGACTGAAAAGTCCCTTAAGTTCAATCGACAATCGACAATCGGCAATCGACCATGAAATTAACGATGGGGGAGGTGGCGGCGTTTTTAGGAGCGTCCTGTGGGGTGACGGATCGCCCCGTCGCGGGGTACGCCATCGATTCGCGCTCGATCTTGCCCGGCCAGCTTTTCTTCGCCATCCGCGGACCGCGGTTTGACGGGCACCAGTTTGTAGGGCAGGCGCTGGACCGTGGCGCCGCCGGTGCGGTGGTGGAGGAGGCTTTTTACGCCCGCGCTCCGGTGGAATGGCGGCCCTCACTGCTGGCGGTTGCGGACACGCGCAGTGCGCTTCAGACGCTTGCCCGCGAAGTTCGCCGCAAATGGGGCAAGCGGCTCCTGGCGATCACCGGCAGCACCGGGAAGAGCACCACGAAGGAAATGATCGCGGCCATCCTCAGCCGGCGTTTTCGCGTGCTGCGTTCTCCGGGGAATCTGAACAATGACTATGGACTGCCGTTGGCGCTGCTGGGGCTGGAACCTGAGCACCAAGTGGCGGTAATGGAATTAGCGATGTCCGCCGCCGGTGAAATTGCTCGCCTGGCGCGGCTGGCGCAGCCAGAGGTGGGCGTGGTCACCAACGTCGCCCCCGCGCACTTGCAGTTTTTCGATTCTGTGGATGCGATCGCGCTGGCCAAACGCGAGTTGATCGATTATCTCGCAACGACTGGCCCGAGCGCTTTCGCCGTCCTGAACGAAGACGATAAACGCGTGCGAAAGTTTGCGGAAGGTTTTCCCGGACGTGTCGTGACCTTCGGGTTTTCGCCGCATGCGGACTTCCGTGCCACGGAAGTAAAGTGGGACAAGGGCCTCCTTAGCACTGTTAGGGTCAAAACCCCGGACTGGGTGTCCGAATTTGCATTGCCTTTGCCGGGCAGACATAATGTCGAGAATGCCCTCGCAGCCATTGCGGCATCGAGCGCTTTCGCAATTCCCCCAGAGGAGATCGGGGAGGCGCTGGCGGAATTTCAAAATTTACAACAGCGGAGTGAAGTTCTTTCCCTCCCGGGCGAGGTCACGATCATCAATGATTGCTATAACTCGAACCCCCTGGCCATGGAGCGTATGCTCGAGACGCTTGCCGCATGGCCGGGGGCGCGCCGCCGCATTGTGGTGGCGGGTGAGATGTTGGAGCTGGGACCTACGTCGCCGGAGTTGCACCGAGACCTGGGCCGCAAGTGCGCGCGAAGCGGCGTGGCGTGGGTGATCGCCGTACAAGGCGACGCACGGTTTTTCGTGGAAGGGGCCCTCGAAGCTGGGGTTTATCCGTCGCACGGGCGATTCTTCCCCGATGCCGAATCGGCGGGCGGATTCTGCCAGGCCTTGATCGCGCCCGGCGACGTGATCTTGGTGAAGGGTTCGCGCGGGGTTCATTTGGAGACGGTAATTGAAATGCTCAAAAAGCAGAATTCAGGAAGCCGGAGTCAGGCGCCAGAAGTCATGAGTCAGTTGACAAAAGGCGGGTTGCAATAGAATGGGCAGGAGCCAGGAGTCAGAAGGCGGACTGCAATTGGCAGGCATCAAATGTCAGGAGTCAGAATTCAGGGGTCAGAAGGCAAGCTGCAAGAAGCAGACATCAAAAGGCAAGCGTCGGAAAACACCCTGTTCTACTTCGACTCCTGACTCCTGATTTCTTGTGGCTGCACACTTAACCGTGCAAGATAAATCTTATGTTCTACTACCTCTATCTCAAACTCCACCAAGATTTCCACGTCTTCAACCTGTTTCACTACATTACTTTTCGGACCGCTTACGCCAGCCTGACCGCGTTACTCCTCTCCTTGACTTTGGGCCCATGGTTAATACGGAAGCTCAAGGAATTCCAGATTGGCCAATACATCCGTGAAGACGGGCCGCAAGCGCACCAAGCCAAGGCCGGAACGCCCACCATGGGCGGCGTACTGATCCTTCTCTGCATTGTTGTTCCCACGCTGCTTTGGTCGGACCTCAGCAATATCTTTGTGTGGCTCACCCTGGGTACGACGATAGCTTTCGGGGTCATCGGCTTTTGGGACGATTACCAGAAAGTCCGGCGCCACCAGAACAGGGGGCTGACGGGGCGGGGGAAGTTTTTGCTTCAGATTCTGGTGAGTTTTGTCTTCGGCGTCATTCTGGTTTTCTTGTCCGCGCGCGGGCAATACTCGACCACTCTGACCTTCCCCTTCATCAAGCGTCTCCACCCGACCTTTCTAATTTCGCGCTTTCTCGGGAACAGTTGGACGTACCCCTTAGCGTTTCTTCCCTTTTTGCTCTTTGTTATTCTGGTTCTGGTGGGTTCCTCCAATGCCGTCAACCTGACGGACGGACTGGACGGCTTGGCGATCGGGTGCCTGCTGGTTTCAGCGTCTGCCCTGACTGTATTGACTTACGTGGCGGGACACTCCGTGTTTTCTGAATACCTCGACTTGGAACATCTGCCGCGGATCATAGAATTGACCATTTTCTGTGGCTCCATGGTGGGCGCAAGTCTGGGTTTTCTCTGGTATAACGCCTATCCCGCGGAGATTTTCATGGGCGACGTGGGCTCGCTGGCGTTGGGGGGAGCGATGGGCACCGTCGCGGTGGTGGTCAAGCAGGAATTGCTGCTGCCCTTTATCGGGGGGATTTTCGTGGTTGAAGCCCTTTCCGTGATCCTTCAAGTCGCCTCGTTTCAATTGCGCGGCAAGCGCATCTTCCGCATGGCGCCGTTGCATCATCACTTTGAGCTCTCCGGCTGGAAGGAATCGAAAATCATCACGCGCTTCTGGATTGCCGCGCTGATTTTCGCGCTTTTCGCGTTGACGACTTTGAAGTTGAGGTAAAACATTGTCCGTGGTCCGTAGTCAGATGCCCTTAGATGCGGGCAAGTCAGCCTGGCACGTGACTGAAAATTGATGTTTGACCACTGACAACGGACCACGGACAACTGACAAAGGACAACGGACAAAGTACAAAAGACTAAAGAAATGGATGTCCAAGGCAAACACGTATTAGTCGTCGGCTTGGCCCGGAGCGGGCTGTCGGTGGCTCACGCCCTGGCGCGGCGCGGCGCGTTGGTGACGGTGACCGATCTCAAGCCTCCCGCGGAATTTCGCGAAGCCCTGCCGCAGCTCATCAAGGATAAAGTCGGGCTGGAACTCGGGTCGCAACGCGTGGAAACGTTCCTCCGGCACGAGGTCATTGTAATCAGTCCGGGCGTGCGCTGGGACTTGCCGCAGCTTCAAGCTGCGCGCGAGCGGAAGATTCCCATTTATCCTGAAGTCGAGGCTGCCGGCTGGTTTCTGGACGGAACGTTGGTGGGGGTCACCGGATCGAACGGCAAGACTACCACCACCGCGCTGCTCGGCGACATGCTCAAGGCATCAGGATTCCCGACCTTTGTGGGCGGCAACATCGGTAATGCCCTGAGTTCGGCGGTGGACCACGCCCCGCCCGGCACGAAATTTGTCACCGAGTTGAGCAGCTTTCAATTGGAAGGCGTTCACGATTTCCGCGCCCATGTGGCGGTCATGCTTAATCTTTCGCCCAACCACTTGGACCGGCACCCGAATCTGGAAGCCTATTCGCAAGCCAAGCGTCAGATTTTCCGCAACCAGGGTGGGCAGGATTATGCCGTCCTGAACGCCGATGATCCCTGGGTTGCCGGACTCCAAGCGACCGTCTCCAGCCGCCCCGTGCTCTTCAGCCGCCACCGCGAGCTCGCGAGCGGGGTCTTTGTCTCCGGGGGAAAGATCTATTATCGCGTGCGGCACTTGGAACGCGTGCTGTTTGAAACGCGCGACGTGACCCTGCGGGGCGATTTCAACCTGGAAAATGTGCTGGCGGCCACCACCGCGGCATGCGTGCTGGGCGCGGATTTTGCCGCGATTCGCAAGGCCGTCCGGGCGTTTCAGGCGGTCGAGCATCGCTTGGAGTTTGTCCGTGAAATTCAGGGAGTGGACTTCTACAACAACTCCAAGGCCACCAGCGTCGACGCTACGGTGAAATCACTCGAAGCCTTTGAGCGCGGCGTCCACTTGATTCTGGGTGGCAAGGACAAAGGCGCGCCGTACACGCCGCTCATTCCGCTCATCAAGGAGCGCGTGCGCGAGGTTTTGCTGATTGGCGCCGCTGCCCCGGTGATTGCACAACAACTCGCAGGCTCAACGGACCTGGTCCAGGCGGGCGACCTCGCAACCGCCGTATACCAGGCCTTTGCCCGGTCGCGCCCGGGCGATACCGTGTTGCTGGCGCCGGCCTGTTCGAGCTTCGATCAGTTCAAGGATTACGAAGAGCGCGGCCGCGCGTTCAAAGAACTGGTAAAGCGGCTTGCGAATGATGTGCGGACACGGGAGACGGGGCACGGGACACGGGACACGGGGGACGGGACAACTCGGGACACGGGGGAGGCGGTTCGCGATGGTGGAACCGTTCCGGAAGTGGGGCGCAAGACACGAGAAACGGCGGATGCTGTTCGAGATGCGGGACGAGAGACTGGCGACAAAGGACTATCGACACGAGATTCGGAATCCGGAATTCGCGATTCGGCCTCCGCCCAAAGCGTGAATCCCGAACCTGCAACCCCGACCCCCGAGTCCCAAGTCGCGACCCCCGAGCCCCAAATCCCGACCCCCGAGTCACAGGCCCCAACTCCGGAACCTGTAGCATCGAGTTCCGAATCCGAAGTTTTGAGCCCCGTGTCCCGTGTCCCGTGTACCGTGTCCCGAGTCGTCCCGAGTCCCGAGTCCCGTATTCCGTTGACTTATGTCTACGAAGTGGACGCGGTAGAAATGCCGGAATTGGAATCGCCGGTCGTGCCCGAGGACGAGCCCGCGATCTCCATTTCGGCCAGCAGGGCAGAGACCCTCGAGGATGAAGCGTTGCCCTATGAGGCGCGCCCGGCGGTGGGAAATTCCGGAGCCCCGAGTCCGGAGTCCGAGGTCCAAGCTCCGGAGTCCGAAGCCCTGCCCGGTTCCCGGCAGCCACGCCTCCCGGGAGTGGAATGATTGTCGATTGACGATTGTCGATTGACGATTAAACCAAGGGAGATTCTGGTTTTCCGGTAAATGCTTTAGCGAACATGGATAACTGACGACAAACGACTTTCAATCGAAAATCGGCAATCGTCAGTCGAAAATCACTGATGGCTCGACAACTCCAATCCGACAAGATTTTGTTTGGAGCCGTGGTGGGCTTGGTGCTGTTTGGCGCCCTGATGGTTTTCAGCGCTTCGGCAGTCATGGCAGCCGATCGGTACAATAACGGGAATTACTTCTTGCTCCGGCAATTGGGCTGGGCGGGAGTAGGCCTGGTCGCGGTAGCAATCTTGATGCATACGGATTACCGGCGCTTGGCAAATCCCCTAGTAGTTTTTCCTGCGCTGGCGCTGGAGTTTATCCTTCTCATTGTCGTACTGTTCGTTGACCGCAGCCACCACACGCACCGATGGTTCCACTGGGGGATGGCAAGCTTTCAGCCTTCGGAGCTTGCCAAGATTGTTCTCACTGTATTCCTGGCGTTTTTCCTTGACCTGCGCAAAGGCGAGGTGAACGACTGGAAGCACACCCTGGTTCCGATCACTCTGGTTGCCGGAATTATGGGATTGTTGGTGTTGAGTGAGCCTGACTTGGGAACCACCCTGGCCTTGGGCTTGATCCTGGCGGCCATGCTTTTCTCCGCGGGGTTGGATCTTCGCTATTTTGCTTGGGCTGGACTTACCGCGCTCCCCACCCTGTACTGGGCTATTTTCCACTCCACGTATCGTCACAACCGCATTCTGGCGTTCTTGAACCCCTACGCTGACCCCTTGGGTAAAGGGTTTCAGATTCTCCAGTCGTATATTGCAGTTGGCACCGGCGGCATAACCGGAGTGGGACTTATGGAAGGCAAGCAGAAACTCTTCTTCCTGCCCGAGCCCCAGACGGATTTTATTTTCGCCGTGGTGGGAGAAGAACTGGGCTTGATCGGCGCCATCGCGATTGTGGCGGTCTTCGCCCTCATCTTGATTCGTGGCCTGCGAGCAAGTGCGGGTTGCAAGGATGACTTTGGGCGGCTGCTGGCGATCGGGTTGACGGTGATGATCGTCGGGCAGGCGCTGGTGAATATGAGCGTCGTGCTGGGATTGCTCCCAACCAAGGGCATTCCGCTGCCCTTCGTGAGCTATGGAGGATCATCGCTTTTGGTGAATTTGGTGGCGGTCGGGATACTCTTGAATATTTCTCAGCAAGCGAGTTGAGGAAGGCTTGAAAGAGCAGGTCAAAAAGTCAAAACGCAAAAGTCAAAAAGCAAAAGTGAAAACTCAAGAGCAGCCTGGCCCCTCCGACGGTTTTGACTTTTGCGTTTTTACTTTTGACTTGTTCTGCTTGGTGGATCGCAAATCCGCAGAGCAGAACCGAGGGCTTTGTTGTGTCTTTACTTTTGCCTTTTGACTTTTGCGTTTTGACTTTTGACTTGCTCTTCTTCGGGGATCGGTACTGAAGAACGGGCACGGCGGGACAATGAATGTTCCATCGGAAGCACGCATCCTGATGGTCGCGGGGGGAACGGGCGGGCACATTTTCCCGGCCCTGGCTGTGGCGGAGGAATTGCGCGCGCGCGGGGAGCGTTCGGGTTCCCGTTACGAGATCGAATTCCTGGGCACTCACCGCCCGTTGGAAGCGAAATTGATCCCGGCGGCGGGCTTCCGGCTTCGCACCGTTGATGCGGCGGGCTTGAAGGGCATCGGCGGCATTCAGAGGTTGCGCAATCTCCTGGTTTTGCCGCGCACGGCGATTGAGGTGGCCAGGATTTTGCGGGAGTTTCAACCTCAGGTGGTCGTGGGCGTGGGCGGCTACCTGGCGGGCCCGGTGATGTTGGAAGCGGCGCTGGCCGATATTCCCACGATTTTGATCGAGCCCAACGCGCGGCCGGGTTTCACCAACCGCCTGCTGGCGCCGGTGGTACGCGCGGCGGCGGTGGCATTTCCTGAAACGGCGCACCTTTACGGAGAGAAGGCGTGGGTGACGGGGCATCCCGTGCGCCGGGCGTTTTTCGACATTCCAGCGCGCCGCCACTCGCCGCATGGGGCAAAGGCACTCCTGCCTGTGCCCTTTTCCGTGCTCGTGGTTGGTGGCAGTCAAGGTTCGCGGGCGATCAACCACGCAGTGACGGCAAGTTTGCCGCTGCTGGCGTGCGAGGCAAGCGGATTAGCGCCGACCTTAAGGTCGGCACAAGGCGGCAATGCCGCCACCCGTGATGTGGGGGCCAGCGGCGCTGGCCCTTGGCCGAACGCCGTTCGGCCCTACACTCCGGATGCCGGGTTACAGCCCGGCGTCTCGCCGGTGGCCGCGCCCGAAAATGAAGCATTCACGGGCGGGATTAGAATCATCCACCAAACCGGCGAACACGACTATAATGAACTTTGCAAGACCTATCAGGAAAGAGGCTTGCTCGCTGAGGTTCACGCCTTCATTGATGACATGCCCGGGGCGCTGGCGCAGGCGGATTTGGTGATTTCGCGCGCGGGGGCTACCGCGGTGGCCGAGTTGGCCGCTGCCGGCAGGGCTGCGTTGCTGATCCCTTTCCCGGGCGCCACGGATCAGCACCAGTTGGAGAACGCCCGAGCCATGGAAAAGGCGGGGGCAGCGCGCGTCATCGTGCAATCGGAATTGACGCCGGAGCGGCTGGCGGGGGAGATACGTGAGTTGATGGCGAGCCCCGCAGCGCTCGAACGCATGGAAACGTGCGCGCACCGTTTGGCCCGGCCCGACGCGGCAGCGCGGATTGCGGATATGGTGGAGAATTCAGCGCGTAAATCCTTCTCAACGCAGGGGCGCGGAGGCGCAGAGATATGAAAGCGAAAGGCCTTTTCTCTGCGTCTCAGCGCCTCTGCGGTGAAAATAGTCCCTGATGGGCGAGGAAACAGAAAGTATGAAAACTTCGCTAAAATATTTTTCGTTGTGGATTCCTTTTGCATATGCGGTGGGGGTGACTGGCATCGCACTTCATGGCTGGAGTCAAAGTTCCATTTCTTGGCCGGCAGGGTTTCCAGCGCTTGTTGCGTTTCTTCCCATGGCTTTCTTTTTCGCCGCGTTGACCACGCAAAGCCATATTTCCAGATTGGAGAGGCGAATTGAAAGCATGGAAAAACAGGCTGGCCGGAAACCCAATTAGATTTCAAATTAGTACGCTGCCGGCGTTCCAGGGTTTCGATCTGACGAGTTTCGAATTTCGGCTTCCTGGCGCTACGGACCACGGACAACGGACCACGGACCACTGACATATGCTCTGGAAAATTCAAAAGATTCATTTCGTGGGGATCGGTGGCATCGGGATGAGCGGCATCGCCGAGGTGTTGCTGAATCTGGGTTTTCAGGTTTCAGGGTCAGATCAGAAAAGCACCCCCGTAACGGAGCGGCTGGTGAGCCTGGGCGCGCGGGTGTTTGTGGGGCATGCCGCCAGCAATGCCCGTGAGGCGCAAGTGGTGGTGGTGTCGTCGGCCGTGCCCGCGGACAATCCGGAAATTCAGGAAGCGCACAGGCGGCAGATCCCTGTCATACCACGCGCGGAAATGCTGGCGGAATTGATGCGCATGAAATTCAACGTGGCGGTGGCAGGCGCGCACGGTAAGACCTCCGTTACTTCCATGATCGCGGTGATGACGGCGGAGGCGAAACTCGACCCCACGGCGGTGATTGGTGGGCGGCTCGACGTTTTTGGCTCGAGTGCCCGGTTGGGCAAGAGCGATTTGATGGTGGTGGAGGCGGATGAGAGCGACCGGTCGTTCCTCTTCCTGCTGCCTTCGATTGCCGTGGTCACGAACATTGACCGTGAACACCTGGACCACTACCGCGACCTCGATGAAATCGCCGCGGCGTTCGTTTCCTTCATGAACAAAGTGCCTTTCTACGGGGCCGTGGTGGCCTGTTTCGACCCGCCCTGGCGCGCCCTGATGCAGACTCTAATTCCCAGTTTGCGCCGTCGAGTGGTGACTTACGGGATCGATGCGGGCGCCGACATTCAAGGGAGGATTCGTGAGCTTACGCCCACCGGCGCCGTGTTTGACGCCGTGGTAAAAGGGAGCGAACTCGGACCCTTTTTAATCCATGTTCCCGGACGGCACAATGTGCAGAATGCCCTGGCCGCGGTCACCGTGGGATTGGAACTGGATCTTACCGCCGAGCAGATTCGCCTAGGGCTGGAGCGCTTTCGCGGCGCGGATCGGCGTTTTCAGATCAAGGCGGAGATGGATGGCATCACCATTGTGGACGACTACGGGCACCATCCCACGGAAATCCGCGCCACGCTCGACGCCGCCCGCCTGCGCGGAGCCAAGCGCGTCATCGCCATTTTCCAACCGCACCGCTATACGCGCACCAAGTTCTTGTTGGATGAATTTGCCGGCTGCTTCGAGGGTTGCGACCGCGTTTACGTACTGGATATCTATGCCGCCAGTGAACCGCCGCTGCCTGGTGTGAGTTCGGGACTGCTGGTGGGCCGCATGCATGAACTGGGACTGAACAACGCGCGCTACGCGCCGTCAGAGGAACAGGTATTGGAGGAACTCGTGAACGATGCGCGGCCGGGCGACCTGATCATCACCATTGGCGCCGGAAGCGTGTGGAAGATCGGTGAGGCGCTGGCCAAGGCTTTAGGAGTCAAGAGCCAGGAGTCAGGAGTTAGAAGGTAGTAGGCAGTGGGCAGATGGGCAGATGGGAAAGTCGAAAGTCAAAAGTTCAAGCCAGCCGGTTTTGACTTTTTGTGTTTTGACTTTTGACTTCGCATTACACCTGCCTGGAGATTGAGTATGGAATTGGTGGAACAAGACACACTGCTGATGCAGAATGAGTTGGCCCCGCCAGAAGAGTCTCCTTACCTGCGACGGCAGAAATCGCTTCCCGTGCGGCGCAGCCGGATCTCGCGGCGAGTGCGCTTGGCACTGTTTGTAATCGCAGTGCTCCTGCCTGTCGGTTTCGCGGGCTATGGTCTGGCGACGTTCGCGTTGACCTCTCCCTTTTTCGTGCTGGCATCACCGGACGACGTCGTGGTGGTGGGAAACCACTTCGTTTCGCGTGAGGAAGTGTTGGGCGCGCTGGGGCTGCCGTTAACGGGAAATCTCAAGAAGGGGACCAACGTTTTCCACATGTCCTTGGATGTCAGGCGGCGAGGGGTGGAAACTCTGCCCTGGGTGCGGGCGGCCTCGGTAACCCGCATCTTGCCCCACGGTCTGCTGGTGCACCTCACGGAGCGGACTCCCGTGGCCTATGCGAATGTCGGCGGGCGAGTGAGCTTGGTCGACGATGACGGGATGCTGCTGGAGAAGCCCGACAACGGGGTATTTGATTTCCCCGTGCTCTATGGACTGGAGAACCTCCCCAGCCTCGACGAGCGCCGCGCGCGTTTGGCTCTCTACCTGGAGTTCATGCACCAATTGGGGGTGGAAGCTCCCCGCGCCGGGTGGGTGATTTCGGAAGTTTACCTGACGGATGCCGAGGACCTCAAAGCCCTCCTTATTAGTGGGCAACAAACCGTGCAAGTGCATTTCGGGCAGAAGGATTTTCTCCAACGATTCCGGAATTTCCTGACCCTGCTCCCGGAGATTCAGAAATCGAATGATAAACTTGATTCGGTTGACTTGCGTTATCGCAATCAGATTGTCGTGGACCCGCAGGCGTCAGCACCGGCTCCGGACCCGGCAGTTCCGGCCCACGGCGACCGAAAGGAATAGAGCAGCTATCAGCTCTCAGCTATCCGTTAAAGCAATGCGGAATTCCTGATAGCGGAAAGCTGATAGCTGAAAGCTGATCATGGCGCGCAAGGACCATTTTATTGTCGGGCTCGACTTGGGAAGCGTTAAAACCGCCGCGCTCGTGTGCAAGCCGAACGCGGAAGGAAAGCTGGAATTGGTGGGCCTGGGTGTTGCGGAATCAAAGGGCTGGCGCAAGGGGATGATTGTAAATCTCGATTTGACGGCGCTGGCGGTAAAGAAAGCCATCGAGGCTGCGGAAGCTGCCGCAGGAGTATCGATTGATTCTGCTTACGTAGGCGTGGCTGGCGCGCACATTAAGGGAGTGAATTCCCGGGGGGCCATCACGCTGGGGAAGTCTCCCACCGTGACGCGCGAAGTGGAACGGGATGACCTGCGGCGAGTCATTCAGACGGCTCAAGGCATCACCCTGCCGGAGGATCGCCAGCTTCTTCAGGTGCTTCCGCAAAAGTTCTTGCTGGACGCCCAGGACGGCATCCGGGACCCGGTGGGGATGGTGGGGGCGCGCTTGGAAGTGAATGTGCACCTCGTGACGGCGTCCATCTCCGCCTCTCAGAATGTGGTGACGGCGGTAAACCGTGCCGGAGTGGTGGTGCAGGACACGGTCTTTGAGCCGCTCGCTTCCGGGGAAGCTTGCCTGACGGCCGATGAGCGTGAGCTGGGCGTGGCGCTGGTGGACATCGGGGGTGGCACAACCGATCTGATTGTTTATCACGCGGGAGTCGTGCGGCACACCGCCGTCATTCCCGTGGGCGGCGAACACTTCACCAATGATATTGCCGTGGGGCTGCGGACGCCCATCCCGGAAGCGGAAAAGATGAAAAAGGCGTGGGGTGAACGCGACCCTTCCAAGCCTGCCGACGCCTTGGTGGAGGTTCCCAGCGTGGGGGAGAGGCCTTCCCGCGTGGTGAGTTACGCCATGCTGACTGAGATCATAGAGCCGCGCGGGTTGGAACTCCTGGAGTTGATTCGGGCGGAAATTGGCCGCTCGGGTTGCGAGAAGCAGTTAGGGGCCGGAGTGGTTCTGACCGGTGGGGGAGCCAAGCTCGGGGGTCTGGCGGCCCTTGCGGAGTCAACTTTCGGCATGCCCGTGCGGCTGGCCATTCCCTCCGGGCTGGAGGCGATAGGAGAGACTCTTCCTGACCCGGCGTTCGCGACCGTGGTAGGGTTGGCGATTCACGGCTACCGCCTACGCTTGATGCGTGATGCCAAGGAGACCACAGGGTGGCTGGGGAAGATTTGGAGTAAGTTGAAGTGATTGACGATTGTCGATTGACGACTGTGCGGAAGGCAGCTTTCAGTCCTCAGTTTGTAGAAAACTCTAAAGGGACTTTCACTAACTGCTGAAGACTGACAACTCATGACTTACAATCGACAATCGTCAATCGACAATGGAAGGAACCATCATGAGCGATAACGGCTTGGGCGACCTCCGGGTGGATTTCTCGGATGAACTGCGCGACGGCGCCAAAATTAAGGTGATCGGGGTCGGTGGAGGCGGGGGCAATGCGGTCAATCGCATGATCGCTGCCGATTTGAAAGGCGTGGATTTTCTGGTGGCCAATACCGACGCGCAGGCGCTCCTGGCTTCCAATGCCCCATTGAAGATTCAACTGGGCACTAAATTGACCAAGGGATTGGGTTCGGGAGGCAATCCGGAAATCGGCCGGCGGGCGGCTCTCGAGGACACGGAAAAGATCATCGAAGCCCTGGAAGGCGCGGACATGGTGTTTGTTACTACAGGGTTAGGTGGGGGAACGGGGACGGGGGGTGCTCCCATCGTCGCCAGCCTGGCGCGCGAGCTGGGCGCGCTCACCGTGGCGGTGGTTACGAAGCCCTTCGCCTTCGAAGGCAAGCGCCGCATGATGCAAGCGGAGCAGGGTTTGGCGGAGCTGAGTCAGGCCGTGGATACTGTTATCTGTATCCCCAACGAGCGGCTGATGCAGTTCGTCGATAAAGGGACGAGCTTTTTCGAGGCGTTTCGCATTGCCGACGATATACTCCGGCAGGGGGTGCAAGGGATTTCCGATATCATCACCATCACGGGGATTATTAACCGCGACTTTGCCGACATCAAAGCGATTATGGAAGGCATGGGTTATGCCGTGATGGGAACCGCGGTGGCCAGCGGAGAAAACCGCGCGGTGGAGGCGACGAACCGCGCCATGGCCAGCCCCTTGCTCGAGGATGCGAGCATCAACGGAGCCCATGGCATTTTGCTGAACATCACCGGCTCGAACAAGCTTACACTGTATGAGGTGCATGAGGCTTCCACGATCGTGCAGAAGGCCGCCGCGGACAATGCTAACATTATCTTTGGCGCCGTCCACGATGAGT
>Ga0326727_10010860_pt1 | contig 21474 bp, 21 predicted proteins | sample MB2enrmetagenome_FD_207643 | JGI IMG/M metagenome (GOLD analysis project Ga0326727, IMG submission 207643) | Lab enriched peat soil microbial communities from McLean, Ithaca, NY, United States - MB29MY | ecosystem: Environmental > Terrestrial > Soil > Wetlands > Peat | place: USA: New York...
GCGGGAGAAAGGTTTGATTACCGTAACCGTCCGTCTCCGTTCCTTTTTCTCCGACCGCTCCTATCCCATTCGCATCGGTAGCGGGATTCTGTCCTCCGAACTTTTGCGTTTTCTCGCGGAGGTGAAACCGACGAAGATCGGCGTGGTGACGGATTCCCAACTCGCGGGGCGCTGCCGTGAGCTTTTTCAGCCGCTCGCAGCAATCGCGCCGCTAACGGTGGCGGAATTTCCTTCCGGTGAACGTAACAAAACCGTCGGAACCGTGATGACCCTTTTTTCCGAGTTTGCCCGGGCAAAATTTGACCGCCGTTCGATTTTGGTAGCTTTCGGCGGCGGAGTGACCGGCGATATGACGGGATTCCTCGCTTCCATCTATATGCGCGGGATTCCTTTTGTCCAGATCCCGACGTCGGTGCTGTCGATGTCGGACAGTTCAATCGGCGGCAAGACCGGCGTGGATATGCCCGAAGGCAAGAACCTGGTCGGTGCTTTTTATCAACCCGCGGCCGTGATTATCGACACCGATATGCTGAAAACCCTGCCGGGAAGCGAATTCGTCAACGGAATGGCGGAAGTGATCAAGCACGGTCTTATTTCCGACAGCGGCTTCTTCCGGAGAATCTCCGAAAGCCGCGAAGATATCCTCGCCGGGAAGCCGGAGTCGCTTGTTTCGATGATCGAAACCAACTGCCGCATCAAAGGGCGTGTGGTGCGTCTCGACGAGCGGGAAAGAGGGCTCCGGCAAACGCTCAATTTCGGACACACGTTCGGTCACGCGGTCGAGCGAGCTTCGGATTTTTCTATTCCCCACGGTTACGCGATCGCGCTCGGAATGGCTGCCGAAGGCTACATTTCCTGCCGAAGGGGCATTCTGCAGGAGGCGGACCTCGCGCGGATGAACGCGGAACTCGCTGCATGGGGTCTTCTGTCCTATGCGGGAAGACTCGCATCCCTCGACCGCGGCATTTTTGGCGAATCGGCCGCGATGGATAAAAAGAACGCGGGCGGTAAGGTCAAAGCGGTGCTTCTCGAAAGGATCGGCAGGGTCTACCGGAAGGGCGGTTTGTGGTCGTTCGATATTTCGCGCGAAGAAATGGCCGGAGCGCTGGACTTCTTCGCCGGACTGCACTGAAAATCCGGAACGGGTAAATGAAACGAAAAAAGGGTTGACAAAATAATGTCGGTCCGCTAAGATACTAACGTGAAGTGAAGAAGTTTCTCATGTTTTCTCTTTCCATTCGCGGAAAAAATTGGCCTGATCCCGTTCCGAAGATGATCAGATTTAAAGGAGGCTGTATGAGGAAACTTTTCCTCGCGCTCGGGTTGGTTATGTTTTTTTCGGTTTCCAGCGCGTTCGGCGACTTTATCAGCGATATCGGTTTTCCTTACAAGGGATTTATTTATTCGGCCCTGAACATTTCCACTTCGGACCGCACCAATGTTCAGGTGGATCTGCAGACTCCCGATCGTTTCCAGTTCACTTATCAGGGCAAGAAATACAAGGCGGAACTCTACCGCTACGGTGCGATTTACCTGGAACGCGAAGGAAAGAATCCGCTTCTGATTTCTTTTGACGTGAAGGAATTTCGTCTGAACGGACGCTACGTCTTCTAGGCTTCCGCTTCCGGTTCATTATCAACAACCGACCGGATCTTTCCGCCGGTTACGACGGTGAGGATTCGGTCGCCTTTTTTCACCGCCGACGGCTGTTTCACGGTTGTCCGGCTCCCGTCTTCCGCGATTCTGTATGTGATGGAGTAACCCCTTTCCAGGATCTTCTCCGGGTTGAGCGCGCCCAGTTTTTCGGACTGAAGGTGCAGCGCGGACCGGAGATCGCGGAACGTCGTTTCCTGGCGGGTCTTGAGGCGGTTCTGCAGGTCTTGGAGCGAGAGGCGCGCTTCCGCCAGGTTGTTTTGCAGCAGCCGCCGGAGATATTCCGCGCCCCGGTTCCGGATCACGAAAGCCGCGCGTTCCAAGCGTCCCTCGGTCTGGCTTTGCAGACGGGATTTCAGGTTGTCGAGGTGGCGGAGCACCTCCTGACGATCTTTCACGACGAGTTCGGCGGCGGCCGACGGGGTGGGAGCGCGAAGATCGGCGACGAAATCCGCGATGGTGAAGTCGATCTCATGGCCCACGGCCGAGATGACGGGTATTTTCGAGGCCGCGATGGCGCGTGCGACGCTCTCCTCGTTGAAGCACCAGAGATCTTCAAGAGATCCTCCGCCGCGTCCGACGATGAGCACGTCGATCTTGTCCCGGAAAAATTCGTTTGCGACCCGGATGGCGGCGGAGATTTCCGGCGCGGCCTTGTCGCCCTGCACCTGGGCGGGAAACAGAACGATATGGACTCCGGAGAAACGGCGGCCGGTGACGTTCAGGATATCGCGGACGGCGGCGCCGGATGGAGAGGTAACCACGCCTACGACGCGCGGAAACGAAGGAATGGGGCGCTTGCGGGAAGGGTCGAACAATCCCTCCGCCAGGAGTTTGCGTTTGAGTTCTTCAAAACGGCGCTGAAGCAGTCCTTCGCCGAGGAATTCCATCTCTTCCACGAAGACGCTGACATACCCTTCTTTTTTGTAATACGAGACGGACCCGAAAACCAGTACCTCGGCACCGTTTTTCAGTTGAGGGATAGAGGAGCGGGCGCGGGAAGCCTGAAGGATCATCGCGCCGAGTTTGGATTCGGCGTCTTTGAGGGAGAAATAGGCGTTGCCGTTTTGCTGGACCTTTAAATTAGAAATCTCGCCCCTGATCCACAGGGGCGAGACGTTCTTGCTGACGAGAGTGTAGAGAAACCTGGCAACCGCGCTGACGGTCAGTGCCTGCGCGGAATGATCGGGCATGGGAACTACTTGATGCCGTACCGCTTCTTGAAGCGGTCGACCATACCGCCGCGTTCCAGCATCTTCTTCTGGCCGGTGTAGTACGGATGGCACTTGGAGCAGATTTCCACGCTGATCTCGGGTACCGCGGTGCGGATACTGAACTCGTTACCGCAGGTGCACTTGACGACAGTATCGAAAAGCTGCGGATGGATTTTTTCCTTCATTTTCCTCTCCCGGAATGGATATTGAACCATAATTATAAGGAAATTTCTCCGGGAAGTCAAGAAAAATATCACAAGACAAGGGGCAGAAACCCCTTGTCTTGTGATTGAGTCTGGTTACCTGAATGATAATCTCTCTTCCGCTGTCTGCAAGGCAGTTGGAGAGAGGGATAGGCGCCCATGCTGAACTCGTCGACGCAGGGTGAGTCTAGAACGATACGGTCGCGTTCACCTGTGCGGCGATTGCGGTGCCTGCGTAGGTGTATTCTCCGATTCCCTTTCCGTAATAACCGGTGACGTTGCCGTCGATCGTGAACCGGTCCACCGCGTTGTACGACAAGTCCAAAGTAGTAGCGAAGGTCATGTCGGACAAGTTGCCGAGAGCATTCAGGGAGATCGTGGTGTCCTGGTTGATGAATTCGCCGAAGCTGGTGAAAAGAGCGAAATAGAACTGTCCGTAGTTGTTGGGCGAGTACAACTGGGCGATGTCGAGTTCCTGCAGCAGCGGGTTGGTAATCAGGTTCGTCGCTTTCTGGAACATGTTGTTGGAATAGCCAGAGTAGTTGTAGTAGAACTCGCCGGTAACCGAAAGACGGTCCGCGATATTCAGTACCTCGAAGGTCTTGGTGAAACCGATGACGACTTTCGGAATCCAGGTGTTAGTCAGGTAATTGGTTCCCAGCCAATTGTAAGTTCCAAGTATAGGGCTTACTTTGTTTGTAAAATAATAGATTGGCGCATTCTGACCGTAAGACATACTTGCTTCGCCGTAAAGGTCGATATTGAACCAGGGGATGCGGCCTGAGAAATCAAAACCATATACCGGCAGTTCGCCCTGCTTGGCCCATCCGGAGAGGGAGAATTCCCAACCGAAAAGCAGAGCTTCCGCCTTGCCGGCGATCGCAGAATCGCCCAGGTTGGTGATGGCGTCGTTTCCGTCGATCCAACCATAAAGATTGGCCGTGGTGCCGAAGGGAATCTGCATCTTGAGGCCGTAAGTGCCGTTCAGGACGCGGTTGAGGTCGGCGAAGGTCTTGTGGTCCACGTTGATCAGGTCGTTGGGCGTGAAGAAATAGGTGGTTCCCCACTGGAGCACCTGTTTGCCGATCTTGAAGAACACGGCCTTTTCGATGTTGAGGTCCACGAACATTTCTTTCAGCGTGAAGACGGTACTATTTGTGGTCAAAAAGTATAATGAATTGGTTGTGACTGCATTCAAATTTGTGGGATTGATCGATAGGGTATTGGGTGTCGTTAACTGGACCTGGGACTGCCCCATCGGGTAGTATGAAAGATCGACGCTGACGAAGGCTTTGAGGTTTTTCTGGAGACGGGCGTCCAGTTCGAAGATACCGTCGAGATAGGAATTGAGCGAGTTGGAACTCCAATCGGCCGCGGTGCCGGTAACCCAGTTTTTGTTCATACTGTAAGTGGTGCGGCTCATCAGGCTGCCGGAGAAGGTGAGGGCGTTACCCTCGGCGTTGGACAGTACGCCGGAACTGACCACGTTGCTGGTCGCCACTACCGAGTTGGTGTCCTGGAAGAGCTGGTTCTCGTCCTCATCCTGGGCCGCCGCGATTGCGGGAAACAGGAGCGCGGCGGCGAGGGCCGCGATTGCGGTGATTTTCTTCATAGTATTACTCCCCTTGAGGGTCTTTTCGTTTGCCTGGGACTCACCCCACCCCTCCCACTTTCCGCCGTCCCTTCTGGCGCGGCACAAAGTGGGGGGATCGGTAAACATCGCTTTTCAATTATTTGAAAAAGCTACTGTTACATCACCCCTTTTTACGACGGTCTGGAGGACCGAGTAGAGAGGGGAAGGGTGGTGCAAGTAACTACTTGCTCAAATTCTCCAGATACGCCTTGGTGAAGACGGCCGGGTCCACCGGCTTTGTGGAGATGTCGCTGATGCTGAGGATGGTCTTGTTCTCCTTGTTGGTGACGGTCGTCTGGACGCCGTTCTTCATCACGTTGCTCACCGTAAGACCTTCGAATTCATCGACGAACATGCCGTTGATCAGATAGTACTTCCCGTCGATGATGGTGTACTTGAAATAGTAACCGGTCTGCATCAAGGCCCCGGACAGCGAGTAGGACTGCACCTTCCGGGGAAGGGTGGTATCCCTTTCCACCCAGTAAACCTGGCGGGGGTAGGTGACGTCGTTGACCTTCTCGATCAGGTCGATCTTGTAAACCGGAACCTTGCCGAGCATCTCCTCGCTGATTTTCTCGCTGCCGTCCGCGTTGGTCGCGGCGGTGTAGAGATCGGCGAGTTTGCGGCGCTCGAAGTCGCCGGCTTTCGCGTCCGTTCCCTCGATGGACTCGTCGCGGTTGATGTGCTGGAAGGTGCGCGTGTTGCGCCGGTAAAGCCACATATCGTCGCCTACCTTGAGGTATCCGTTGCCTTTCTCGAGGTCGGGGGCGGTGATCACCATCAGGAAAGCGTCCAGCGCATCGCGGCGGTAATTGACGAATTCGTACGCTTTGGGAAGCTGACCTTGTTTGTTCTGGGTCAGGTTGATCTTGGCCGAGGTATCGCCGCGGACGGTCTGCAGATCGTCCAGTTTCTTCAGCAGGTCGTTCACTTTCGGCAGGCCGAAGCCGGTCGAAACAGCGCCGAGGAACATGGCCGCGGCGAGCAGTGCTGTAATGACAGATTTCATGGATTTTCCTCCGTTGGATTTATTCGTAATGCCGGAGCGCGTTCGCGGCGCTCATTTTGGCGGCCCTCGACGACGGGAACCAGGCGGTGACTATCGTGATCGCGAGGATGAGAAAAAGGTTCTGCACCATGCTGACGAAGTTCAACTTGAAGTAAAGGTGGTTGTTCACGAGCAGGATCGCGAGCGGGCTGTCGGTGACGATCCTGATGAGCGACAGAAGGCCGGAGCCGATGATGCCGAGGATGATTCCGGCAACGCACGCGAAGAGCGCGAGGAAGAAGGTCTCGAGCAGGAAGGTGTTGCGGACGTCGTAGGCCTGCATTCCGATGGCCCGGTTGGTTCCGATCTCGCGGGTGCGCTCCCGGATGGTCATACGCAGGGTGTTGACCACGCCGATGAGAATGATGAAGAAAAGCACGAGCACGGCGATGAGGGTGATCAGGTTGAGCGCGCTTTCGAGCTGGACCACCTGTTCGGCCATTTCGTACATGGTAACCACATCGAGCGACGACCCCTGCCACTTGATTCGGTTCAACTCCACCCGTTTCTTCTGCATGTCGTTGGCATTGACGCTGCGGCGCATGAGAAGCCATTCCTTGGCGAGTGCGCCGAACATGGAGCTGTTCGTGGCGATCTTTGGACCATCCGATGAGGGAAGGTTCAGGAAGTAGAATTCATAGAGCCCGTTCTCGTTGGCGATGACCGAGTCGTTGAAGGATGCGTCCTGTGACTTGAAAATTCCAGCGGCGACGAACTGCTTGACGGTAACCTGTTTGTCGAAGCGGTTGGTATAGGTCAGGCTGAAAGTTTCGCCGGTTTTCAGTTTCAGTTTTCCGGAAAGTTCGACAGATACGAGTGCGGATTCCGCGTTGGTGAACAACAAGGGATTGTAGCTTTCCAGTTTCAATTGATTCGTCAGTTTTCCGAAGGATTCGGCATTGGTCCCGATTCCGTACATCGTGCCGGCGGTGTTTACCCCATTGGCGGAGAATCCGCCGCCGATGGAGGCAAGCCCCGGTTTGAAGGCGTCATGCAGAATGTCGGCGATTCTGACTGACGTTTGTTTCGGGTTCTTCAGGATAAGCTGGAGACCGCCCGTTTCCCATGGCCGGTAACCGAGAAGCTTCTTTGCCTGAGAAAGAGGGGTGTATCCGACGAATCCCTGAAACATTCCCTCCGATTTGGTGATTCCGACGACGGTCAGCCGCGCCGTCTGGGATTGACCGTTTACGGTGGTGAAGCGCATGTTCACCGAGTCTTTGTATTGGACGTTCAGGTCTCTCGCTTTGTCCTCGGACAGGAGCAGCGGGAATTCCACGCTTCCGTTGGTGAATTCGACAATGTTGCCGGATTTGATGCGATCGGCGTAATAGCTGATCGCATCGCTTTTCTCGGGAATGCCGACGATGACCATGTTGTCGCTTTTGCCGTTGCCGATGGCGCGCCCGAAGGTGGCAACCGCTTCGCGAACGGAGACGAGGTTCTTCACGTTGTTCGAGATGATCGACACGAAACGGGCCTCGTCGCGGATGATGTTGGAGCGGCGGCGGCCCTTTTCGGTCACCGAAACCTGGACATGTCCGGCGACGTTCACGATGATCTTGTTGAACAGCAGATCCGAGATACCATGCGAGAAGGAATTCGCGATAACGAGGATCATCATGCCGAAGGCGATGCCGATCCCGAGAAGAATGTTCCTGCGTTTCTGGCGCAACAGGTTACGGAGGCTGATGCGCGCAATGATGGGATTGATGAATTTCATCGGTTTCTCCTTAATCCCGGGCGATGGCTTCGAGCGGTGTGATCCGCCGGGCCAGCCGTGTGGGGTAAATCATGGCGATCAGCGTCACGATGACGAGCTGAACGATGCCGCCCAGAATATCCCTCAAGTAGAGGACAGGGCGGAAATACTCGCCGCCGAAGAGGAGCTGGAGTATTTCATTGGTCGTGGTGATGTGGAAAAGGGAAAGCACCCAGACGACGAGCGCTCCCACGACGATGCCTGCTCCGCCGAAGACGACGGACAGGAGGGTCGTCTCGAGGGCGAACATGTTGCTGATGAAGTCCTTCTTCGCGCCGACTGCCCGCATCATTCCGATTTCGGTGACGCGTTCCATTGCGGCCATCGAAAGAGTGTTCATGATGATGATGACGGCGACGAAAAAGATGAAGAGTACGAAGCCGAAGAGCGCGCCGCGGATGATGGTGGCCAGATCGGCGATCTGACCGGCGGCCTGTTTCCAGGTGATCGCGCGGCCGTCGACGTTGGCGTTGGAAAGAGCCCGGTTGATTTCTTTCAGAGCCAGATTTTCGTAAACCGGGCCGCGGTGTTTGAGTTTAACGAAGACCATGTTGTAACTGCCCTTGTCGAGATCGAGTTTCTCCACCTTGACGGTTTCCGTACGGATCGTGTTCAGGGAGAGTGTGGAACTGGAAACGTCGGCGGTAGTATCCGAAGTCATCTGCGCGAGAATGTCGTCTTCGCTGGTAGCGTTGATGAGTTTGGTTTGCTGGGTGGAAAGCTTGACCTCCGCGTCCTTGGCTGAGCTGTAGTTGAAGAGTTCGCGGAAGCTCTCGATGTCTACGATACTGAAAGTGCCCCACAGACTGTTGAGGTTGTGGTATTGGACGATGCCCTTTACCTGGCACCGGATATCGGAGGACGAATTGTTATCCGAGAAACCGAGAAATACCATGTTGGACTGATAGGTCATCGAGCTGAGATTGGAACGTGCGGACGGGGTGAAGTTGCTCTCGACAACGGGAAATCCTTCCGGATAAACCCAGAATCCCTGCTGGTCGTAGATATTGTCGCGGGATTTTCTCGCGACGAGCAGTCCGCGTTCCCCATTGGTGATCAGCTTGCCTTCCACGATTTCCACGTTGGAAATGAACATATTCTGGTAGTCGTCAAAGTTGACGCCGAGCAGAAAGGTAAATCCGGGATCGCCGTTCTCGTTAAGGATCATGGCGTTTCCGCGGCAAACGGGCAGAAATTTCTGGATGTCCTTCTGTTTTTCCAGTACGGATCGGATATTCGTGTATCCGCTCATTACTGTGAGGTTTTTTCCGAATATGGGAAAGATCACGGAATCGAACTTCTGATTGGTGGAAACGATGACGATTTGACCCGTGAAGCGGTCCACGATATTCTCGCGCAGGCCGTTGTCCATGCCGGAAAGCACACCGTTACCGACCGTCATGATGAGCGCGCCGAGAAACAGAATGATCCCGATAACGATACTTTTGCCCTTGTGGCGGAGAATATTCCGCCAGGCTATTTTGAAAATGAGTTCCATAAGGCTACCCCTGTACCATCACGCCGTCGCGGATGCGGTCCACGCGCTTGGCGTAGGTCAGCACGTCCGGGTCGTGAGTGGAGAAGATGAAGGTGGTCTTTTCCTTCTCGTTCATTTCTTTCATCAGTCCGAGAATGTTCGCGCCGGTCTGGGAATCGAGGTTGGCGGTCGGTTCGTCGGCGAGAATGATATCGGGTTTCGTGACGAGTGCGCGGGCGATGGCGACGCGCTGGCGTTGTCCGCCGGAAAGTTCGGCCGGGCGGTGCTTGATGTATTCCTTCAGACCCACCTGTTCGATAAGCATTTCTGCGCGTTCCCGGATCTCTTTTTTAGTCAGTTTGCGCGCCACTAAGTCATTTGTTTCGTTGCAATTAGCCTTGGTACCGCAGCCGATCTCCTGGATGATCTCCTTTCGGGCGCTCTCCATGAGGAGCAGCGGGAATTCCACGTTCTCCGCGACATCGAGTACGGGAATGAGGTTGAAGGTCTGGAAAATGAAGCCGATTTTGTAAAGCCGCAGATCGGTGATCTTACGGTCGCTCATGGAAAAGATCATGCCGCCGGGAAAGGGTTTGATGAAAGTGTCTTTCGGAAGCGGGCTCTTACCATCGGCAAACGCCGCCGTATCTTCCGGAAGGGTGGAGTATACCACTTCTCCGTCTACCTTGAGGCTGCCGTTCGTGGGAAGGTCGATGCAGCCGATGATGTTGAGCAAAGTCGTCTTGCCGCTCCCCGAAGGTCCGATGATCGAGAGAAATTCGCCTTCCTCGACGGAAAAGTTCACGCCCTTCAGCGCGTGTACGGTGGTTTCGCCGAGGGGGTAGTCTTTCGTCACCTGACTGATTTCGATGATCTTCATATGTACTCTCCTAAACGTTTTTTCTTTTACTTCATGTCCTGAAATATACCCTGACTCATGACGCGGAGTCAAATAAAATATTGTCTTTCACAGCATTTTTTCCGGGATGAAATGGCGCGTGGCAATCAGGAAAAGCCATGCGTCCAGACCGAAAATGCCCGCGCCGCCCAGCAGAAGCAACCATTCCGAAAGCATGAAGAGGCCCGTGGTTTGTCCGACGAGAAGCAGAACAAAAGGAATAACGATAAAGGTTACCATCTGTTGGGCTTCCTGAGATGTCTGCACTCGCGAACTGATCAGTACCATGAACATGATCGCCAGGATCGTGACCGCAGGCGATACCCAGGCGATCACGAGTATCCATTTGAGATTGGGAAAAAGGATCTCATGGAACATCAGCCAGCCGGAAACGTCCACCACCGCTCCGAAGATCAGGAAAGAAAGGAGGGTGACCAGGTAAGCGGGAATGAATGTTCCGACGGCCTTGGCGAGGAAAATTTCCCTCAATCCCACCGGTGCGTAAAACAGCGTTTCCAGCGTCCGGTGCTCCTTCTCGGAAACGAAGCTTGCCGCGCCGAGTATGCTGGCGGCCATCACGGGAATGAGCAGAAAGAAAGCAGGGAACAGATAATTGATCGCCAGAAACACGGCGGCGCGTTTCTGATCGGCGAAGGGAAGCCCGCCGGGGAAATTCTTCATCATCATATCCAGACCGTTGATGCCGGCCGTTCCGGTGGAGTGCAGACCGAGGAAAAGGGCGAGGGGAAGGACGGCGATCATCACGAGGGGAGTGATCAGGATCGGAACGATCACCATGCGAGAACGGAAAGCCGTCTTGAGGTCTTTCATGGCAATGGCGGATGCAGCTCGGAGATTCATCTGGCGCCTCCCGGAAGCATCTGGTCGAGATCGGTGGTTTTTTCGGCGAAACGCTTCTGGTAGTGAAAGTAAAGTTCTTCGAGGCTCGCCCGATGGAGCCGAGCTTCATATATCTCAGCGCCTCCGTTGATTGCGCGGCGGATCAAAGCGGCGCTCTCGGCATCATTGCGAACGACTATCCGGGATACGCCGGACGAATCCTCTTCAAGGCCGATATCCGCCGGCAGGTTTTTTCCGCGCAGGCAAAGGCGCAGGGAAGCATCCATCCCCTCCGCGAGCTTCACGGCGGAACCGGCGGCGATGATACTTCCACGCGAAATCAGCCCGTATTCCGTGCAGATTTCCTCGGCATATTTAAGCTGGTGGGTGCACAGAAACACGGTCACTCCTTCCTCGCGCGCCATCCGTGCGACCATAACGTTGACAAGGCTCGCCGATTCGGGGTCGAGACCGGAGGTGGGCTCGTCCAGAAACAGCGCCTTCGGACGGAGGAGAAGCGCACGTGCGAGCGCGAGTTTCTTTTTCATGCCGGTGCTCCATTTTTTGACAGGTTTGTCGTCGGCATCGGTTAAATCGAATCGGCGAAGGAGTTCGTTGGAACGGGATCGGGCATCGCCGTGCGAAAGGCCGTAAAGACTGCCCTGGAACATCAAGTTATCGAGACCCGACAGCGATTCGTAAAGTCCGGCTGTCTCGGTCAGCACGCCGCAAATCTCATGGATCTTTCCGGCGCTCCGCACGCTGTCGAAACCGAAAACGGACGCTTTGCCCGATGTCGGCGTGAGTATCCCGTTTAACAGGCGGACGGTGGTGGTTTTACCCGCGCCGTTGGGGCCGAGGAAACCGAAAACCGCACCTTCCGCGATCTCGAAACCGGCGTCACGGACGGCATAGCGACCGGGACCGAAAGTTCGGGAAAGGTTTTCCGCAACGATAACGGACATGAATACACTCCATTTTACTGTATTAATAATATTAATACAGTAAAATCATTCTGTCAAGTCCGGGCGTTGAAATTTTTTCGGTGAAGCCGGGAGGGCTTTTCAGATTGCCTTTCTTTGACATTCCGGTTATCATGATGAAATTGAGGAGTGCAGAATGGATTCGATCGAACCGGTGATTTTCATCCGGAACGTAGTCAAGAGTTACGGCGATTTGCGCGCCGTCAACCATGTTTCCTTTGAAGTGCCGCCGGCGCTCTGTTATGGACTCCTCGGACCGAACGGAGCGGGAAAGTCCACGATGATGAAGATGATTTACGGAAAAGCTCTCCGCGATCGGGAAGGCGGAGAAATCCGCATCTTCGGTTTCGACCCGGCGGCGGACGAACTCGCCATCAAGCATCTTTCCGGCGTGGTTCCTCAGGACGACAACCTCGACGAGGAACTGGACGTCGTCGGAAACCTGATGATCTATGCGCGCTTTTACGGTCTTCCGAAAAAGATCGCGAAGGAACGAATCGACCGTCTGCTCGGATTCATGGACCTCAACGAAAAGCGGAAAGTAGCCATCCGCGAACTTTCCGGCGGGATGAAGCGCCGGCTTGTCATCGTGCGGGCGCTCCTGAACAATCCTCGCCTTCTCATCCTGGATGAACCGACGACCGGACTCGATCCTCAGGTGCGGCATCTCATCTGGGACCGGCTGCGAAAACTGAAACGGGACGGCGTGACCATACTTCTTACTACGCATTATATGGAAGAAGCCTTTCAGATCTGTGACCGCGTTTCCATCATGCACAAGGGCGAAAAGGTTTTAGAAGGCGCTCCGCAGGATCTCATCGAGAAAAACATCGAGGCGTATGTGCTCGAGGTGATGGATCCGTCGAAATTGGAAAAGGTCTGCGGGCTTTGTGAAGATCCGGCGATCAGGCAGGACCGCACGGGCGATATGGCGCTTCTCTATTCCGACGACATAGCGAAGCTCAAAGCCGTACAGGAAGGTATGGAACCCGGCGGCTGCTACCTCCGGCAATCGAACCTGGAAGACTTGTTCCTGAAAACCACCGGGAGGAGCCTTAATGAAGACTGAAACAATGAAGATCCGGATACCGGCGCTTCCGGCGAGGATTATTTCCGTATGGGCGCGCCATATGAGCGTCTACACGAGAAACCTTTTTTCCAACGCCTTTCCGCCCTTCCTGGAGCCGCTCATCTTTCTCGCGGGAATAGGATTGGGCGTCGGTATGTTCATTCGGGGAAATGTGGACGGGATGCCGTATCTTCTTTTTCTCGCGACGGGGCTCATTATCACCCCGGCGATGTACACGGCCAGTTTCGAGTGTTCCTACGGCACGTTCGTGCGATTGGAGTACGACCACGTTTACGATGGCATGCTCGCCGCTCCGCTGACTTACCGGGACGTGATCTGGGGCGAACTCTTGTTCGTGGGAACAAAGGGCGTTTTCTTCTCTCTGTCGGTCCTGATCATCGTTTTTTCCATCGGCATCGTCCGGAACCCGTTTTCCCTGGTGACGCCTTTCGTCGGCGGGCTGACGGGACTGATGTTCGGCGCTATCGCCCTGGTCATTACGTCCTTCGTGAATAATCTCAACTACTTCAACTTCTTCTTTACGGGGTTTCTCTCGCCGATGTTTTTCTTTTCGGGACTCGTCTTTCCTCTCTCGAACCTGCCGAAACCCCTGCAGTTCGTCGCAGAAATACTTCCGCTGACCCATCCCATCCGCATGGCGCGTTCCCTCTGCACGGGCAGGCTGGACGGCACAATTGTTTTTGATTTCTTCTATTGTCTGTTGTTCATCGTTGTTTTCGGATACCTTGCAACGAAGCTTCTCAAGAAACGCCTCATTTTCTGATTTGTCTTCCATAAAAAAAACAAATTGCTTCAAAAAGTTGCGCAATGCACAATTTCAAGTCATAATTATGGAATGAGGTGACGGGCAAGGTTCAGACCGAACCCTCCCTTGAAAAAATCACAAAAAGGAGAGTCCTATGAAGAAGATCCTCGTGGTCAGCATGTTCGCCGCCGCCCTTTCCGCTTGCTCCGCTGCCGCCACCCTTTCCGGTACCGCCTCCGTTTCCGGTGTCGATACCAAGTCTGCCAGCCAGCCCTACGTCTCGCTTCGCTGGGCCCGCAACTCGAATGTCCAGACCGGCTTCACCGGCTATTCCACCTATACCGCCGGCGCCACCGGCCTCATCGAAGTGGAAAACGTCGCCTATACCAAGCAGGTCGTGATCCATTGGGATTCCAACGGGACTTGGATCGATGCTCCGGCCGCCTACTATGGCCCGATCACCGGCTCCACCCACGAACTCTGGATTTTCTACGCTGCCGGCCTTTCTTACATGCCCTACTTCGGCAACGAAAGCTTCACGTTTGCCATCCGCTACACCGTCAACGGCGTGACTGTATGGGACAACAACGGTACTTCCAATTACACGGTTTGGGGTCAGGGCAACGGCGGAACGCTCGTTCCCTCCACTATCCTCGGTTCCGACAACCTGAAGCAGGACAACGGCCAGCTCGTTCAGTCCTCTTCGATCAGCAATTACTTCTCCGGCAACATCGTTCTCAAGAACCTCGCTTACACCAAGGTGGTGAATGTGGTCGCTTCCACCAACTCCTGGAAGTCGCAATTCACTGTTCCCGCTTCCTTTTATTGTTCCTACAACAACGGCACCGAGAACTGGAACTTCTCCCGGTATCTTCCCTTGGCCGCGAAGAGCATTTCCTACTACTACAGCTATACTGTCAACGGTTCCACTTACCTTGACAACAACCTCGGCAGCAATTATACCTCCAGTTACTAATCGGGTTCTTTAAAAAAACCAGCAGGCCGGAGGCGAAAACCTCCGGCCTGCTTTGTTTTTGTTGAGCCGAAATTGGAAAATTCCGACCGGTGCCAATGTATGGAGATTATTTGCGCAAGTGCCGCGCAAATTGACAACGAAAACGCTTTGCGCTATAATAATTACCTTCTGGAGGGATGTCCGAGTGGTCGAAGGAGGCGGTCTTGAAAACCGTTAAGCCGAAAGGCTTCGGGGGTTCGAATCCCTCTCCCTCCGTATCGAACTTTGTTATATCTGATTGAATATAAATCAGATATGATGTTAATGGTTTCTTATCCCAGAATAATTCCGGGGTATAAAATGAAAATACTCAAGCGGATCGGTTGGTTTTGCGTGGCGCTTTTTGGCGCTTTCGCCTTCGCCGTTGTGACGAAAATCGTCAATGTCGGTGAGCACGTCAATGCCTTGTGGCTTCTTGTTGCGGCCATCTGTATCTATCTCCTCGCCTATCGGTTCTATTCGGCCTTCATCGGTTCGAAGGTTCTCGCGCTGGATGACCGCAAAGAGACGCCGGCGATCATTTTTCATGACGGGCACGATTATGACCCCACCAACCGATGGATGCTTTTCGGGCACCATTTTGCGGCGATCGCCGGGGCCGGCCCGCTGATCGGACCGGTGCTGGCCGCTCAGTTCGGCTATCTTCCCGGGATGCTCTGGATACTGATCGGATCGGTGGTGGCGGGCGGTGTACACGACTTCGTCATTCTTGTGTTTTCCATCCGGCGCAACGGCAAGTCGTTGCCGGAGATCGCCAAAGGCGAAGTCGGGCCCATCGCCGGGATCACCGCCATGCTCGCCACGTTTTTCATCGTCATTGTCGCGCTGGCAGGCCTCGGGATCGTGGTGGTCAAGGCACTCGCGAATTCGCCATGGGCGACTTTCATTATCGCTATGACGATTCCCATCGCGCTTCTCATGGGTTTTTACCTGCGGTTCTTCCGCCCCGGCAAGATCGGAGAGGTGACGGTGATCGGAGTGATTCTGCTTCTTGCGACCGTGATTTTCGGGAAAAATATCCAGTATTCGTCGCTAGCCCACTTCTTTACATTCAGTGAACATCAGATCACTTTCCTTCTGATGGGCTACGGACTGGTTGCGAGCGTCCTTCCGGTCTGGATGCTTCTCGCGCCCCGGGATTACCTTTCCACCTATATGAAAATCGGCACGATCCTGCTGATGGCGATCGGCGTCTTTTTCATGGCCCCGAATATCGTCTTTCCTCCGGTAACGAAGTTTGTCAACGGCGGCGGTCCGATCATCGCGGGCAAGCTTTTTCCCTACCTGTTCATTACGATCGCCTGCGGTGCCATATCGGGATTCCATTCGCTCATTTCCACCGGCACGACTCCGAAAATGATCAAAAAGGAAAGCGACGCCCGGATCATCGGCTACGGCGCTATGATCACCGAGGGGTTCATCGCCCTGATGGCCTTGATCGCGGCCACGACGCTGACACCCGGTGATTATTTCCTGATCAACAGTCCGCTTTCCCAGGAAGTGCTGGCTAAAATGGGTTTCATCCCGGCGAAGCTTCATTGGTTCGAACAGCAGATCGGTATTTCGCTTGCGCACCGTACCGGCGGCGCCGTAACACTTGCCATCGGTATGGCCAACATCCTTTCGGCGATACCGGGGATGAAGACGCTGGTCGCTTACTGGTACAATTTCGTTCTGATGTTCGAGGCTCTCTTCATCCTGACGACCATCGACGCCGGAACCCGTGTGGCGCGTTTCATCGTCCAGGAATCGGGCGGCTATATATTCAAGCCCCTGAAAAATTACACTTGGCTTCCCGGTCTTATTTTGACAAGTGTTTTTGTCGTTCTCTGCTGGGGTTATCTGATTCTTACCGGAAGCATATCGACCATCTGGCCTATGTTTGGTGTCTCGAATCAGCTTCTGGCGGGGATTGCGCTCACCATCGGGACGACTATCCTCATCAAGATGAAAAAGACCCGATACATCTGGGTAACCCTGATTCCGATGATCTTTGTTCTTGTAGTGACACTGGATACAGCCGTTCTTGAAGTGCTGAAATATGTCCGGATTCTTTCGGCAGCAAAACTGACATTTGTACAGCAGTTTTCCTATTTTTTGAATGCTTCTTTGCTTGCCGTTATGGCAGTTCTTGCGGTCATCATCGTTATCGACAATGTTCGCAAGTGGCCGAAGTTCTCGCGGATGCCTTATCGTGAACCTGTTTCCGGGGGCGAGAAAAGCGAAATGCCGGTTGTTTCCGCCGTGGATTGAATGCTACGGGATGAATCTCATTTTTTTATTACAGTGAATGATTTTCTGGACTGCTAAGACGCAATATATTGACAGTTTTGAAGTTATAAACTTCCGGATCCAGAATGAAGTACCCCCGCTATTACGGTGGGGGCACTAATTGGAGTATTCAGATTTAGCCTTTTAGGTTTTTTTCCGGTAGCGCTTGCTCCGGATTTTCCAAGTTGATAAGATAATTTGGGACTAACAGGAGTCGAACCTGTGGCCCACAGTTTAGGAAACTGTTGCTCTATCCAGCTGAGCTATAGTCCCAATCACCTTATTATGCAGTATGTAGCTAATGGATATATCATATTCAGTCATCGCTAAAAAATTACCATTTGGTATTAACAATTCTGTACCTGAATAACAACGACATGATTATGCCTTGAAATGATTGATCTTTCAAGTTTCCGTTGAGAAAAAAATCAGTTTCGAAAAGGTTCGAAGAGGATAACTCCGATCACCGGATTCTCGCATAGAGGATCTTTTGGTTATTGGAGATCTCTTGGAATTTTCTCTTCATCAGCTTCAGCGAATCAGACTACTAAACCCTGAAGAGCGTGTGAAAGCAAATTGGCAGACTGGCAGGAGCGTGGTAAGTTTTAGAGATAAGTCGATTTTGCCAGGTTGCCAGGGAGCGGAATCGTCTTCATTCATTTTTTCGATCTCAGCCGCTTGAATGGTAAACGGAAAGCAGAATTCCCACACAGTGGTGGGAATGAGGAAACTGAATCAAAGGAAATTTTGACAGAATTGAGCGATAAGGCTATAATCCTTCAAGCATCGTGTTAGAGGGGGTGGACAAGTGAATGGCTATGACAATTATTTTCTACCTGTAACTGATTTGAAAAAAGCTAAGGAATTCTATCAACAGATTGGCCTCTCCGAGAAATTCGACTTCTCAGAAAAAGGAATGATCGCATATAATGTAGGAAACGAAGAACCAGCCATCATATTGAAAGATGTCGCTAAATTTCCAGAAGCGAAACCGACAGTCTGGTTCGTTGTTGATGATGTAAAAAAAGAATATGATAAGATGGTAAAAAAAGGAATTCATTTTCTATCTGAGCCATTTCAAATAAAAACTGGTTTAGCGGTTGAATTCGAAGATCCTTTTGGGAACAGACTGGGAATAACCGATTATGGGAATGTCGTGAAATGATCGGGCTAAATTTTGATATTAATGTGCGTTGGAATATTCTGATTTGGAGGAATATATAAAAGTTATATTTTCTATTTCATTCGTCATAATATGTTCTTCTAATCTGTATTCGTTGGAAATAAAACAGACTAATAGATATTATATAGCAATTGCAAAGTCTGGATTAATACTTAGGGACAAACCGAGTGTATCCTCCGAAAAATTAGTTATAATTCCGTATAATAGTGTAATAACTGTTGTAAATTATGCAAATATACAGACAACAATAGAGAATAAAACAGATTACTGGTATTTTATCGATTATAATAATAACCGAGGTTGGGCATTTGGTGGATTTGTGTCAAATGACAATAATGTTAATGTTATTAACAAATATTTGGATTATTTATCTACTCTAAATGGCAATGATGTTAGTTCGGTCAAGTTAGCTATGGATTATCTCGTGGACGGCGTATCCGGCAAGGATGATATGGCAACAGATTTTTATCTGCGTGAATTCATGAAATTCTATTTATCTGTTTTGAATAATGCAAGCTATGGATTTTCTACTAACATGATATTCCAAAAAGCGTTATTTATAAAAACTAATCAAGATAAAACAATTGTATCAGAATTGAGTAATTATAGGAATGATGGAATTGCATTTTATTGTTCAGAGGGTGAATGGGATTTGGCCATCGATCAAGAAGTCGTTGTTTCAATGGCCTCAAAATACACAAGTCCTTACGCAAAATTCTTAAAATATTATTATTCTGAAGATAGACGTTGGATTGATGATGATGAGGTGTGCATTAGTTGGATCGAACTGGGTAATAGAATTGCATTTTGGGAGAAATTTGCAGAAGATAATCCTAATTTACTTGAAACAAAAACGATTGTTGATCCTGTGTTGAATAAATATGTATCTGTATTTACTGGTAACTTTACACTGGATAACACACCAATAATTTCTAGAAATGGTGCTCTTATGCCTGATGTTGAGAACGCCTATAAGATGTTCATGAAAAATCATCCAACTTCAAAATATTATCAGCAAGTAGAAAAAGCCTATGATGATCATCATTCCAATTCGAGATCGGATAATAAATGATGGAAGAGTATTCCTATTCTCGCTATCGATAATAATCCCAGGGATTGCGTCCAAGATTTTGTCTGCGTCCAAGCCTGATTTTTACTCTGGTCACAGTTGAACGCAGGTTTTCTTGTTGAATGGAGTTATTGCAAAAGAAAAGGCGGGTATGAAACCCGCCTATTTTGATATCATTGAGTATTATGCTTCCTTTGCAAGAACCTTGTTCTTGATCCTTTCCTTGATAAATTTATTCTTACTGATTTTTGCGGTCTTTTCCTTGTTGTAGGTCTTCTCTTCTTCAGCGGTCAATTTCCATTTGGCATCTTTGGTCTTTTTGAAGAGATCGTTTTTCGTCTTCAGAATGCCGTAGGTTGCAGTCTTGATTGCCTTGGCGGTTTTTGCGTTATCGGTTTTTTTCGCTTTGTTCAGTTTCCAGACATAGTCCTCATACTTGTGAACCAGATTGGCAATGGTATCAGGATTAACGCCTTTACCGCGTCCAAGTCCTTTCTTAGTTAAATCGATGATGAACTTCTCTCCGTCATGACTTACCTTGATTTTCAAATCCGCGACTTTCTCGATCCCTTCCAGGGTAAGATTGTCTTTTACAGCTTCGCCATTAAAGCGAACGATCAGATTATTCAGATCAAGAACCATTTCTTTCATATCTGTATCCTCCCAACATGAATTTCTATAACTCTGCATACTAGTCAGTGCACGATCGCACAATAATGGTAAAATATATTGTTGATAATGTCAACTGAATAATATATAATAATATGATTATTTTCATTTATTGAAAAGCAGGGGTAATTAACCCCTGCTTTATGTTCATTTTCACTCAGTAATGTCGGTGCGGTTGGATGAGCGGCTCGTAAGGCTGCTCATAATCACACCAACCAGAATTCCTACAGCACCTGCGATATAGGGAGTGGGAGTTCTCAAGCTGGAAAGGATCTCCATTCGGGCTTCCTCCATTCCTTCGAGGACCGTCTGCCCGATTTCCTGGATGTCGTTAAAGCTCATAGCTTTCCTCCCATCTTTTTCCGCAACAGAATGGTGATAACTGGACTGAGGATGTCGAAAGCTTCCTTGAGAGTGAGCTGGGAGAAGGTTTCCTTGCCAAGCTCGTTGATGAGGTCCCGCACCAGGTCCAGATCGTTGCCCGTTTCGTCCATCACCTGCTTGTAGATCTGCCTGAGCGTGTTTTCGTCGGCGCTGGCGGGCTGCTTCTTCTCGGCGGCGGCAGTGGTTTGGACGGGAGGGTTGTTTTTACTTCCTCTGGGAGCCCGCGTTCTGGTCGTTATCTTCAGTGCTCGTCTACTTCCTCCCTGCCGTAGGGCATAGAAGCTAATTCATTGGGAAAAGCCATCCTGAAGCCCTGGCAAATTGCGATCTTCTTTAACATAAAGTCGGGCATGGTCTTCCAGGACCCCGTTTGCTTGTCGAAATCGGTTTTCTTCACTGTCCAGATGATGGGCTGCTCGAAATCCTTCCGCCAGATCGTGATGGTGGCTTTTTCCCCATCCGATAAAACGTTCCAGCCGTTGAGTTTTCCACTTGCTTCGGCGCGTTTCACATAGACCTGATAGCCAGTAATGATACTGAAGTTCTGACCGTAGGCGACGGCGTAGATTTCACGGTTGAACGGGTTGAGGTTGTTGGCGAGGGCGATCTGGATGAAGAGCTTCTTCTGCTGGTCCGTCAGGCGGGTATTGGAAGAGAAAAGGTAGTCCTCGATGGTCTTCTGCGTGATGGCGGGAACCTGCTGTTTCCTTTCCATGAGTGGATGGTTCATAACGTCCTCCGTTTAGGATTTGGTAATTACTTTGTCGGGTTCCGTAAATCCCTGGTCGTGAAGGTTGTTGAGCCAGGTCGCAAGGAATTTGTTCAAATCTTCCTGAAGCGTGATGTTGACAATTTGTTTGCCGCCGCGTGCCTTCTCGTAGACCTCCTGGAAGGAATAGGTGTCCTGATAGGTCAGGCTTTCGGCGGTTTGGTTTTCTTCGTTGATCTTCACAGTAATTTCAGGATCCTGGATGAGATCGCCTTCACTTTCGTAGTAGTGGCAGAGACTGATGGTGTTCTTGCCGATCAGTTCGATAACCAGATCCATATAACCCTTGCTCTTCAGCTTCAGGTATCCATTGCCTGGCTTCTTCTGTAAGAAGGCGCTGATGCCGCCCACAGGTTTGAAGAGTGGATCGAGTTTGAGAAAAAGGTTGTGTGTAAGGTTCTCCAAGGTATGCCTCCATTAGTTGGTGGGTCTGCACTGGTAAGCCAGTAATGCAGTTGTTGGACATTCCGGGGGAAATCTGCCAGGGGCGCTGTTTTAAATCTGCCACCCATTCCGGCGGAAATCTGCCGGGTATTCCGGACGAAAGTTTACCACTCGTGCTGTAAGA
>Ga0326727_10010861_pt1 | contig 21473 bp, 15 predicted proteins | sample MB2enrmetagenome_FD_207643 | JGI IMG/M metagenome (GOLD analysis project Ga0326727, IMG submission 207643) | Lab enriched peat soil microbial communities from McLean, Ithaca, NY, United States - MB29MY | ecosystem: Environmental > Terrestrial > Soil > Wetlands > Peat | place: USA: New York...
CTGGTGTATGCGGTACGCCTGCTGTTGCAGCTCAGGCTTCGAACCCTGTCACCGCTTCGCCGGGCGCCCGAACTCCGGGCGCTCCAAGTCTTGTCCCCACCGTCGCGGAGGTTTGGGGAGACGCCGCAGGAGCCCTGGCGGCGAAGATCCTCGAGCACGTGACTACAGGCAAAACGCTGGCGCTGACCGTAAAAAACAGTTCGTCGCTGGGAGACGATGACGTTGCTCAAGTCCGGCGCGCGCTGCGAACCCAACTGCGCAATCAGCATGCTCGTATTGCAGGAAGCAAGCAGGCGCGCGTCGATGTTCAGGTGACGCTCTCCGAGAACACGGAGGGTTATCTCTGGATCGCGGAGATGCGCGACCACTCTTTTCCCAATGCCCCCAGTGAGGACGCCGCCAGCCCCGTCGTGATGGTCCCTGTGGCGCGCCAACGGCCCGACGAAAGTCAAGCCATCAACGAGCCCCTGAGTATCCGCAAGACGCGTGTTTACCAACAGCCTGACCCGATGCTGGACGTTGCGCTGCTCGATAATCCGTCCGCGGGGTCAGCAATCTCGGCAGTGCCCGGGCGTGCGGCGGCTCGCATTCTTGTTCTCGGCCTTGCGAGTGTTTCTCTTTATGAGCAAGCGGAGGCTTCCGACACCAATGGCAAGAATGTGAGGCAGTGGCGCGCCAAGGAATCGGCGCCCCTCACGCGGCTTCGTCCGTGGCCACGCGACACGCGCGGCCGCATCATCGTTCGCGCGGATGGCCTGTTTGATGCTTACCTGCCGGGAACGAAATGTACGGGCGCGGTGGAGCCCGCCCTCAACCTCGAGTGCCACGCGAGCGACGACCCGTGGCCATTGCGCGGAGGCGAGAGGGAAGGGGACTCGGCCAACTCCGGCGCGGCGCTTGGCCCAGCCGCCTACTTCATGGCTGACCGCAACTTTTTTGATGGCCGAATCAAGCTCGATGATGGTGGCGAGCTGAAGATGCTCCCCTTTTTGGCCGCCGTGGTCATGCCGCGGAACGCTGCTACCCACGCCGGGCTCCCGTCGCTGGCGGACCGCGTCCCACCAGGCGCCACCGTCGTGCCGGGGTGGGTGCTGAGCGAACCGGACGGTCGCGCCCAACTCCTCAACAGCAACGCAAAAGCCGTGGCGGACGTGGGCGGTTGGGGCAGCCAGATCGTCGGCCTCCAAACCGGCTGTGGTGCGGGCTGGCAGGTGTTGGCCAGCCAGGCGCGCGACCTTAACGAAACGGACGCGCTCCAGGCCTTCGAGATCGTCAACCGCAAACCCGTGCCGGTGAGTACCCCTGTCGAGTTTGCCGGGCCCATCACAGAATTATGGCCTCTGGCCGATGGGTCTGAGGCCATCGCCATTGCTCGCAATCTACAAACGGCAGCTTATGAAGCATTTCGCCTATCGGTTTCTTGCGGTCAGTAGCGCCGCGCTCCTGGCTTTCGCGGCGGGTGCGGCCACTCGGCCACGGTACGGCGGAACTCTGCGCGTGGAAATTCCGGCCAAGCCGCCGACCTTCGATGCCGCCGATTCACCGGACGTGGCGGAGGCCGAAGCGGTGCGCAAGGTGCACGCGTTGATTTACGATCGCCTCGTTCGTCTCGATCCGCAGGGCCAGCCGCAACCGGCCATCGCGCTCTCCTGGGAACATGACGCGCAGGCGACGAAGTGGCGGTTCAAGCTTCGTTCCGACGTGAAGTGGCAGGACGGTGCGCCCCTCACTCCCGAGGAGGTAGTGACGGCAATTAAGGGCTTGGCGGCCGGCGCGTCGGTTCGTCTGCTGGGAGAGGAACTGGAAGTCGACGCGGGAGGCCCGTCGCCCGGCCTGCTCACTACACTCGCCACCGAGGCGAGTTTGACCATCCGCCGCGCGGGGGAATCCGCGGGCACCCTCCCCATCGGAACGGGGCCCTTCCGCCTCACCAGTTGGGAACCCGGTGGCCGCGCAGTGCTTCAGGCTAACGAAGACTATTGGGATGGCCGCCCGTTTGTTGATTCGATCGAGATTCAGATGGGCCGCGCCAGCCGTGATGAACTGCTCGATCTGGAACTGGGAAAGGCGGACGTGGTGGAACTCGATCCGGTGGAGGCTCATCGCGCCCAACAAGAAGGCAAGAAGGTGTGGACGTCCGCGCCGGTGGAACTTCTGTACCTCCGCTTCAACCCGGACCGGCCCGCCGTGCAGGATCGGCGCGTCCGCATGGCGCTTGCCGATTCCATCGACCGCGCGGCCATCCAGAAAGTCCTGCTGCAGAACTATGGTGACGTTGCCGGAAGCATCTTTCCGCAGTGGCTGAGCGGATACACATTTCTTTTCCCCACCGCGATGAATCTGGAGCGCGCGCGGCAACTGATAGCGGAGATCGGCGCGGCGCCGACGCTCAAGGTGGGTTACGATCCCGGCGACACCTTGGCTCGCCAAACGGCCGAGCGCGTGGCCGTGAACGCGCGCGATGCGGGAGTCACGCTTCAGGTCGTGCCGCTTCCCGAAGGATGGCGCCGCATGCCCGAGGGGGTCGATTTGGTGATAAAACGCGCCCGGATTGACGGGCGAAATTTGGTCGAGGCAGAGCGGCAAGCGGCGGCGCTCCTGGGCCAGCCGGTAGGTGGACAAAGTGTCCCTGAGCAAGCCTATGCCGCCGAACGACAATTTGTCGACTCCCTGGCTGTCATTCCGCTAATCCACGTCCCGGAGCTGCTCGGCATCAGTTCCCGGGTCATGGACTGGTCCGCGACGCCTTGGGGCGCATGGCATTTGGAGCAGGTCTCGCTGCAAGGGGAGAAGCCGTGAGTTTTCGGGCAAAATTGCTGACGGTCTTCACTCTGACGGTGGTTCTTTCCGTCGGGCTGGTAGCCTGGGCGGTTTCTTTTCTAATGCGCGACGCCTTTGAGCGCGTCAATGCTCAGAGGACCGACGCCCTGGTGGCGCAATTTCAGCGCGAATTTGCCCGACGCGCGGAAGAGGTCACGCGGCGGGTGGAGGGCATCGCCAACGCCGACGAAACCCTGCACTTGGCCGTAAGTCTCAGTGGTGAGGCGCCCGACCTCTCCTCCCATGTTGATGACGCCACGGGGCTCGCGGCGGCGCACCAGCTTGATTTTCTCGAGCTGATTGCCGCTGACGGCACCATTATTTCGTCGGCGCAATGGCCCGCGCGGTTCGGTTACAAGGAGGTGTGGGTAACCCAACCCGCCGCGCCCACGGACTGGGTGGCGCAAGGCGCGTTTCTGAAGCGCGAGGATCTGGCGGATGGAGAGGCGCTGGCCCTGATGGCGGTGCGCGTGGTGCAAGTGAGCGACCATCGGCTTTACATTGTGGGGGGCAGGCGCCTGGACCGCGAATTTCTAGCCTCGCTGGTTTTGCCGGAGGGGATGCGGGCGTTGCTCTACCAGGAAACCGGCCAAATTCCCGGCCAAACTGCAGTTCAAATCCCAAGCCAGGTTTCAGGCCAACCTCAAGCCCCGCCTCCGGCCCAAATTCCAGTCCCGGCTCCCGGCCAAGTTTCAGCCCAAGCACCCGGCCAAACTTCAGTTCAAATCCCAAGTCAAGCTCCAGGCCAATCTTCAGGGCAAATCCCAAAAATGACGCGCGGCGCCCTGCCCAGCCCAGTTCCGCCGGAAAACAAAGGTGCCCCAGACGGCCGTTTGGTAGACAAAACGGGGCCTTTCCCGTGGGCGGACAAGCTCCTGCCGCTCATCGCGCGTGTCGAGCGCGACCCCGTGGAGACCTCCGCGCAAATCAATTGGACGCCTGACCCTGCCACCGCCGAGATATTTCATGTGATCCCCCTGACGGGGCTGCACAAGGAAGTTCTGGGGATGTTCCTGGTGGGCAGTTCGATTGGCGAGCTGGTGGAACTGGAGAGGCACATCCGCGCGGTGGCGATGGTGGTGGCGGCGGCGGGAATCCTGTTGGGCCTGGCGCTGAGCGGGTGGACGGCGGCGCGCGTCACCAAGCCCGTCGAGCAATTGGCGGCGGCCGCGCGCCAAGTGGCGGCAGGGAACTGGGACGTGCGGGTGGAAGCGGCTTCGAAGGACGAGTTGGGCCAGCTTGCCCGCGCCTTCAACCAGATGACGCAGCAGCTTACGGAGCAGCGCGACCGCCTGGTACAGGCGGAGCGCGTTGCGGCATGGCGAGAGCTTGCTCGCCGCCTTGCCCACGAGCTCAAGAACCCTCTGTTCCCCCTGCAGATTACCGTGGAGAATCTGCTGCGCGCCCGCGAGGTTGATCCCGGAGCGTTTGAAGAGGTGTTTCAGGAAAGCAGCCGGACGCTCCTGGCCGAACTCGCCAACATGAAGACCATCATCGGGCGCTTCAGCGACTTCGCCAAGATGCCCGCGCCGCAGCTTCAGGCGGTGAACATCAACGAGGTGGTGCGTGGGGCACTGAAGATCTTCGAAGCGCAGCTCCATCGGGATTCGGGGCTCGGGGTTAGGGAATCGGGGCTAGGGATTGGGGATTCGGGCGGCACCGCCGCCGTAAAGATTCTCTCCGGCCCCGGGACTCCGGACGCCGGACCTGGGGTTTCAGGCAAGCCTTCCATCAATCTGCAAATGAACCTGGATGACACGCTGAAACCCATTCAGGCCGACCCCGACCTGCTGCATCGCGCCGTGCAGAACCTGATTCTGAACGCGCTGGACGCAATGCCCGCGGGGGGAACGTTGACCGTGCAGACGCAGGCAGCCGCCGGCGGTGTGCGCGTAAGAATTTCCGACACCGGCAAGGGCCTGACCAAGGAAGAGTGCGAGCGCCTGTTTACGCCCTATTACACCACCAAGCAGCACGGTACGGGCTTGGGGCTCGCCATCGTGCAATCAGTGGTGAGCGACCATGGCGGCAGGATTTCCGTGGAGAGCGAGCCCGAGCGCGGCACCACGTTCCGGATCGACCTGCCTGCGGCCGCATCTTCCGCCTGATCCACAGATTACGCAGATTACACAGATTTCATCCGGCTCAATCTGCGAAATCTGTGCAATCTGTGGATTCTTCCGTGTAAATTGGGAAAGCGGTGAGCGCAATCCCTGACGAGTTTCACCACGGAGGCACAATGGTCACGGAGATAGATATGACGTCGTGACCCAACGCGCTCTTCTCGCCCCGTGGCCCCCCTCCTCCGGTTATGGACATTCCGATACTCCCCACCATTGCAAAGTCATAACCAAAACACTATGGTTGACAACCTATCGTATCTTATTTGTTTTCATTGAATTATCGGATTTACAGTTGCGATTTACAGCAGGCGCAGGAGGAGGCTGGCCAAGGCCAGGTATTCGTGCGCGCGGCTGGGATCCTTACGTAGCGGCGGTTCGCGAACCGCCCCTACTTGTGCAACGTGAAAGGTCAGGCGGAATGACGCCGGAAGGGTCAATATGCCTGAGAATAAATAGGAAATATGGTGTCCCGCTTCTCCCTCGGATGAATCGCATTTCATTCGCGGGTTCAAGAAGAGGTTTGGGCTGACGCCTGGAGAGTATCGGTCTACGCCTGGGAGGAAGAGGACTGTGAAGGATACCCTCAGGAGCCAATCGGCGGCCTTGGAGTGCGGCGGCTCGTCGCCGCCTTGGAATAACGCCAAGAAGGATGACAAAGTTGAGATGGACCACAGCGGATGAGTTAACCCGTCGGCTGGACGATTGACGCCTGCGTTTGCTACATTAGCTTTGCCAACGGCGCATTGATTGCGCCATAACCGAAGAGGGAGGATGCATTTCTATGTCGAAACAAGACGAAGCCGGTCTGATCCTGAAACTGTACGAACTGCGCAGGGAAGACACGATGCGCAAAGCGCGCGACTGGTATTTTCGGGAGTTCAATCCGAAAACGATAGGTGACGTCACCGAAGCGATGTTTGGTGAGCACAGCGGTCATCTGCGGATGGTGGTGAGCTATTGGGACATGGCCGCGGCGCTCGTCAATGACGGAGCCATTAGCCTGGACCTTTTTACCAATACCAATGGTGAGCACATCGGAGTCTTCTCCAAAATCGAGCCTTTGCTGGGCGAGATTCGCACGGTGTATGCACCCCAATTCGCGGCCAACCTCGAAAAGTTGATTGACGCCACACCCGATGGCCGGAACCGGTCGGTAAAAGCTCGCGAACGTATGAAAATGATTGGCGATCAGATGGCAGCGAAGCGGGCAGCGCAGAAGTAGTCGCAGTTGGCTCTCCTCAGTGCCACGTCTGATCGGAATCTCGACTGGTTTGTTGCTCGTGATGAGAGGGGACTGACATTGGGGGCGTAGCGCCGCCCTTCAGGGCGGCACTGCCCGTATTCGGCAATAAAGGTCGGGAAGCGGCTTTTCGGTTTTATGAGGCGCCGCGGAGTGGTGCGCTGCGGGCGCAAGGCGCGCCACGAGCTAGCCGCAACCGTCATTTTCATGTTGTAAGAAGTGTGCCTTTTTGAACAGACACGGTACCGCCCGGATATTATGCTGGAACTCTAATAAGAGCGGAGGCACCTAGCAGAGCGAATGGACCCTCTAATTATAAACTCCGGGTGATCCTCCGCAAACCCTCAGTAAATCCGCAAGTGTGGAGACGTGCAGTTACCGAAACCAAATGGGCACTCCGGCATCCGGTCGGAGTGCCCCCCGCCTTTTGGGCCCCTCCGCGGATGGTTGTTCATCACCTGCGCCCATTTTATGAAATCCCCTAAAAGCGCCGCCGTGCCTGCTCATTGATCGATGTGCGCTGATCGCTGAGCGCTGGGAGGTATTGTGGCCCAGGTGGAATTCCGCGGAACAGGTTGGAAGTTTTTCGACCATAGGATATCCTGAAAGCTAACAACAGGGGGAATCCGATGGGTATCACGCTGAAGTGGGTGGGGCCGTACAGTTTTGGGCATTTCCGGGAGTTAAGGCAATATCCATACGCCAGTGAACCTCACGTTTACGTGCGGGTGCAGACTTTTCGCTCCCGAAAGATTGCGGCGGTGGGCAAGGCAGCGAACTTGCTCAGCCGCATGAACGAACATCTCCGAGACTTCCTCAGCCGGCAATACTACCTGAGCGACGAAAATCAAACGCACAACTATCGGCCCGCCGGCGGCGCGGAGGGAGAGGGATTGGCCATCTTCGATTCCCTGGATGAATGGCTGGGTGTGGCGGTGGCGGAGGTAAAGAGGTTCAGCTTTTTCGCGGCGCCTTGCGACAGTGAAAAGTTGGGCTACGTCGAGGCCGAACTCATCGATCGCCTCTGGAACGCGGCGGAGAGTTCGAGAGGACGCCTCGAGCGTGATAACTGGAAAAAGGAAAGTAAGCTGGAATCCGGGGAGTTGATTCTGGAGTATCAGTTCGCCACCCCCGCTGCCCGGGGAGTTTTGGAATTCGTCCCCGAGGTTCCGGCGCCCGTGTCCGAGGCCGAGCGCCCTGAAGCTGAAAGTCCCGCCGTATCTCTGGGCCCAGGCGTTTATACCTACTCCGCGCCGGGGATGCCGATGTGCCCGGAGTGCGGGGAGCGCCCATCCATTTTCTACTGCTCAACCCATCAGATCCCCGTGTGCCTGGAATGCGTGGCCAAGCACGACGCGCAGGGAGAATGTGTTTACGTCCCGGCATATCGGGCGCCGCAGCCTCCCGCCGAGTCCACGACAACCTCGGGACCGGCCAACCCCACCATCGCCAACAAGCCGCGAAGCATTCTGGGTATTTAGCAGGGGGGCGTGGCACGGGCGTCCCGCCCGTGTCCGGTCATGGCCGGGACGGCCATGGCACACCGTTCGGGGCGGCAATGCCGCACTGTTTCGTACGGGCACCCCATGGGGTGCCCAAGGGGGCCGATTCGGCCCCAGTGAGGGCGGGCACGAGGCCCGCCCCTACGTGCGTGGGCGTCGGCGCCGCCGCAGAGCTTCGGCACGAGGCGGACATTTAGGCCTTGACGAGCCGGTCAAGTGGCGGTTTAATTAAATCGATTCGTGGGGTTGAGGTAAGACGGGGCGCAAAAAAGGAAAACATATGACTCATTATTCCAGGCGTGAATTCCTGAAGGCCGGTCTGGCCGCAGCAGCGCTGGCAGGCGTCGAAAGTCTGCCATTGTGCGCGGCACGCAAGAGCGCGACGGATTGGGTAACCCTCGGGAAATCCGGCGTCAAGGTGACACGGCTCGCCTTTGGCACCGGCACCCACGCTGGGCGAATACAGCGCGCACTGGGGCAAGACCAATTTACCAAGCTGGTCCGCTATGCCTACGACCGCGGCATTCGCTTTTTTGAGACCTCCGAGTCTTATGGCGAGATGCACCGCATGCTGGGCGTGGCGCTGCAAGGCATTCCGCGCGATAGCTACCGTCTGATGTCGAAAGTGACCACGCGTGACGGCGTCGATCCGATGCAGAAGATCGACGAGTTGCGCAAACTCGCCAATACCGACTACTTCGACGTGATGCTGCTGCACTGGCAGCATACGGCCACGTGGCCCACCGACAGCCTGCGGTGGCAGGACGGCATCTCGGAAGCCCAGGCGCGGCATGCTGTGGTGGGGCGCGGCGCGTCGGTGCACGGCCTTCCGGCGCTGCGGAAGTTTCCCGATAACCAGTGGCTCCAGGTCGCGATGATTCGTATGAATCATAAAGGCGAGAAAATGGATGCGGAGGACTTCAACACGCGCGGACTCGGGAGTGTGCCCGAGGTGGTCTCGCACGTTAAACAGGTTCGCCATGCGGGGATGGGCGTGATCAGCATGAAACTGGTGGGAGAGGGCGCCTTCACCACCAGGGAGGACCGCCAGGCGGCCATGAAATTTGCGTTTAAGCACGCCGGCGTCGATAGCGTGACGGTGGGGTACAAGAGTACGGCAGAGGTCGACGAGGCCATCGAGAATGTGAATCGGGCGTTCGCCTAACCGCCCGTCCGTGACTTTCTTCCCATCTCCGGCCGGTGCGACGGAGGGACATTCCTATGCCTATTGCTCCCAATGTGGCATTCAATGATCTCACGAACAACGTCACCGGATTCTTGAAGAAGTATCCGGTGAGGATCTTTGGCGCCACCGCTGCCTCCGGGGTCGTTGCCTATTGCCTCAAGAACCGCGGCGCCTCATTTCGTCCCGGATCGGTCTGGGGGACGCTGAGTATGAAAGCCACCGAGTCGTTCGATATTCGGGCCATGGCGGCAATCGCAGCCGTGGGAGGGGTGGGGAACGGGCAAGTCTTCAATGCCCACTCCGTGCATATGGACTTGAACCAGGCAGCGATGCACTTTTATAACCTGGATAACGCGGGCCCCAACATCATGGTGACCGGGCAACTCTCCGGCTGCAGTTTCGTGATGAGGGCGGGCGCCGCCGGGTCCGTCGACGTGGCCCACGTCAGCCCTGCCGGCACCACCGGCGCCCTATTGATCGCTGCCCTGCAAGCGGCGTTTCCGGCGGCGCTGATTTACGGAGTGGGGAGCTACGATTCCAACGACCGCGTCGTCTCGATCCTGGGGGTCCGCGGGGGCACGGGTTGGCGCATCTTCGCCCAGAAACACGACGCCACCTCCGGCGACTATCGGATCAAGAGCGTTTACCAGATCTGGCCCGCCCGCACGAAGCTCTAAAGGGGCAAAGGCAGTCGACGGCTGACCCTCGAGAGTTCCAAGTCCGCGCTCCGCTTCTCTTGTTATAATATCCACGCACACCTTGAGGGTTTAGGGATATGCCCACCATCCTGGTTTCCTTGCTTTTTCTGATCGCCGGGCCCGCGCCGGGGGCTCAGAACGCCGCCGTGAGTCCACCCGACCCCGGCACGGTCCAGGGAGTGGTGCTTAATGCCGGCACCGGTGAACCCTTGCGCAAGGCCATCGTGGAAATCCGGCAGGAAGGAGGCCCCGGCCACGGCGACACCACAACCGATAGCACGGGGCGCTTTGAGTTCAAGAACCTCGATCCCGGGCAATATCGGCTGAGTGCTCAGCGCAATGGCTTCGTTCGGCAGGAATACGGCCAGACCAAGCCGGAAGAACCGGGCGCGGTTCTCAGCCTCTCCCCCGGCCAGAAAGTTTCCGACATCAGCATTCAGCTCATTCCGGCCGGAGTCATAACCGGGCATGTCTTTGACGACGATGGCGACCCTGTACAGGGAGCCCAGGTTTCCACCCTTCGCTACGCTTACCGGAACGGGCAACGCGAACTCGCTCATGCCGGAGAAGCGCGGACCAACGACCTCGGGGAGTTCCGAATCTATGGATTGGCGCCCGGGCAGTATATTGTGGAGGCCGAAAAACAGCCTCGCCTCCTTGCGGCCCTCAAGTCCGAATCGGGCTATGTGCCGATCTATTATCCGGGAGTTGTTGATGCCGAACGCGCCGCGCCCATTACCGTTCGGGCGGGAGAGGAATTTCCCTCCGCGGACATTACCCTTCAGACCACCCACACGGTTACGCTGCGCGGACATGTGGTCAGCGGCATGGGCGGAGGCCCCGCTTTGCATGCCCAAATCTACCTGCTCTCTCAGGGAACAGGCGATGCGGGTGGCCGGGTCATATCCCAAGCTTTCGTCAGCAATCCCCAGGGAGGCTTCGAGCTTCGCAACGTCACTCCGGGGGAATATTTCCTATACGCCTTTCTCTACGAGCACGCGCGGCCGGAATGCGGGCGCCAACCCCTGGAAGTCGCCGACATCGATCTCGACGGCATTAACCTGACCGTGGCGCCGGGCGTGGATATCAAGGGCCGCGTACGCGTGGACGGGCAGCTTACCAGCCCCGGTGCGCTCCAGGTCAGCCTGGCTCCCAAATACACCAGCATGGCCTTGGGCGGTATGCCCAGCGACCCCGTTAAACCCGATGGCAGTTTCTTACTCAAGAACGCTTTTGACGACGAATACCAAATTTATGTCGATGGCCTGCCGCAAAATTACTTCTTGAAATCCGCGCGACTGGATGGCGTTGACGTGCTCGCGGCCGGCGTCACCATCGACACCAAGCAGACGCCCGGCCTCCTGGATATCCTCGTAAGCGCCAACGGCGCCCACATTGACGGCGTGGTTTCACAGGATCAAAAGCCCTTCCCGGGAGCGAGCGTGACCCTGGTACCCAATCCTCCTCATCGCGCTGAGAAGAGCTTGTACAACATTACTACCACCGATCAACTCGGCCATTTTGTCCTACAGGGAATTCCCCCGGGCGACTACAAGCTGTTCGCCTGGGAAAGTCTCGACCCCGGCGCTTACAAGAGTTCCGATTTCCTCCTCCCTTTTGAGAATCGCGGCCAATCCATCCACATAATTGAGGGCGCGAGCCTTTCCGTCCAACTCGACCTGATTCCCGCGACGGACTCCGGCCGATAGCGCGCAATTGACCCATAAGTATCCTCAAAGTCCCGTCAAAGTCGATTCGGTTGCAAGGGACCCCTCACCCCCCGCCTTGCGGTCCCCCCTCTCCCCAAGGGAGAGGGTGCGATTTCGACTTTTATCCCTCTCCGGGGGGGAGAGGGGGAACCGCAAGGCGGTGGGTGAGGGGTCTACTCACAGGTGATGCATTCTTAGCTCTGGAGATATGCGGCACCCCGGACTTTGGCGGTACCCTGTAAGTGCCCTCAGATGCTCCTTGACACTGCCGGGGAAGGGTGACAAAATGACCTTGTTCTAAGGGCAATCTCAAGACAACTCAAACTTGATTTTTGGTCGTCGGCACTCTTGGTTTTGAGGGGCACAAAGCCCCATAGAGCCAACGCTCAGTCTGCCGGCGGGAAGTTCAAGCGGGGATTCTTCGCGGTTGGCAAGCGAGCCTGATCTCAGTTTGTGACCTGATCCCGACAGGGGAGGGAACTACCCTTTGAGTCCGGTCGAAATCATCCTGGCCGTCTCTCTGGCGGTGACGCTCTGCGGCGTGGCGTGGTTCGGATACCACCTGATCACGCAGAACGGGCGCCTGATGTTGCGCCTGGAATTTCTGGAGCGCCGTCTGGCGGAGCAGGGCATCCTGGCGCAAGGAGCCGATCCCGCCAACCTGGGGCGGCCACCCGGCTCCGTCCTGAACGATTTCGCCCTGCCGATTCTCGGCGGCGGCACCATGACCCTTTCCCAGTGGCGCGGCCGCAAGGTCGCCCTGATCTTTATGAGTCCCCACTGCCAACACAGTGAAACCTTGCTGCCCGATCTGGCGGCGTGGCTGGGAGAGAGCGCCGAGGCTGACCCGGCGCTGGTGATCATTTCGACCGGGAGCGGGGAAGAGAACCAGCGGTTTTTCGGCGAGCATCACATCACCTGTCCCATCCTCCTGCAAGAGGAAACGGAAGTTGCGGTGCTTTATCAAGCCATGGCCACCCCCATGGCTTACCTGGTGGATGAGCACGGCGCCACCATCGGACGCGCGGCGGTGGGGGCAACGGCCATCCTGCGGCTGCTCCGCGATCCAGGCCGGGCTGAGGACGCTCCGTCGAACGGCCATTCGCGAGCCCGGTCCCATCCCTCTCTGGCCTCCAGCCGGATCAACCGCGACGGGCTCAAGGCCGGCACCAAGGCTCCGGAATTCAACCTGCCGGCACTCGACGGAAGCGAAGTCTCACTGAGTTCGTTCCGCGGCCGGCCGCTGCTGCTGGTGTTTTCAGATCCCCACTGCCGGCCCTGCAATGAGCTCCTGCCCAGGCTGGAGGAGATTCACCGGAAATCCAGGGATCTTCGGGTGCTGGTGATCGGACGGGGAGATCCCCAGGCGAACCGCGACAAGGCGCAGAAGCTCGGGCTTACCCTTCCCATGGTATTGCAGCGGAGTTGGGAAATCTCGCGTGCTTACGGCATGTTTGCCACCCCGATTGGGTACTTGGTGGGTGGGGATGGTGTACTGGTTGAGGACGTAGCAGTGGGCGGAAACAAAATTCTGGCGTTGGCGGGAACACGCCGGGAGGCAAGCGTTCGGGCCGGATCGTGAATCGTAATCGAAGGGAGAGCATTTCATGAGCAAATCACTGGATCAGCTTGCCAGGAACCTGGCAGGCGGGATGTCGCGCCGCAAGGCCATTTGGCAGTTCGTGAGTGGTCTTGGTGTGGTGGCGGCTTTGACGGGGCGCAAAGCTTACGCGGATGACCTGGATCAGCATGAGCGTCGGTGCCGAGACTTCTGTCATGAGCAGGCCGAAACCTTCAAGGAGTACTGTTTGCAGGCTTCGGACTCGTGCGCTGAGGGTTACTGCGCCGACGTTACGCTGAATTGCGGCGGAGGAATCGGTATCAACGGGGGGCTCGGCATCAACGGCACCGGGGTGATTAGCGTCAACGGCAGCCCCTACACTTGCGTCCCGGTATACCGTACTTAGCCCGGCTTGGCGCCATAAGGTGTGATGCGGGCATTGACGGTGTGTGGCCCCTTCCGGGGCGTCACGGGATACGATCACCACGTGCGCGAGTTCGTTCGCGAAATCGTGCGCCAGGGTGTCTCTGTGCGCCTGCTCGATTTGCCGCAGTGGAGCCCGCGCAAACTTCCCCCCGCCCTGCGCGATCCCTGGTTTGAGACTCTGGGCAAACCGACGGGCGCGACTACGGTGCTCCACTTCTGCATGCCTCACCAGGTGCAACCGCACGCCGGGCGGCGAAATGTGAATTACACGATGTTCGAAGCTACTCGGGCCCCGGCGGCGTGGGTGGCGCGGAACCGGGAGCACGACCTGGTGATCGTGCCCACGGAGTCCAGCCGCGCGGCATGGATCGCGGGGGGAATGCCGGAGGAGCGAATCAAACTGTGCCCGCTGGGCGTCAATCCCCAAGTCTTTAACGGCGCTGCACAGCCACTGCCGTTGCAATTGACCAACGGCGTCCCCATCGCTCGGTACGGCGTGCGTTTTCTCAACATCTCAGAGCTCAGCCCCCGCAAGAATGTTGCGGGCCTGCTGCGCACCTGGATAAAAGCCACAAATCCGGGAGACGATGCGGCTCTCATCGTCAAGCTGGGGTGTAACAGCGCCGAACAGTGGAACCGCTTTCGCGCGGAGATTGCGGGTCTGCGCGTGGAATCGGGCAAGACGCTGGCGGAAGCGGCGCCCGTTCATTTCCTGCCCGATTTGTATGCCGATTCCGAAATGCCCCGCCTCTTTTCCACGGCCACTCACTATTGCAGCATGTCGTTTGGGGAAGGTTGGGACCAGCCGGCCATGGAGGCCGCGGCGTGCGGTCTGCGCCTCATCGTTCCCAAGCACAGCGCCTACACCAGCTATCTGGATTCGTCGGTTGCCAGCCTGATCAGCAGCCGGGAGGTTCCCGTCCACTGGACAGGTGATCGTGCCACCGGGGCGCTGTTTAAAAACGCCTGCTGGTGGGAGCCGAACGAAGACGAGGCCGCCGCCCACATCTGCGCGGCGATTGAGGGCCGCGACGCGGGAATGCCCACCGCGCAATTGCGGATTCGGAATAGCTTCACCTGGGAAAATGCGACGCGACGCCTAGTGGAAATACTCAGTGAGCTTGACCCGATAACAAGAGGCTTCTGGCCGTTTTCAACCGCGCGCGCGGCTCCTACGCCGCATGGCTAACCTTATGCTCACAGACAATATGGCCGCAGACAATTTGTCCGACGACGCGGCGCCCCTGGTCTCCGTGATCCTCACCACGCGTGACCGGCCGCGCTTGCTGACCCTGGCCCTGCGCTATTACCGCTATCAGACCTATCCGCGGCGCGAGCTGATTGTGGTGGACGATGGCGAACTGTTCCCCGCCGACCGCGAGGCCATCGAAGCCCTGGAGGGGCGCCTCATCCGCATGGGGCCCGGCACGCCGCTGGGAACCAAGCTGAACGCGGGCGTGGAGCAGGCCGGCGGCGCGCTCTGCCAGAAGATGGACGATGACGACTGGTACGCTCCCGACTTCATCGAAAAAATGGCGGCGGCGGTGCTGGAGAGCCACGCGCAAGTCTGCCGCCCCACCAGCGCGTTCCTGGTGCCGTTCCTGTTTTTCGATGTGGCCCAATGGGAGATCCGGCAATCGCATCGGACCAACGCTCCGGGCGCCACCCTGATGTTCACCCGCGATGCCTGGGAAATGCGCCAGTTCCGCCCGCTGTTTCAGGACGAGGACGTCTGGTTCTATTTGGACCAGCTCCGCTGGGGAGGTACAGTCCTTCCGGTGCAGGCGCTGGAATGTTTTCTCGCGGTGCGGCACCGGGGATCCACGCTCGACCGCGGCCACGTCTGGACCCACCAGCACGATGGCCGCACCCTTGAAGATGACCTGAAGCAACGCACTCTGCACACCCGCCAGCCCGAGGACCTGCTGCCCGAATTCGCCCTGAAAGTTTATCGCGAGCTTCAACAGGAACTGCTGATTGCCGCCAAATGAGGATCTGGATCTTCGATCCTGTGGGCACCGTAGCGCGTCCCCCGCCTTTGGGGTCCGCGGCTCTTACCACGCAAATGCCACGAATTTCAACCACGCAGCCGGATTGCGCAGAGCGCAGCTCTGCGGTCGGGGCTTCGCCGTCGATTCGCGGCTGCCGATTCGCAGAGCTTCGCTCTGCGCAATCCGAAAGGGGGGCAATACGACTGGGGGCAACCCGAAGGGGGGCAATCCGGGGGCCGCTACGGGCGCTTCACCTCATCCAGCGCCCCAGCGCTTCGATTGTGTACGATTGTTCCAGCAATGCAAACGCATTCCGCGTCAGCCGGTCGCGCAATTCGCCTTCAGACATGAGGCGGGCGCATTGTTGGGCAAAGTCCGCGGGCGTATCGCCGATAACGACGTGCTCTTCGGCGCGCGCTTCGATCCCTTCCGTCGCCACCGACGTGGCCACCACCGGCCTTTGATAGCTGAACGCTTCGAGAATTTTGATGCGTGTACCTCCGCCCGCACGGATGGGCGCCACGATGGCATCCGCCAGTGCATACCAGGCTGGAAGGTCCGCGACAGCGCCGAGAAAGCGGACCTGCGGCACGCTCATGGCTTGGCGAAGCGATTCCGAAGCGCCCGTGCCGGCGATATTCGCCACGAAGCCGCTGCCGGCGAGTTCCCGAATCCGGGGAACGATTTCGGCGCACAGGTAGCGGACCGCATCCTCATTGGGATAGTAGCCGAGCGTCCCGACGAACAGAAACGTGAAGACGCCGTCCGCCGTCCGGGCGGGAACGCCCGTTGGCAGGCGGACGCCGTTGGGCAGCACGCAGACCTGAGCTTGCGTGCGCCCGGCAAGCTTGTCCCGATCCGAGGCGGAGCAGACGTATACGCGGTCGAAGCGTCGGAAGGCTTCATTCTCCAGGCTCTCCACGCGGGCGGCTTCCGACTCCTCATGCGCGGCCATAGCGTCAACGCCGTTCTGGCGATAGAGCGCGGCAAGGCGCCGGCAGGTCAGCGATTCGATGTCGTCCAGATCGAGATGCCGCTGCGGCCGCCGGAAGAAGCCACCGAGATAGGGCTCGCTGAACGGTACAGTTGCCAGGCGAAAGACGTGCACCACATCGAACCGGATATCTTCCCAAAAACGCGTGTGGCGCAGCCATCCTTGCCGCTGCGGTCGAGGTGAGAGAATCGCCGCGCCTCGGCAGAGGTTCTCGAAAGTTCCAGGGATGGACGGGGTGACGGCCGCGTAAAGGGGAACCACCAGCAAGTGGACGTCGTAGCGCCGCGACAGAACTTCCAGCACTGTGCCGGCCCGCATGGCCAGGCCATTGCCGGTCAGGGCGGGAATTACCGGACTGATATAGAGGAGGCGGTGTTTCTCGGACATCACCATCGCCCGTGACGAATTTCCAAGTTTGGCATCCCCCAACAGCGATGCCCCATGTCATGGGCCATCATTCCCAGCCCTTCGGTCTCCAGTTCGCCCTGCTCTCCGCGGATGCGCGGGTTGCGCAGGCCGTAGGGGAACGCGGGGAAGACCAGCCCATCGCGATGCAGGTCGGCGCGCACCAGAAGCATCGTGCCCCCGACGGCGTCGAGCTCCACCAGGTCGCCTTCCGAGCGCAAATCATCCAGGTGCAGGCGTCCATGGTCGCGCCACCCATTCTTGTCGAAGGTGGGGCCGCCGTAGTCCAACACGCAGTGCGGCTGGAGGAGGTCCTTTCCTGTTGCCAGCAGGCGCTCAATGATGTCGGGCGGATACTCGATCACGTCGACGTCCAGCCAGAGCACCCATTCCTCGTCGTCGAGCGCGTGGGCCAGCAGGTGGTTGCGGCTTTTGGCCAGAATCGCGCGGCGCTCCCTCTGAATCGGCTCAGCGCCGCGGTGGATGCCGGCTGGAACCTGGTAATTGAAATCCTTTTTCCAGAAGTTTGCCCGGCGAAACTCTTTGCGCAGACTGCGGACGTGGCGCGACAACGCCGGCAAAGTCTCATCGGAACTGTCACTTTCCAGGAAGCCAAGTGAAATCGCGCCATGCGGATACGTGAGCTGGCGCAAGAGCTGGCAATATCCCTCGAGGTGGGCCGCGGCGTTTTTTAACGGCGTTAGGATCAGGACGGTGCCGGGACGAACCGCCGGTTCCGCAGCGGAACCGCGGCGCGGGGTGAGCAGCAGTCGAACCACATCGGAAATCCGCGTCGGGGTCGGGCGGGGCGAAACTTCCACCGGCCTCAACTGGCGTGGAGTAATATATTGAACTTTCGGGGTGTTTTCACCTCGGCGGCGCATCGTCTTGTGAGTATAACATACGCTGAATGCAGGCGAGCCGCGCGCGGGAGCGGCGTGCCACGGGCGTCCCGCCCGTGCAGGGGCATGGCCAGGATGGCCATGCTACAAACGGTGGCGGGAGCGGGACGCTCCCGCAAATCGCGCGGGCAGGATGCCCACGCCACAGCGGGCAGGATGCCCACGCCACAACTTAACGTGGAAACCTATTCCGAATATCACCGGTTGCAGGACCAGGCGATGGAGCGTGTGGCGCCGTACCCGGCCCATCGCTTCCAGGGACGCGGGATTGTGACTTGCGCGGGAGGGCCGCGCTACTTTACCTGCGCCTGGGTCCTGGTCAGGGTGCTTCGCGATGTCGTCAAGACGGATTTGCCGATACAGGTGTGGCACCGGGGCGCCGCGGAAATTGATCCGCTAATGCGTGCGCTCCTGGAGCGGCACAACGTGGAAGTGATTGACGCGTGCGCCATCGAGTCGGCGCACCCACCCTCCCACCGCTGGGCGCTGAAGCCGTTCGCCATCCTCCACAGCCGGTTTCAGGAGGTGCTGTTTCTGGATGCGGACAACGTTCCCGTGGTCGACCCCGCGTGGCTGTTGGAGGCGGCGCCCTACCGCGAGACCGGCGCCATTTTCTGGCCGGATCTGCACCCCATCCCAGCAGAGTCGCCCATCTGGGAGATTTGCCGGGTGCCCTACCGCGACGAGCCGTCGTTCGAGTCGGGCCAGATGGTGCTTGATAAGGAGCGCTGCTGGAAAGCTCTGCTGCTTACGATGCACATGAACGAGCACGCCGATTTTTACTATCAGCATGTAAACGGCGACAAGGACACGTTTCACATGGCCTGGCGCATGCTCCATCAGCCCTACAGCATGGTGCCGCACGCGCCGCAAGTAATGGCGGCGGCGCATCGAGACCCCCTTTTCTTCTATATCGGCATTGTATTGGGGCAGCGGGATTTCGATGGCCGAGTGATTCTCCAACACCGAAATTGGCCGAAGTTCATTCTGTTCGGAAAAAACCCCCACTATCCGGGCTTCGCGCACGAAAAGGAGTGTTTCGAATTTCTGGACGAACTTGCCACGCTCTGGGATGGCCGGGTTTCAACGCTTGAGTTGCGGCCCCCGGAAGATTATCAGTCCCCCGCTGCCACTCAATGGTTTCGCTATGTCCGGATTTCCGATCACGAACGGATGCTGGAGTTTCTTCCCGATCAACGGATCGGCTATGGCAGTTCGGATCAGGAGAGAAAGTGGCGGTTGGTTCCGGAAGGCGCCACCTCCGTTCTGGAGATTCTTGGGGATCAGTCCGTGACGTGCCGCCTGATCCGGCACGAAGACGGCGTGTGGCGGGGGAATTGGCTGCGCTATGAGCGCAATCCCGTGGAGCTGATTCCCTGGAAGGATCCATCATGACTGCCAAAGGTCATTTGCTGATTGTCGATGATGAAGCGAATACGCTGGCTTCGCTGGCGCGGGCGTTCCGCCTGGCGGGGTACGAAGCCACCGTTTGCGACTCCGCCCTCCGCGCCCTGGAGCTGGTCAAATCTCAACCGTTCGACATGATTCTTTCTGACGTGGTCATGCCCGAAAAAGATGGCCTCTCGCTTCTCGAAGACCTGAAGAATATGGAACTGCCCACGCCGGTGGTGATGATTTCCGGGCAGGCGCACATTGAGATGGCGGTGCGCGCCACTCGCCTTGGCGCCGTGGATTTCCTCGAAAAGCCGCTTTCGACCGAGAAGCTTCTCCTGACGGTGGAAAACGTTCTCCGCCTCAAACGCTTGCAGGAGGAAAACGAACAACTGCTCGGACGCCTGGGCAAGCACGAGATTGTGTGGTCAGGTGAAGCGATGCGCCGCGTTATGGCGCAGATTGAGCGCGTCGCCGCCAGTGAGACCCGGGTGTGCATCCTGGGTGAAACCGGCACGGGGAAGGAGCTGATTGCGCGCACGCTGCATGAGCGCAGCCCGCGCCACGCCGGCCCCTTCGTTACTCTTAACTGCGCTGCGGTTCCGGCGGAACTGATCGAATCCGAACTCTTCGGACATGAGAAGGGCGCCTTCACGGGGGCAGGGGCGCGCCACACGGGCAAGTTTGAGCAGGCGCAGCGGGGGACTCTATTTCTCGACGAGATCGGCGATATGCCTCTGCCCATGCAGGCCAAGCTCCTGCGCGTACTTGAAGAAGGTGAAATCGAGCGCGTGGGCGGCGACCGGCCCATTGCCGTCGATGTGCGCATCGTGGTGGCCACGCATCGCAACCTGGAAGAGCTGATCCGGCAGGGGAAATTCCGCGAGGACCTCTACCACCGCGTGTACGTCTTCCCGCTCTTCCTCCCTCCACTCCGCGATCGTCAGGAAGACATCCCGGCACTGGTGGATCATTTCGCGCGCCAAGTGGCCGCACAGAACGGTTGGAAGCCCACCGCGTTCGCGAGCGAGGCCATCGACGAGCTGAAGCGGTACACCTGGCGGGGCAACGTCCGCGAGTTGCGCAACATGGTGGAGCGGTTGCTGCTGCTCGCGACGGGTGACTCCGTGGACGTAACCACGGTGCTCGCTGCGCTGCCGCCCCAGACCAGTGCAAGCCCGGGAGCTGCGGACTTGCCCGCGGCCGGCACGCTCGCCCAGCGCGTTGAGGCCTTCGAGCGCCAGACCATCCTCGCCGAACTGCGCCGCCACCAGAACCACATCACCCAGACCGCGCGCGCTTTGGGCCTGGAGCGCAGCTACCTGTATAAGAAGTGTCAGCAGTTGGGGATCGATTTGCGCGCGATACGCAAGGAGTAGGACGGTTCGTGAACCGATCTCCCAATTGGAAAATCCCAGCCGGGACGGTACACTAGTACGCTTTCACCGGAGGTTCTGATGAATCGATGCCGCTGTCTTATTCTTAGCGTTCTTGCCTTGTGCGCGGTCGCGACTTGGGCGGGCGCGCAGCAGTACTCACCGACGCTCTTTCAGGAGATGCGCTGGCGCATGATCGGCCCGTTCCGCGGCGGGAGGACGCGCGCAGTCGCCGGTGTGCCCGGCCAACCTAACGTTTTTTACATGGCGCAGGTTAACGGCGGCGTTTGGAAGTCGAACGATTACGGCCGCACCTGGAACCCCATATTCGACGATCAACCGACCCAGTCGGTGGGAGCCATCGCCGTCGCCCCCTCTGATCCCAATACTATTTACGTGGCGAGTGGCGAGGGCTTGCAGCGGCCGGATCTCTCCGTCGGGGATGGAATCTACAAGTCCACCGACGGCGGCAAGACCTGGACCCACCTTGGCCTGCGCGACGGGCAGCAGATTCCCGCGCTCGCCGTTGATCCTCGTGACCCCAGCCGCGTGTTTGCGGCGGTACTCGGCCATCCTTATGGCCCCAACGAGGAGCGTGGCGTTTATCGCTCCACCGACGGCGGCCAGACGTGGCAGAAGGTTCTCTCCAAGGATGAGAACACCGGCGCGTCCGACATCGAGATGGACCCTCAAAATCCCGATGTGCTCTATGCGTGCCTCTGGCGCGCGCGGCAGGGGCCCTGGGAGGATGGGAATTCGTATGGCGGCGCGGGCGGCGGGATCTTCAAGTCCACCGACGGCGGCAACACCTGGAATAAACTGGGCGGCGGCTTGCCGGAGGATTTGGTGCAAGCTTATGTGGCCATCGCGCCGAGCAACCCGCAGCGAGTCTATTCGAGCCTGGCCGTGACCCGCGGCACGCACATCTACCGTTCTGATGACGCCGGTGCGCATTGGACCCAAATTACCACCGACGCGCGTCCCGCGATGCGCATCGGCGGAGGCGATTTGGCGGTTCCCAAGGTGGACCCGAAAAATCCCGACGTGGTCTACACCACCAGCATCGTCACCTGGCGCTCGAATGACGGCGGCAAGACGTGGACGGGTATTCGCGGCGCGCCGGGCGGCGACGACTACCAGAACATCTG